>Ga0213866_10000075_pt1 | contig 80067 bp, 56 predicted proteins | sample PICome_11_FD_160079 | JGI IMG/M metagenome (GOLD analysis project Ga0213866, IMG submission 160079) | Coastal seawater microbial communities near Pivers Island, North Carolina, United States - PICO284 | ecosystem: Environmental > Aquatic > Marine > Coastal | place: USA: North Carolina...
TGAACCAAATAGAATGGGATGCGCTATAAAGACACCCAACATCTTCAACCCAATTAACAACACAAATGATCACCACCCGCAAAGAGTTTTTCATTCAAGTTCTGGATCAATTCGCTGAAACTGGAAACGACCTTTTGCAGATTCTTGATGATATTGAATCTGGTGAAGTCGAGTGTTTTATTCTCTAAACTTGACGACTTTCTGATTACATCTAACGCGCACAAAACTCACAAAACCATGAACACTCAAACTGCAATCGCTCAACTCGAAACTGCTCAAACTGGTCATGAACTTCTGAACGTTCTTGATAATCTCCAAGGGGGTTTCAAGTACATCGAAAGTCCGATGATTGAACAGGTGTTGGGTATTGCAACGCTTGAACCGATTGAGTTCTGATAGTATAATCGAGGGGGACTGATAATCCCCCCACAAAATGAAATTAACTACACAAGCAAACGTGAACTTTATGAGTGGAAATTGGGTGGACAATCTTACACCCGAAGAACAAGATCATTACTATAATGAAATCATCACTTATTTCACTGAAGAAGTAACTAGAGAAGTGTTAGAAAAGTATAGTCAACCCATTGCCTATAAGTATAGAAACGTATAAAATATCATAGTAGTTTCTTCTCATCTAAGGACAAACACTCATGCAAACAATCAACAACAAAGTTACACGTTACAGGGTTACTCTTGACTTTACAGTTGATGCATCTAACTGTGTAAGTCCTAAGGATTGGAATTGGTCTGAACTTCTCGAACTTAAGGGTAATGAAAGAGTCAAAGAGGTTTATGTAGAGAACCTCGGAGAGTACAACGCTAAGGGTAAGAAATGATGGAACAAGAAGAGTTCGATTTCTATCAAGAATTACAAGAACAATTAGATGATGATTCGCTCTACTATGATGATGAATCTAAGGGAGTTGAAGTAGAGTTTTATGACCCCTAATCATTCGACCAAAACTACAGCAATCGAAGAGTGGAGTTATATTCTCTTAGTTCTTCGAGAGTTAGTTAGCATGGGGTTTTCCACAGTTTATGATGTTTTCTGTGGAAAGTGTGGAAAAAAAGAGCATTAAAAAAATGTATTAAAAAATATAGCAGCGTGAATTGTTTCGTTCGCTTATGTGCTCTCTGAGGGGATGATTAAAGGGTCTATTAAATGCTCTGAGGTGATCAACTTAGAGTGTTTATAAATGCTCTGAGACCTTGTTATCTTAGCGTGCACGCTATCACATCCTCCCGTTTTTGGCAATAAACCCCCCGCACAAGTCTCGGAAACCACACATAAGATTTCTGAGAACTTCGGAGAGTTGCCATAGCGTACTGATACAGTGTAAAATGACTCTGTAAGGGTTCATGAGTACGCTATAAGAACTTAGAGACCCTTAGTATGCTCTACCATACTCTGAGACCTTCTGGGGGTAGCAATGGACAGTTTGTTGAAGTGTCCACTGAATCCGCCGAGACCCCCAGAGTCGTGTATTCTATAAGAGTCAAAGGAACACACACAAACCACTCAGAGACACATGCGTAAGATCGAACAGCAAATGAACACTGCAATTGCTGATCAGAAGGACTGGAAGAACGCTAACACTTCAGTCGAGAATGTTGATGGGGTTTCTTATGTCTACCTCCACGGTCATAAGATTGCTGAAGTCGGTGAAGGTTTCATCGTTCTTTATGATGGTGATCATCAGACTGCTACCACTAAGTCCCGTCTGAATGCTGTACTTTCTGAGAACGGACTGCCTGGTGAGCGTGTATATCAGAAGGATTATGTTTGGAACGTTCGTCTAAGCGATGGGACTTCCATTCCTTTCTTCTCGGGTATGCGTCTCAACTGACAATCTCCTCTCTTCGTTTACTCTAACTCTCCGACAGTTTCTGACACTCATGACCAACATCAACGTCGCAACCGCTACTCGTCTTGACCTTGAGATTGCTGACACTCAAGGACGTATTAAGTACACTGTGCTTAAACCCTCCAAGCGAGGTGTGAAAGCATTGAGCGGCAAACGTGCATGGGCGAATGCTGCTCCTAAGGGGTCTTTCATGCACGGGTCGGTGGAAGGAACTCCTGGTGTCACGAGTAACAACAAGTGCAACAAAGTGATGTGAGTTGTTGACATAAACCCTCCGAGAGTTTATAATACTTAAGGAGGGTACTTTTAGATCATGATGTAACGATGTCCACCACGAACATGCATAGATAAACGAAGACCTTATGAGCAGCAAACTCAGCGGCAGTTTGAGCAGTTAATTGTGCGGTCTTATGTGTAGCGGTGGGGCGCGGTACGATATAAAAAACGCTAACTACCCTAACCTACAACGAACCCAAAACGCGATCGAAATATTCCGTTAATTCAAAATTTTTTTTGCCAGCTATAAAACCGCCACAGGGTCACATGTCAAAACTTAAAGGTATTCCTAAAGTTTATTATTTGAACTTAGATAATAGAACCGATAGACAAGAGTATACTGAGAAACAATATGAAGAACATGGTATTCATGATTATGAGAGAGTATCATCTTCTAAGTTTTTGGCGTCTGAGTTTAATTCTTGGAAACATTTAGTTATTAATTCTGATAAGGAAATCTATCAAAAAAATCTTCAACATCGTGTTGAGTTAGGCACTGCATGTTCTTACATTGATTTCTTTGAGAGATGGTTGAAGACTACTAGTGATAAGTATCTTGTCATGATGGAAGATGATTATGATTTAAGTTACATTCATTATTGGCATTTTGATTGGAATTACTTAATGAATCATATACCTTATGATTGGGATTGTATTCAGTTAGGTTTTGAGAATGATTTAGAGATTCCTTGTTTTCTACATCCGATACATCAATCACATGACCTTGGTCCATCTTTGTTACATCGGAGATATGTACAAAAACTTGTAGAGATTCATAAGGTAGGTGATCAGTATCACTTTCATAAAGCTCATAATAACTTTAGATGGTCTGCGAAGAAGGATTGGGAGTTTGAGTTTATTCATCCTCTTAGAGGTACTAGAGTAATTATGTCCGGATCGGCGCGTCCAACACCGAGTACGGCGGATTATTTCTTGGGTCATTGTGGGAAGACTTATTGTTTACCTTTGATCAGTGTTAATCCAGATCTCGGGAGTTATCAGATTGATTATCATCGTAAGGATCGTACTGATCTAACCTTTACTCGGCGCGCTTACGATCTCTGGTGGACTAAATTAAAAAACAATAGTAGTCTAGAGTCTTTCTTTACTTATGGGAAACCTCATGACTTCTATATAACTAGAGATAATATTGACATCTTGTCGAAATGAAATCCTTTAACATTGAACCAAAGTGGGATATTGCAGAACTCCGTCGTTTAGATTATAAAGTTGCACCATTTCATGATGTAAGAAAAATTAATGAGTACCTATGGGCTGGTCATGTACGTGAACATCTGGATATTTACAAATACCTAGAACCACGTCCAATGCCTTCTTTTGTTCATGAATATGTTTTTCCATTCTTTTCTAATCTTAAAAATTTAACAAGTTGCATTAATTTGTTTAAATCTGCAACTTACTTGCCTTATCATAGTGATTCATATTATGTTTACAAGGATCTTTTCAATATTACAGATGAAACTATTGTAAGATCAGTCATCATGTTAGAAGATTGGTCTCCTGGTCAGTTTATTCTGATTGAAAAAGAATCTTTTTCTAATTGGAAAGCTGGAGATGTTTTCTCTTGGGAAAATGATACTAAACATAGTTTCTATAATATGAGTCTTGTAAACAGATATGCTCTTCAAATTACAGGAACTCATATATAATTTTTGAAGTTATCGTGGAAAAATAAATGGAATTAAAGTTGGACCACTACGAAAAAGATTTACTCATTGAATGTATTCAAAATCGTTTAGATACTGATAAGATCTTAGTTATCAATGATTCGATGAGAAATGAAATTGAAGATCTTCTTGAAAAGATCGTAGAGGAATGCGTTTAAATTAACCTCTAAATAGACCAGAACACCATTGCATAAATTGACTTGTGGTGGTAAAATAACGTTATTGCAATTTTAAATTTATGTCTAAAGGATTTACAATCAAAGCAAATGCTCCGACTCCGAAAAAGAACGAAGAAGAGTTTGATATCCAGGCTGCAAGAGATCTGATCCGAGGAAAATCAATCATTTTTTGTCTTCCTGGTAGGGGTTGTTCTTATATCTTTCTAAAAGCATTTGTACAACTTTGTTTCGATCTTGTACAAAATGGTGCAAGTATTCAAATTTCACAAGATTATTCCTCCATGGTCAACTTTGCACGTTGCAAGTGTCTTGGAGCCAATGTTCTCCGTGGACCCAAACAGGTACCCTGGGATGGTAAACTGAACTACGATTATCAACTCTGGATCGATAGCGATATCGTTTTTGATACTGAGAAGTTTTATCGTCTTGTTGCAATGGATAAGGACATTGCGGCTGGTTGGTATATGACCGAAGATGGACAAACTACGTCTGTTGCTCATTGGTTGGAAGAAGATGACTTCAAAAACAACGGTGGAGTTATGAACCATGAGACTGGTGAGACTATGCAACGTCGTCGTAAACCCTTTACGGTTGACTACACTGGTTTCGGTTGGGTCTTGATTAAGAAAGGTGTATTTGAGTCTCTTGAGTACCCCTGGTTCGCTCCTAAGATGCAAGTCTTTGATTCTGGAGAGGTTCAGGATATGTGTGGTGAAGATGTTTCCTTCTGTCTTGATGCAAAAGAAGCTGGATTTGAGATTTGGTGTGATCCCAAGATTCGTGTTGGTCACGAAAAGACCCGCATCATTTGATATACGGGTCTACAAGGGGGTTCAATGTCCCCCTTCGACTATTCTTATTAATGAGGTAATTTAAAATGGCTGTACGTGCAAAAGGTGGTTTAAATAAATCTAATTATACGGCGGGTGCTCCTAAAAAGACTCGTCAAGGTTGTTCCAAGAATACTCATCTTGGTGCAAGTTCACGCAATGGTCGCAAGAAACGTTATCGCGGTCAAGGTAAATAAATAATTCTAAACATTTTAGAAGTTATGACTGAGCCTACCCCCAAAAATGGTCCTAGCTTAGCAGACGCACCACAAGATTCACCAACAGACGCTAAGGTTTTTGGTTACGACGTTGCCTCTCAAGCTAGACAACCCGCTCCCAAAAAACCAAATCCCAATTCTCCTTTAGCTGCTGGTTAAAATGACTGAAAAAGAAGCATATATTTACAAGTGGGCATCTGAAGTCGCTAAGGAAAGGGAAGAACTTGGTGGATTTTCTGTTTGTCCATATGCTTCTGCGTCAAAAACAAAGATAATTGAGTGTCCTATTGACGATATTGTACCCGAGTCTGGGTATGATGTCGTCATTTTTGTTGTTGATGACTTTTGGAAGGTCAATCAGGTTAAAAAGTGGGTTGAAATTTACAATGCAAGGTACCCATATTACAAGTTTTTTGAAGATTGTGCTGATCAAGCGACGTTTATTAATGGTGTGCAAACAAATAATGGTAAATATAACTTAATTTTGTGCCAATCAAAGAAAAAATTACGTACATTCCGTAAAAAATTAGCAGAAACTGACTATTACACTTACTGGACAGAAGAATATCTGCAAGATGTCCTAGGTGAAGACTACGAATTAGTAAAAAAAGACAAAAAATAGGGATAGCAACCCCTTAAAAAGTTCTGATTTAACAAATCAGGAGCTAAAATGTCTAATTTACCAGTAGATAGGGACCCAGAATACATGAAAGAGATGTGGGGAACCACAAAATTGATAACAGATTATGGATCTATGATGAAAATTGAAGAATTGGAAGCAAAACCATTCACTTGTGGAGGTAGTCACTTCACACATGGTCACGGATTCTTTAAAGAAAGGGTTCAATCATCAGAAAAACTAAAAAATCAATCAGAATTGCATGAAAAAATTCGTAATGACGAAGATTATGATGATTGGGAGTATGGAACAGAACCATGTTATGGCAAAAAGTGGTAAATGGTCTTATACATATTAATAAATACCCTTAGTTTGAGTCATGGTAAGGATTTCTAGAAAATTTAAAGATATCAGTCTTTCTTTTACTAGAAATCCTGTAACTAATGATATTATGACCTTATTTAATGATGATGCGATCAAAAAATCCGTAGTAAATCTTGTAAGAACTAGAGTTGGGGAAAAATTCTTCAATTCTCTAATTGGAACTAATGTAGAAAATTCTATTTTTGAACTTCAGAGTGCAACTCTCGCAAGATCTTTAGAAGAAGAGATAGAAACTTTATTAAACAATTTTGAACCAAGAATTTCTTTATCTTCTGTAAAAATTACGTATCCTGAAGAGAGTAATGAATTAAACGTGACCATATCTTACGATATCATTGGATTACCAATTCCAACTCAAACAGTAGAGTTCTTACTACAACCAACTAGAGTCTAATGTCATTTAATCAGTTTACAAATTTAGACTTTAACGATTTGCGAACGCAAATCAAAGACTATTTACGTGCAAATAGCGATTTTACAGACTTCGATTTTGAGGGATCTAACTTCTCTACGCTAATAGATCTACTCGCTTATAACAGTTACATTACTGCATATAATACAAATATGGCAGTAAATGAAACTTTCATTGACAGTGCAACGTTAAGGGAAAACGTTGTCTCTCTTTCCAGAAATATTGGATATGTTCCAAGATCAAAGAGATCTGCAAAGGCAAAAATAAGTTTTTCTGTTGATATGACGCAGAGTAATGGTGCTAGAACCGTTACTTTAAAATCAGGTCAAGCTGCTTTGGGTGCAGTTGATTTTGGAAACTTCATATTCTCTGTTCCAGATGATGTAACTACTCCTATTGATTCCAATGGATTTGCGGAATTTAGTAATCTGGAAATTTATGAAGGGGTAATTGTAAGAAACGTCTTTACCGTTGACTACTCACAACCAAATCAAAGATTCGTTTTGCCTAATGCAAATATAGATTCATCAACAATACGAGTTTCGGTAACAGATCAAGTCACTGAAATTTACAATCCATATCGCAATATTCTGAATATTACAAAAGATTCTAGAATTTTCTTAATACAAGAAGTTGCTGATGAAAAGTATGAAATTAGATTTGGTGATGATATTTTAGGGAAGAGACCACCTGATGGTAGTAGAGTCGAAGTTAGTTACATTATCACAAATGGTACAAACGGAAATGGAGCTTCCAATTTTACTTTTTCTGGAATTTTAGTAGATAATAATTTAAATGAAGTAACTTCTGGAGTTTCTCTAGTCTTAACAGGAACTCCTTCGGAGAATGGAGATGATATAGAACCTATAGATTCAATAAAATATCTGGCACCAAGAGTATACGCTTCACAATATAGAGCAGTAACATCAAATGATTACAAGGGACTAATACCATACATATACCCAAATGTGGATTCTGTAACTGCATATGGTGGAGAAGAATTAGATCCACCAGAATATGGTAAAGTTTTTATATCCATAAAACCAAGAAATGGAACATTCTTATCTACTTTAACAAAACAAGAAATTAGTAGATCTTTGAAACAGTATTCTATTGCTGGAATTAGTCCAGAAATAATTGATCTTTCATATTTGTACGTTGAGATAGAATCTACAGTTTACTATGATGTGAATAAATCAACTCAACCAGAATTTGTCAGAACTAAAGTTCTGAATACTTTAACAAAATATTCAGAATCTGCTGATATTAATAGTTTTGGCGGCAGATTTAAGTATAGTAAAATAGTAGGATTGATAGATGATACTGACAAGTCTATCACATCAAATATTACAAAAGTTAGGATGAGAAGAGATTTGAATCCAGAAATTAATTCTTTAGCTACTTATGAATTATGTTATGGAAATCAAATTCATATTAAAAAAGACGGTTATTCTATAAAATCTTCTGGATTTAAAATATCTGGTGTTTCGGATGTTTTGTATATGGGAGATCTTTCAATAGATGCACAGAGTGGGAGAATATTCTTTTTCAAACTTCAAAATAATGTTCCTACAGTTGTAAAATCTAACGCTGGAACAATAAACTATAAAACTGGAGAGATTCTTTTAGATGTTGTAAATATAGTTGAGGTTTCATTGCCAAACGGACTAATTGAAGTTCAAGCAATTCCAGAATCTAATGACATTATTGGATTGAAGGACTTGTACCTTCAATTTGATGTTCAAAAATCTGTGGTAAATATGATAGTAGACTCTGTAAGTTCTGGAGAGAATACTGCAGCCACACAATACGTTCCAACCTCAAGTTACCTCAACGGAAGATACGTAAGATAAAATGTCAGAAATAAAAAGAGTTAAAATCGATTCTATCCTCGAATCGCAAATTCCCGAGTTTATACAAGAAGATTCTCCTCTTTTTGTTGAATTTTTAAGACAGTATTATAAATCTTTAGAATATCAGTCTGGAAGTGTTGATCTAGCTGTTAATCTCAAAAAATATAAAAATATTGAGAAATTTAATAATACTGATTTAACAACTTCTACTACTCTCACAGATGAAGTTTTATCATTTGATGATGTTATTTCCGTAACTTCAACTGTTGGATGGCCAGACACTTATGGTCTTTTAAAAATTAATGATGAGATAATAACATATACATCAAAAACTGAAAATTCTTTTGTTGGTTGTATAAGAGGATTTTCTGGAGTTGATAATATTGAATCTTTCGAAAAATCATCATTTTTGAATTTTTCTTCAACCTCTTCTGCAGAACATCAAAATGGATCTGTTGTAACAAACCTCAGTAATCTATTTTTGGTTAAATTTTTCGAGAAATATAAATTAGAATTCTTACCTGGATTTGAAAATAGAGATTTTAATCCAAACGTATCTATTGAAAACGTTTTAATTAATGCTAGAAATTTTTATCTTTCAAAAGGAACAGACACTTCTTATAAATTTCTATTCCAAATATTATATGGATCTGACATTGAAGTTATAAATCCAAATGATTATACAATTAAACCTTCTTCAGACACATTCTTTGTAACTAAAAATATATTAGTAGAAAAAATATTTGGTGATGATCCGGTAAACACAAAAGGTAACTTCTTGCTTCAAGAACTACCTGGAATTGGAACTGCAAGTGCTTCAATATACAACATTGAATATCGACCAGTTTCTGGAAAAGATTTATATGAAATTTCTTTAGACTCTTCTTCAATTTCTGGAACTTTTGTTGTAACTGGTCAAACCAAAGTCCTAGAAACTATACCTGTTGGTGCTGATAATATAATTGTCGATTCAACTGTTGGATTTTCAAAATCTGGAAAGATTCTTGCAAAACCTGAAAATTCTGACTTCATAGAAATTAGTTATACAGATAAAACAACAAATCAGTTTTTGGGAGTTACTGGTGTAACAAAAGAACTTGAATTTGGACTTTCTTTAGTGGAAGATAAATTTGCATATAGTTATGTTGGATTTGGAAATACTTCTAGAGTTGATTTCAGAGTACTTAATGTAATTGAAGATATTGATATTCAAAATAGTAATAATTTAAAGGTAGGCGATACCATTAAATTAGTTGGATTTGGTCAAAATCTAGCTCAAGATTTTAGATTTAACAGTTGGATAACAAATATTCCAACAAAACATAATGTCAAATCTTTTTCCCAAGAGAGTGTTGATAAATTCAGATTATTTTTACATGATGAAATAATATTCTATAAAGAAGAATTTATTAAAATTTATGATGAAAATAATGAGTATCTTGACGCTCAAATAATTGATATCGATTATAATTCTGGTGATACTATTAGGAAATTTTCTGCAACAATTTTAGTACAAATTTTTGGATTGGGTAGTACTAGTTTTAATACTGGACTTATTGATAAAATACAGAAAATAATTTATAAAACGAATCACCAAACAAATTACTTCCCAAATATAAACAAGTATCCTTCTGGTATTCAAAATACTTATATTGATAAAAATTTCGAAAACTTTTATGTAACTTCTACTGGAATACCAAACTATACTATTTTTCTCACTGATGATAAAAGAGAAATACAAACTTTAGAACAAAACGATAGACCTGCACAGTATGTTGGATTAACAAGTATTCTAAATGTACCATCACATAATTATGTGAATGGAAATTTAGTTTATTATGATACTTTTAATTACTCAAATTCTGGTGTTTCAACTGGATTTTACTATGTAAGTGTTTATGATTCTAACAATATAAAATTATCTTTTAGTAAGGCTGATGTCTTTTCTAAAAAATATGTAGAATTTAAATCCGGTGTTTCTGGAGATACTATCGTTATTGGTGGATATGAAAACAAAAATCTAGAACATCAAAGATTGGTAAGAAAGTTTCCATTTGAACCAAAGCCATCAACTATTGATGATGTAAATGAGAGAACGACTAGAAATAGAGCCGTTGGTATGTTGGTTAATGGAACAGAACTGTTGTCACCAACTTATTTTGATGAAAATATATTTTACGGAAAAGTAGATTTTATTGATGTTACGAATGGGGGCAGTGGATATGATGTTGTAAATCCACCCCCAATCGATATAACAGACGTTTCAGGTATTGGAGCTAAAGCTCATGTAAATTTATCTGGAAGTATTCAATCCGTAAAACTAATATCTCCTGGAGTTGGATATCAATCAAAACCAAAGATTAATATTTCTGGTGGAAATGGTAAAGGATGTTCTTTAGAATCTAATTTAGTAAGTTCTAGAATAACACAAGGATTTAAAGCAGACGTAGCTACAGATACGCCCTCAAATAGCATTTCACTACTTACACCAGCAATTTTTGATGATGGTGAAGAAGTAATTTACAATTCAAATACAAACTCAGACATACCTGGAATTGTAAATGGTTCTTTCTATTATGTTGGAATTATAACCGAAACCAGAATAAAATTATATAATAATAAGACAGATGCAGTAAACAAAACGAATGAAATAAATCTAACAGGAATTAGTTCTGGATTCCACTTCTTCTCCACATCAAAAAATAAGAATACTATCACTGAAATATATGTCAAGAATCCTGGTGAAGGTTATTCTAATAGAACAATTAAAGTTCCATCAGTACTGAGTTTTGATAATAAAACTACAGGAATCAATACATTTGATTCTTACATTTATGCTAGGAATCATGGATTCTCAAATGCAGAATTAGTTGTGTATTCTACAACCGATTCTGCAATTTCTGGAATGTCTACGGAAAATTATTATCATGTATCGGTAATAGATAAAAATAGATTTAAATTATCATTAGCTGGTACTGCTAATAGTATTAGTGATGATAACTATTTTAATCAAAGATATATTAAATTCGACACTCTTGGAGTTGGAACTCATTCAATATCGTATCCCCCAATTGTCATTAGTGTAGAATCTGTATCTTCCCTTGGATCGACTAGTATAATAACTCCTGTTTTGGAACCGGTTGTTCTTGGTTCAATTGACGATGTTTATGTCATTGAAGGTGGTGTTGGATATGGTTGTACAGATATTATCAATTTTCATCGCAGGCCTGATGTTGGAATAAGCAGTGTAAAATCTGAGGCTTTATTAAAACCAATTGTGGTTGACGGAAAAATAGTAGATGTCAAGATAGTTCAGAGAGGACGTGGATATAGAGTTGACTCCGATATATTTGTTTCTGGTTCTGGAAGTTTTGCTAAGATTGAACCAGTAATAGATCCTGAAGGCAGACTTTCTTCCGTACAGATTGTAGATGGTGGAGTTGGATATGGAGTTTCTGATACAACGCTTTTATTGAAGAATAGAGGAACGGGTGCTAGATTTTTGGCAAATATTACTCAGTGGACAGTAGACCAGGTAAAAAAACTTGGAAATCTTATCAATGTCAACGATGATGGTGTTCTACTTAATAGTAGAAATGAATTAACAGGACTTCAATTCTGTTCTTATTATGTTCCCAAAAAATTAAGATATCAATTATCCGATAACTTTACTCAAGATAATAAAGAAACTGATGAGGCTTTAAGACATTCTCCAATTCTTGGATATGCTTATGATGGTAACCCAATTTATGGTCCATATGGTTATGCTAGTGTTTCTGGTGGGTCTGTAAGACAAATAGTTTCTAGTTACAGTTTGAATGCAGAAACTGATTCTGGACTTAGACCACCCTCTTTTGTTCCTGGATATTTTGTTAACGACTATAGTTACAATGGTTTTGGTGACTTAGATGCATATAATGGAAGATGGTGTGTTACTCCAGAATATCCAAATGGAGTTTATGCATATTTTTATAGTGTTGATGTGGATATTTCCAGAGTAGCTAAAAACAGATATCCATATCTTATTGGACCCCAATTTAACAATAAACCCGTTGAGGAAAATTTCCTACCATCTTTCAATCAAGATGAAAATATTTTCACCAATGAGATAGTTAGAAATACCGGTCCATATTACCTAAATTATTCAGAATCCTCTTATGATTTAATTGATAAAGTATTTGAAAATTACAAACAAGAGTTTAGAGTATCTAAGATTAATACTGGAACTATAGAAGATATTTCTATATTCTCAAAAGGAAAAGATTATAAAATAGGGGACAAAATTTTAGTTGATAATAAAAATACTAATGGATATGGTGCAAATATAGTAGTATCTGAAATTGGTGGTAAACAAGTAGAAAATGCTTCGATAGTTAAGAAATTTTTCTCAGATTGTAATATAATTCCCAAAAATAATACTTTTAAAGTTGTTTTTGATCAACCTCATGGATTAGTAGATAAGGAACCAATCTCAATAAGTGGTATTTCTACCATAAGTCTTTCTTTACTGGAAAAAACTCAAATTATTAAAGTTGATAGTAAAACCGTTCAACTATTGGAAGATATTGGGTTAGAAGCTTCAACTGGAGTTTCCACTTTCATTAAAGTCAAAGACGTAAGCGGTTTTTCTGATAATGATTTTATTGGAATCGGCACAGAAAATTTATTGATCACTAAAGTTTCCCCAGAAAGGTCTGGATTCTATGTCAATAGATTAGAAAATACTGGAATTCATACAGCAGGATTGGAATTTGTAACTTTAAAACCAAAATCTCTTGAATTTTCCAATAAACTTGGTTTCAATAAGTTATACCAAGAAAACTATGTTACTTTCTTTAATCCAATTGAAACCGTGGGTACGGGAACGGATGGTATTACCCGTACAGTAGTTGGATTTGGTGGAACTTTTGAGTCCAGAAATCTTAGAGCAAGAACTATTTACATTCCTGGACATAAATTCTATACTGGACAACCACTAACATACAATATTGGACTTGGTGGAACTTCTCTTTATGTAAATCAAGTTGGTAGCGCAGTTTCTTTCGCAATTTATAATAATCAAACAGTCTATGCGGTTAATTTTGATAGAGATCATATTGGAATTTCTACTGTTGGATTTACGACAATTTCTGGTATAGGTACAGATTTAAATTCTGTAGAATTCTGGACTCTTGAGGAGTCTTATGGAGTCATTGGAGCAGCACATTCATTAACAACTCAATTTGACACTATTAGATGCTCTGTAACGAGGAATTCTGGTGTAGTAACTACCAAAACTGATCATGGACTAGTAACTTCTGATATTATCGATTTAAAGGTTAAAGATTCTAGTACAAATGAGTATAGTCTGTATTTTGATAATGTAAATAGAAAAATTCTTGTAAACAAAATAAGTTTTACAAATGCTGAAGTATCTACAGATGATAACACCATTGATATTGCATCATCGGAACTTTCTTTGAAAAATGGAGATAAAGTTGCATATTTTGCAGAAAATGCAATAGGAGGTCTTCAAAGTTCCAATATTTACTTTGTTCTTAAAAAAGATAATTATAAAATTTCATTATGTAATAATAAAACAGATATAAATTCTGCAAATGAAATATCATTCACCGCATTTTCGGCGGGTGGATCTCAAGATTTATACCTCGTAAATCCACCAATAACAGTGTATGAGGGATCAAAATTAAAATTTGATCTGTCAGATCCATCATTAGTAGATCTTAGACTTGAATTCTACTCAGACAATACGTATACCAAGAGAGTGGAATTAATTGGTTCTGTTGAAAGCTCTTTTGCTATCACTAGATTTGGAACTAGTGGATCTGCAGGATCTTATGTTCAACTTGATACTTCTATAGAAGGATTCCCAAATCTTCTATTCTATACTCTAAAACCCGCAAGCCCTCTAGACACTACAAAAAATCAGATATCTTTTGATACTGATGTTGTTGGTCGTGGTCAGTTAAAGGTTGTTAAACATCCACTAACTAAAAAATTAAAAACGGATCTTATTATAGATTCTAAGACATTTTCATTTAACTCCGACAAAAAACTTACAGATTCTGATATAGAAATATTTGATTCAGCTACTCCGACATATTCTACCGTTTCTAAGACCGCTGAAGGACCCATAGAAGACATTAAAATTAATTTTGAGGGTAGGGGTTATACTAGACTTCCGTTAATTACTGGCGTCGATACAGACAAGGGTAAGGACGCTGTTTTGAGACTCATTTCAAACAATATTGGAAAAGTTGAGTTAATAGAAAGAGTCAAAGATGGATTTGATTATCCAACGGATCCAACATTATCACCTCAGTTGGGAGGAACTGTTGTAGTTGGAATAAAAGATATAAGAACAATTGACAGAATTAATATCCTTAATGGAGGCAAAAACTACAATTCAGCTCCTTTACTGTTTGTTAAGGGTAATGATGAAATTGAACTTGTTAGTGGAACATCTTTAGGTGCAGTTGTTGATGTTCAAATAATTAAGAATTCTACTTCATTGTCAGAACCTTTGGAAATTATTCCAATATTCAACTCAAATGGTTATGACATTGATAATATTAGTGTAGTTGGCGATTCGGTAACGTTGGAGTTATTGAACAACCCAACCTTAAATCCACTGGTTACTATTGGATATGGAAGAACTGAAATAGATTTCCCATTTTCTGAAGGTGACGAAATTTTTGTAGAAAATTGCAAACTTACTCCCAATACCAGTGGACTTGCTAATTTCAACTCGGAAAAATATGATCATTCCTTCTTCACCGTAACTGGAGTTAATACTACAAATTATACAGTTACCTATAGTATGTCTGGAATATCTACAGGAACTTTTGGAACTTATAGTGATGAGAGACCGGGAACTGTAGTCAATAAAAAAGACATGGCATCTTTTGAAATGATATTGGTTGATGATGTTACTTATCAATCTTCTGAGAAAGTAACTGCATTTGATTTTTCTGCTAGAGTTCTAGAAAATGGTTGGACGAATGAATTAAATCAACTGAGAGTTACTGATGCTGAAGGTGTGTTAAGAGTTGGAGATAAAATAACAGGTGAGGAGTCAAACACTGTTGGAACAGTCGAGTATTTGAATAATTTCCTAATAACCTCCGATCTTGGTGTTTTAAGAGACAAAACTCTTCCATCAAATCTTTATGGAATACTAAATGACAGTCAACAAAGAATTTCTGACAACTTCTATTATCAAAAATTTGCTTACTCATTAAGAAGTGATGTTCCTTATGAAACTTGGAGAGAGTCGGTAAGATCTATAGTCCACCCATCTGGATTTAAAGAGTTTTCCGATTATACTCTCTTCACAAAACCTTCTGAAAATCCAGTTACAGTCGGTATAGCAAAATCAATTAATATGAAACCGACTTTATCCCAGTCGGACTCTGTATTATCGATCAACGTTGACTCAGAGAATAGTTTCTATAACAAAAATAATTTTGCATTGGTTTATGAAGATCTTTTATTGGACAATGGATATTCTGAAAATGTTTTTATTGATATTGGACCAGATTTAAAACCTTTTATTTTAAATAAAACAAATAAAATTGTAGTCATCGATGATATCGGAGATCAATTTACTGGAACTAGAGAATTCGTATTCAGGGGAAGATATGCAGATGCTGCCAATCTATTGGATGTAAATAGAGAATTTATTCAGGAGGAAGTTGTTTCTTTTGTTGAATTCAATTATCCAAATATTGGATTAAGTACAACTTATAGTAGAGAAAAGTGTTTAAGAGATACTGGTTTCATAGTAGATGCAGTTTCTCATGATTTGAAATATAATTCAAATAATAAATCTGTTGAGGCTGGATTAGCTTACTGGAATGCTGGTTCTTCATATGTTACAAATGAAACTGAAGAAACTCTATTCGCATATACTTACGTTAAGTTTATTGGACAGTATATTATTAACAATCAAACTCCTCCAACCTTATATCAAACTTCCGTAACTCAAACATTTAATTTTGATGTTATTCAGGATCCATTAAATTATGATCAAAGTAGATATAAGGACTCTCGAAATCTTATTGTTGCAAATAAGAGAGAAATCCAAGATAGATCACTTGCTAAAATTGCATTAGAATATCCAGATTTTTATTTCCCAGGAGATTTGCAAACCAATGAACTTTCAAGATATTACGATGGATATAGACTAATCCAACAGAACAAACAAGAAATCATAGATTATGCTTGGGATAATACTTTAGTAACTTATCCTGGAGTATCCGCAACAGAAGACAAGTGTAAGAGAGACCTTGGATACTTTATTGATGCGGTGTCCCTGGATGTTTTTGCTGGTGGAAATAATTATTCTAGAAAATTTGTAAACTTCTATTTTGAAAATGGACTGCCAATATCAAACGGATTGCTTGGTGAAGAAGTAGAATCCGTATTTGCTTTCAATTTGGCTAGAGTTGGAATGCAATCTGCGGTTTCAAACCAACTGACAATTCAGGATCTAACAGTATCGCCTGGACAACCTGTATATGGAGTAGGTACAACCGTAAGCAACATAAGTTCTGATGCTTGTACAGATGTTCAAGCAGATATTGTAAGTCTTGTTTCTATAATCACTAATGTAATATCAGCTGGATCAACAGCTGGTCTTCCCGCAGAAAATGTTGGAACGTACACAACTGGTGGTTCTAAGTGTTTTAGAGATCTGGGTTATATTATTGATGGAGTTGCTGAAGATCTCTCATATGGCACTAATCAACATACAATATACAATACTAAAAAATATTTTGATGGTGCTGGTGCAGCTAGAACAGATGGATTACTCGGTGAAGAGGCTCAATCACTCCTAGTATTTGATAATGCAAGAAATTATATGAAACAGGCGATAACAAATCAACTGTATTCTAGAGATTTGACAATAACGGCAGATCCGGTTACTGGATTTAACACCGATCCCAATTCTTGTGCTGATGTACAAACTAACATTGATACATTAGTTGGAATATTGACAGTTGCAATTGGAAATAGTAGCCTTGCAAGTTTACCAGAGGAAAATTTTGGAACCGTCGATTGCGCTGATGTAAGAACAAGTCTTGCTAATTATGTTGGAATTATCACGAATATCATAGGATTTGGTACTGCTGTTGCTCCAGAGATATATTATCCAAAACTGTCGTTAGGTGGTGCTGTTGTTGGATTAAGTAGTTTCAAATTAACGAATAATGGAACATCTTTATTCAAACATGTTTTTGATTCCTCAGATGCAGAAATTATCGATGTAGAAACAAATACTTTCAATATTGTAAACCATAATTATCAGATAGGTCATGAATTGTCATATGTTGTAGAAGATGGATCACCAATAGGAATCGCAACAACTTCATATGTTGGTGTTGCTGGAACAATTTTAATGCAAGTCGGTAATATTGAAGGTACCGCAATACTTGAAAATGGATATCCTGTTGCTATAACTACAACCGTTACTGGAGTATCTACGGTATTGTCTCCTGTTGGACCATCATTTAAACAATATACTCAAGTTGTTGGAAATGGAACTACAGGAACTGATGCTACATTTAATGTATTGATTACATATTCTCCATCAACTGGACAACCATTATCTACATCTGTAGTTTTAACATCTGGTGGAAGTGGGTATTCTCTAGGTGAATCAGTATCAATAGCTGGAACTTTCATGGGTGGTGTCAATCCAACAAATGACCTAACATTTGTAATTTCCAATGTTGGTCCGAGTGGAATTCAAACTCAAGCAAATGAAACTTATCTAAATGTTCCTTCAAATGATTCTAATGGAGCTACATTTAATGTAACAAGAGATGGTTCTGGATATGTATCCGATGTTCAAGTTGTAAATGGTGGGGCTGGATATTCACAATCATCAGTAGTTTCCATAGCCGGAACATATATTGGTGGCGACACAAATGACTACATTGAAGTTACTCCATTAGTTCTTGGCGTCAATAAGTTACCATCTGTTGTTTATAGTTACAAACTTAATGATAATCAGTTTGCTCTTCTTGGATTATCCACTAGTGCTTCATTCTTAGAAATAACAGATCTTGGAACAGGTAATCATAGTCTGTCATATACTTCTCCAAATGCAAGTTCAATAATTTCTATCGATGGTGTTGTTCAACCTCCAATTAGAACTAATTTAATTGACATTTCATTGACATCTCCAGTTTCTTCAGCATCAACTACAATAATATCAGTTTCTTCTGGAATAAATTCGGTTTCTACTGGAGAGATTTTAAATATAGACCAAGAATATATGTTGATCAAGACATTATCTGTTGGTTCTAGTGAAATTACTGTTGAGAGAGGATTCCTTGGAAGTTCATCTGGTGTCCATACTGTTGGAGCAGCTGTAACTGTTTTGGTTGGATCTTATAATATTATTGGAGATACAGTATTCTTTACGCAACCTCCATATGGTCCAACTGGTCCAGTTGGACTTGAAACAAGATCATCCTTTAATGGAAGAGTATTTTCTAGACAGTTTGATGGAACTGAACCAGTAGATCAAAACCTTGTTATTGATGACATTTCTAGATCATTTACTGGCATTGCAGCCACAGATTTTACAATAACTGTTAATGGATCCACAACAACAACATTATATAATGATATTAATTCATCAACACTTATCAATAATATCCCACTTATCTTTATTGATAATGTTTTCCAAGTACCAAATAAAGATTTTACAGTTGATGGTACAGGCGCAAATGTTCTTAGATTCTTGTCTGGAACACCTAGCGCTGGAAAAATCTCCAAAGTATCTATTAGCACTTCCTTTGGGTATCAACCACGTATAGTTGCAACTGCGGATGCCGTAGTTTCAGTCTCTGGCACAATTTCATCCGTAATTCTGGATGGACTTGGTTCTGGATATAGAAATCCACCTGTAGTAAGTCTTGCATCAACTGTTGGTACTGGAGCAAGTTTAGTTGCAGTTGTTGGTACTAGTGGAACCACTCTTGGCCAAATAACCGAAATTCAAGTTATTGATGGTGGAACTGGATATGCTATTACTTCTCCACCTAGAGTTGTTATTGGAATACCGACAGGATATAGTAATTTAAATATTGATTATATTGATGGAACTAGTGGTGATGGACAAAGAGCAAAGGTTACTGTTACTGTTGGTCAAGGTTCCAGTATTACTTCATTCAAATTTGATGATCCTGGTATTGGATACAAAACTGGAGATCAATTGAAAGTAGTTGGTATTCCAACCAATTCTACGAGAAATGACCAGTTAAGTATAACCAATGCACTATATGATAATGTTGGTGGAATCACTACAATAACGACATTAGAAGAACATCAGTTAGGTGTTGGTGATGATATTCGTTTGAGTGGCATTGCATTTACATGTGGATATGATGAGGTTGGTATTCAGACATTCTCTTATGATGAGGTTAGTGGAATTTGTACAGTGGTTACATATTCACCTCATGGTTTATTGAGAACGGATGTACCAGCAAATCAAACCAGTGATGAAGTATTCCTATTCAACTTACCTTTCTCATGCGCTGCGGAACATGCTGGCGTCACTACAACAATTTTCCCAGATGGCACATCTCCATATGGAAGGGTATTCCCAGTTCTTACTTCAATAAGTTCAACTAGTTTTACTATGAATGCTGGCGTTTCAACCATTCCACATGTATTTGAAGGTTGGCCAGAAATTGGAATCACCACATTCTCTTATGAAAATCTTACTGGAATTTCAACGGCAACTACATCGTCTGATCATGGATTTGCTGTTAATGATAAGTTTACTCTTGCTGGACTTGCATTCACATGTCTAAGTGTTCACGCTGGTGTTACTACAACTATCTTCCCAGATGGAACATCTCCTTATGGGTATACATTCACTGTAACTGGTGTAACTACAAATACTGTTACATTTAATGCAGGAATTTCAACAATCGTTCATGAATATGTTAGTGGAGGAATTGTTAAAAAAGTCCCAACAGCTCAGAGAGTGTTGAGATATACTGATGATAGCACTGATGGTGCATATAACTTTAAAGTTATTGGAATTCCTACAACAGGCGCAGGAACTACAAATACATTCTCAGTTCTCGCTGGAGTTACTACTATTCCGCACTTCTATACTGAAAGTACTGGAATCGTTTCATTCAGACAACTAGAAGAGTTAGTATTTACAGTAGACGAAGTACAAAGTTCAACATTTAATGGGTTATATCCAGGACAATTCATTATATTTGATGATATTAGTTCTGCATTCAATAATTTCAGAACTAAGTTTACTTTATCAATTACTGAGTCTGGAATTAGACAAGTACTAAATCTTAATACTGTGGATGGATCTGATTTAGATATCACAAATAATATATTTGTATTCATCAATGATATTTTACAGGCACCACAGAAGGCATACACCTTCAGAGGAAGTAGAATTATATTTACAGAGCCACCTGTTCAAAATTCAAGTTGCACAGTTCTATATTATAGAGGATCATACAGAGATGTTGAAGAAATTACTCCACCAGAAACATTAAAACCAGGTGATGTTATTCAAATAAAGGAAAATAGAAATGATTTATTTGATCAAGATCAAACTGAAAGAATTATTAAAAATTTAAACACTAGTGATCAATTTACAACCTTTGTTTATGGTGGTGTTGGTATTGTTTCTGATGTTACTAAATCTAGACCATTAAATTGGAAAAAACAAACTACCGATAGGATTATTTCCGGATCTCTTTATTCTAAGGCTAGAACTAACCTAAAATCTAAACTATATCCAACAGCTACCGTAATCAAAGATATTGCTGCGGGGGATACTGAAATTTATGTTGATAATGCTTTCCCACTATTCTCTGAAATAGATGGACTAAATGAAAACCTAAGAGATTTTACTATCCTTGAAAATAAACTCATTCAAGAAGGAACGTTATCTTGCACTGTTTCTGGAGCATCTACAGTATCTTCAATATCTGTAACATTCGGTGGAGTTGGATATGCAAACACATTATCCCCAAAAGTTGTAGTATCTGAGTCTGCTATAAAATTAAAAGATCCTGTTTATAACTGGTCTTCTACTATTGTTTCTGGAGTAACTACAACTGACTCATTCAATGCAGTTAGTGCTGGCAAACAGTTTGTTGCTGTTGGAAATAGTTCACTCTATTCCTACTCTTTCGATGGAACTAACTGGGTTAGTGGTAATGTTGGAGTGGGATCAACAGTGAATCTAACTTCAATTCACGCTGTTGGTTCTGGTAGTACTGATGTAATTTATACTGTCGGTACGTTAGGAAAAGTAAGTTATGCCACTGGTTATGCAAATACATTGACTTCATGGACGGAACTTCCACTTAAAGAAGATGTTACTTTGCCTGGTGCTGGAGTAATTGGTGAAAATGCAAGTACATATGTTGGTACTCTAAATGGAATTTCCTTCGGATCTAATTCCTGGGTAACTGTTGGTACAGGTGGTTCTATTTTCTCCTCTCCGGGATTGACTACTTCAAAACTAACTAACAGATACTCTGGTGTAATTGCAGATCTAAATGGAATTGTTTATGGAAATGGTTACTTTACATCTGTTGGTAATAATGGAACCGTTATTACTTCAAATGATGGTACTATTTGGGATATACATTTGAATGGTGTTCCTTTACAGAACTTTAATGATGTTGGGTTCGATGGAACTCAAATTCTTATTGTTGGAGATAACGCTACGATAGTAAAATCATTAACTAGAGACACTTATCAACCAATTTCAAATAATATAAATCCCTCAGAAAATATTATAAAGATACGTTACACCGATGGATTGTATTTGGCCCTAACTTCTGTTAATAAGTTATATTATTCTTTTGATCTTTCTGATTGGACATATAGATCTACACTACAATCAAATAATATAAATGATTTGGTTTCGGTAGACTCTTTGTTGGTGGATGGTGGATATGTCGCTGTGGGCGCAGCTGCCACAATCATAAAAACTACAGCAACATATCATAAAGCTACTGCAGAATCAACAGTTTCCAATGGAGAAATAGTTTCCGTAACAGTTACAGATGGTGGATTTGGTTATGTTCAAGATAATATTCCAGTTGCTATTGTTGAATCCGATAACTATAAGAAAGAAACAGTCAAGTCTTTCAAAGTTACTGGTGATTATGGATCTATCGTTGGCGTAAATACTTTCTTAGCAGGAACACCTGGAATTGGCACAACTTCTCCAAAGTTGGAATTTGTTTTGCAATCGGAAACTTATGATAACAGTACCTTAGGTATTGGTTATTCTTCACTTAATAGTTTTGGAATAAGTTATTCACAACTTACAAAAGGTGATTATTTCGTAATATCAAATAGTAATGTACAAACTGATGGCAACCTAGTTGCCATATCAACATTCTTAGGTGGAATGTCAAATTATCCAAATTCTATTGTTGGAATAGCAACATCATTCATAGATGGTGTATACGTTGTTGAAGATGTTACTTCACCATCTTTGGGAATAGTTACCGTAACCTGTCATTTTGCACCTGATTATGATAATGCTGTTTCCGTTTCTGGTAGAGGAGAATATGATGATATCAATTTAGTGTTCTCGGGAATTAATACCAATGGTTTCTATGGAAGATACAGTTGGTCAAAACTTTATGATTTCCAAAATAGATCATTAAGTCTCCAGGGTGGCAAATCATTTGAAACTTATACTGAAAATGGATTGACTGGATTATCCACGGCACCCAAATTAATTAGAACAAAACCAGTTACTGGTCAATAGTAACTAAATAAAGAAAAGTACAAACTAAAATGCCTGCTATTATATCAGACCAATTCAGAATATTGAACGCTGAAAATTTTGTTAAAAGTGTTTCTGGTGTTGGAGATACTAGTAACAAATATTATACTTTTATAGGATTGCCAAATCCAAATTCTCCGGAAGCTGGTGGATCTACAACATGGTCCACCAATGTACCCTCTCCTCTAGATGGTTTTCAGGAAGAAAGCCAGATAAAAGAGAGTATAATTGCTATGAAACAAATTACTAATCAAGATGTTAGAAGATTAGTAAGAAAAGTCGAATGGGTTGCTGGTAATACATATGAAATGTATAGACATGATTATAATATATACAACCCAACTCCTGTTACAGGACAATCAAGTCTATATGAAGCAAATTATTATATTGTGAATGAAGACTTGAGAGTTTATGTTTGTTTGCAGAATGGAACTGACCCAGAAAATCCAAAAGGTAGACCATCTTACGACCAACCAACATTTATTGACCTTGAACCAAGAACTGCAGGTACTTCTGGTGATGGATATGTTTGGAAATATCTGTACACTATTAAACCTTTTGAAATTGTAAAATTTGATTCTATTGAATATATTCCAGTTCCGGATGACTGGGGCAATACTGGTGAATCAATATCGACAAAGAATAACGCTATTGATGGTAAAGTAGAAGTAGTTTTAATATCAAATAGGGGATCAAATTACCAACCAATATCTACTTCATTTTCCAACGTTCCTATCTTGGGTGACGGTACTGGTGGTAAAGCAACAATTACTATCGACTCTTTTGGAAAGGTTTCGGAAGTATTTGTAACAGAAGGTGGTACTGGATATACAAATGGCACCATAGAATTTTTCCCAGGAGCTCCTGGAACTGAAATAAACGGTCCATTAAGTAAGTTGAGTAATACTGGAATAGGTACTACATCAAAAGCGTCTTTCAACGTTATCATACCCCCAAAAGGTGGTCATGGAAAAGATGTTTATAGAGAATTGGGTGCCTATAGAGTTCTACTTTATTCTAGATATGAAACTTTAGAATCTAATCCCGATATTATTATTGGTAATGATTTTGCTAGAGTTGGTGTAATTCGAAATCCAACAGTTCTTGGTAGTGACACAGAATTGTTAAATGTTTCTCTAGTTAGTGGTTTAAAATCATTGAAGTTGGGTGGAATTACAACAACTACCACATATGCAGTTGATTCTGTTATTAAACAAACTGTAGGATTGGGATCTACAGCTATTGGATATGTTGCTTCCTGGGATCAAGTTACTGGAGTTTTAAAATATTATCAATCAACTGGTCTTGCTTCCAGTGAATCCGGATACAAAATTATTCCATTTACATCCAACCCTGATACTGGATACGGTACGACAATCAATGGAAGTTCAATCATAGGTCCAGCTTTATCCATACAAACAACATTTAATGGTATAACTACTACAATAAATAATAGAATATATCAATTGGGGAATGAGTTTGTCTCTGGTATATCTTCAGCAGAATATAATACCAAGTCCGGAGATATCATATACATAGACAATAGGGCCCCTATCCCCAGATCTTCAAACCAAAAAGAAGATATTAAAATCATACTGGAGTTTTAAGATAAAATGGCACAAAATACCAATCTAAACACGTCTCCATATTTTGATGATTTTGATTCAACAAAAAATTATAAAAGGGTATTATTCAAGCCAGGTGCTCCTATTCAGGCTAGAGAACTTACAACGTTACAGTCTATTCTCCAGGACCAAATAGAAAAATTTGGAAAAACTTCTTTCAAAGAAGGATCTGTTGTTATTCCAGGTAATGTTGCTTATGAATCAGAGTATACTTGCGTTCAAATAGATCCTACACACTTAGGAGTAGATGTATCTTTATATCTAAGTAGTTTTGTTGGTAAACTGATAAAGGGTGCTACCAGCGGAGTTACCGCTAAAGTAGAAAATTATATAACCAATTTAGAGTCAGAAAATAATAATTTTACACTATATGTAAAGTATCTAAGTTCTGGGGAAGAAGATTTTGCATCCACAACTTTTATTGATGGCGAGGATTTAATATCCTTACAAACAGTAAATTATGGTGCATCTAGTATTAAAGTAGATACTACATTTGCAACTTGTATAATTTCCGATTCGATTGCAACTGGTTCAGCTGCAAAAATTGAAAATGGAGTATATTTCCTTAGAGGATTCTTTGTAGAAGTTTTTTCTCAGACGATTGTACTTGATCAATATAGTAATCTTCCATCATATAGAATTGGATTGACATTAGAAGAAGAAGTTGTTGTCGCTTCGTCGCAAAATCGTGACTTATATGATAATGCCAGAGGATTCTCTAATTTTGCTGCTCCAGGTGCTGATAGATTAAAAATCACAGCAGTTTTATCTAAAAAATCATTAGATGATTTTAATGATGAAAATTTTGTAGAATTGATGAGAGTTGAAAATGGTATACTTCAAAAGTTTACCAAAAAAGTAGAATTAGATAAGTTAATAACTGATGTTTTAGCAAGAAGAACTTATGATGAGTCTGGGGATTACTATGTAACTCCATTTAGAGTAACAGCAAAAGAAAGTTTGATTAATGGAATTGGTAATGATGGAGTGTATAATTTTAACACTTTAACAAAACAAGGAAATGTTCCTAGTGAAGATTTATTAACCCTTCAAGTATCTCCCGGAAAAGCTTATATTAAAGGATACGAAATAGAGACTATAAACACTATAAATCTAGACTTAGATAAACCAAGAACAACAAAAAATGTAGAAGGAACTTCACTAACTGTTAATGTTGGAAATCAATTAGAACTTAACAATGTATATGGAACTACTACGGTTGGGTTCGGAACAACAAGTCAGGTTAAACTATTCTCAGAAAGAACATCATCTCAAGGTTCATCTTCTGGTATTGAAATAGGTTTAGCGAGAGTATATGACTTAAAGTTGAAAAATAGTGCTTATTCTAACGAGTCATCTGTATTTGAAACCGTTTTGTATGATATACAGACATATACATATTTGAACTTAAATACAACAACAACTTTATCAAAATCTGGTTTTGTTGAAGGTAATAATAGTGGGGCTTCTGGATTTATAGTCCAGGATGTTACTAATAGTAATCAGGTAATACTATATCAAGTTAATGGAAAATTTCTTCAAAATGAATCTATCAAAGTTAATGGATCTGATGTATCAAGAACTATAATTTCTTCAAGGGATTATTCTATTGCGGATACAAGGCAATTAACATCAATAGACGAAACCACGTTTACTGCAGACACTGTTTTAAATCAGGCTATTTTCCTTGCTCCATTAAGTTCTGGATTCAATATAACACCTGGTAGTGCTGGTGTGAGTACAATAACAACTTCGAACAAAAATTTTGGAGTTGGAATTTCTACTGGGGACATAATTACATATACAAAACCTGGAGATATTTTACCAACCTATAATAAAGTAAAAACTGTAAATCAGTCATTAAAGTCTGTTGAAATTGAAGCAACAACAAATATTTCTAATGTTTCTCTAGGATCTCTACCAACATCAACTGTAGAATCAAATGAGGTATTTAAGGTTGTTCCAGAAATACTAAACTCTAAAGAAGCATACTTGTATGAGAGGTTAGAACATAACAATGTTGCTTCGGTTGATTTAACAACTGGTTCTTTGGTTTTCAGAAAATCATATGCAGTAACTGTTTCTTCAAATAGTGTTACTGCGACTCTTGAAACTGATAGTTCAATAACTGCAGAACCATTCGATGAAGAGGATTATACTTTAATATATGACAATGGAGTTATTGAACCTCTTCAGAATTCACAATTCTCCATTTCTGGCGGAAGAACTGTTACTCTTGTTGATTTGTCAGTTTCCAGTGGAAATGCTACTTTAATTGCAACTCTGAGAAAACAGAATATAACTCCAAGGAAAAAAATACATAAGAGATGTGGAGTTCTGGATATTGTTAGATCTTCAAATTCATCATCTGGTGTTGGAAATACAACACTTAATGATGGATTAACATATAGTGAAATATATGGAACTAGAGTTCAAGATGACAAAATTTCTTTACAAAGACCTGATGTTACCGAGGTCTTGGGTATTTTTGAATCCACAGATGAAAATGAACCAGATCTTTACAAGTTACAGTTCCTCAATTTAAATTCTAATATATTAAATTCTATTGTTGGTGAAGTAATCTATGGAGAAACAAGTAATGCCAGAGCACTACTTGTTTCCACTAATGGAACAAACCAGGTAGATATTGTATATGTAAATGAAAATACTTTTACACTAGATGAAAAGGTAACATTTTTAGAATCAAATATCACTGCAAATGTTTCTCTTATTATTGAAGGAGATAGAAACATAGTAGATGATTTTGTTATAAATTCTGGCCAAGAACTTGATATTGTAAATTATAGTTATATAGAAAGAAAAGACGGTATTACTCCTCCTGCTAAAAAATTAAAAATAGTATACAATTATTACTACATTGATCCTGCAGATGAAGGACAATTAACGGTTGTAAATTCCTATGATACCAATAGATTTTCCAACAGGGTAATTTCTTTGGACTTAGGTACTTTAACTTCCGATATAATCGATCTAAGACCTAGAGTTTTACCTTACGATCCAGCTACAAGTGTTTATTCTCCATTCGAATTTAATGCCAGATCGTTTAATTTCACTAGTAATTCATCGTCATTCATTTTAGCAAAAGATAAACCAGTCAATATATCTTATGATTATTATCTCGGCCGTATAGACAAACTTTATCTAACGAAGACTGGGGACTTTGTTATTAGCAAAGGAATTCCAGATGATATACCATCATTCCCAGATCCTGTTGATGCATCTTTAGAAGTTTGCACAATTTTCCTTCCACCATATGTGTTTGATTCTTCTGATGTTGAAGTAAGACTTGCGATACATAAAAGGTATCGTATGCAAGATATTACAAGAATAGAAGATAGATTAAAAAATGTTGAATATTATACATCATTAAGTCTTCTTGAAAGTGAAACTAAAAATCTAACTATTAGAGACGCTGGAACTGGACTGGATAGATTTAAATCTGGATTCTTAGTAGATAACTTCAAATCTAATTCTTCTGGATTCTTAGGTGATATTGCACACAAATGTAGTATTGACACTAAAGAAGGCGTTGTAAGACCACAACACTACACTACATCTATCGACTTATTACTTGGATCTGAAGCTGTTGTTGGAGTTTCGAATGTATCTGATCCAACTGCAGATTATAGATTTGTAAAAGATCTTGGAACACCAAATACTGTCAAAGTTGGTGATGTTGTTTGCTTAAAATATTCTGATGTCCAATGGTTACAAAATAAATTTGCAACCAGAATTGAAAATGTCAATCCGTTTGCTGTTGTAAACTGGATTGGTCAGATAGAATTAAATCCAGCTACAGATACTTGGGTAGAAACAAGAAAAACAAAGAGAACTTCTGATATAGAGGGAAATTATAATCAAACTATTAGAGCTCTATCTATTGATACAAATACCGGTCTATCTCCTATTGATTGGGGATCATGGGAAACCAGTTGGGTTGGTGTTCAAGAGACTAATAGAGTAAATATGGGTTCTATTCACGTTGGAACCCAAACAGTCTCAAGCAGTCAGAGTTGGGGAAGTTTCCAACACGGAAGAGGAATTCCAGTTACGACAAGAACAACATTTAGAGATCAGTTTACTAATTTCCAAAATGTTACTACTCTTACAACAGAGAATCAAAGTAGAACTGGTATACAATATAAAGTAGGTGAAAGATTTGAAACTACAAATCTGGGCGACAGAGTTGTTTCTACTGATGTTGTCCATACAATGCGTTCTAGAAATGTAGAATTTGTTGCAAGAAGACTGAAACCAAAAACCAGACTATTTGCATTCTTTGATAACGTAGACATAAACAAGTATATCGTTCCAAAATTAGTTGAAGTCCAAATGAAGAGTGGTACTTTCATTCAAGGCGAAACTGTCAATGGAACTTACGGAAATACTTCAGTGAGATTTAGATTAGCGGCACAAAATCACAAGTATGGACCTTATAATTCTCCAACTCAAACCTTTGTGGAAAATCCATATAATGTTAATGAGAATCTGCCATCTTCATATTCAAGTACTTCCACTATACTTAATGTAGACACTGCGAGTTTAGAGTTACAATCTGCTTCTGGTTTCTTTGGATATATTGTTACTAAAATGCAATTGAAGGGCGAAACCAGCGGTGCAGTTGCAGAGGTTTCCAATCTCAGAATGATTACAGATTCTTCTGGTACACTTATAGGATCATTCTTTATTCCAGATCCATCGTTAGCTTCAACTCCTTCTTTTGAAACTGGCACAAAAACATTTACACTGACTACCAGTTCATCAAATACAACTATATCTGGAGCAACTGATAGTAGCGCAGACGCTAGATATATTGCTTCTGGAACTCTAAACAATACAGAAGAAGTAACACTCAGAATAAGAAATTCCGAAATTGATCGAAGTGTAAGAACTGATGAAAGAGTGGTAACTGAAGAAAAAACTGAGATACGAGCAAATACTACATTTAGAAATAGATCGACCACCCAAACAAGATGGATTGACCCATTAGCACAATCTTTTGAAGTCCCTGATGAACCAGGCGTCTTTTTAACCAAGGTTGATGTGTACTTTAACACTAGAGATACCAAAAATCTACCAGTTACAGCACAAATAAGAACAATGCAGACTGGTTTACCAACTCAAGAGATATTACCTTTTGGTGAAGTAATATTGGATCCATCTCAAGTTAATGTTTCTACTGATGGAACTATTCCGACCACATTTACATTCCCATCTCCCGTTTACTGTGAAGGTGGTCAAGCTTATTGTGTTGTTCTTCTTTCAGCTTCTGATGAATACACTGTCTTTATTTCAAGAATGGGAGAGGAGGATATTACAACAGTTAATAATGTAGAGGCAGAAAAGATAATTGTCTCTCAACAACCACTTCTCGGTTCTCTATTCAAGTCACAGAATGGTGCAACTTGGGATCCAAGTCAATTGGAAGATTTGAAACTAACATTATATAGAGCTGATTTCTATAGAGGAACTTCCACTGTTAGATTCTATAATCCAGATTTGGATATTGGTAACAAACAAATAGCTACATTAAAGTCAAATCCAATAGACACTATTTCCAGATCACTACTAGTTGGTGTTGGAAAGAGTTTCAGTTCTTCTGAACAAACCAATTTAGCTCCAGGTATAACTATTCTTCAAAATAATAATTCTAAATTTAGTTCTAAATTAAAGAGTTTGGCTGGATCAGTTGGCATTGGAAGTACCTTGGTTGTTACTTCTGTTGGAAGTGGATTTACTTCTGGATTTAAGACATATTCAAATGTAGATTTGGTTTCTTTGACAGGATTTGGTGCTGGTGCCAAAGTAGATTTAAGCGTTCAGAATGGTGTCGCAATAGCGGCAACAGTTTCTATTGGTGGAACTGGTTATGCATATGGTGACGCACTATCTGTGGATTATTCTCAGGTAGACAATAGAGGAAGTAATTTAATTCTCAGCATACCAAATATTTCTGGAATTATTTCTTCGTTTAATGCTCTTGTAATTGATAAAGTATCTGGAAATCCAATTCAAAATTCTACTGATGAGATATATTATGTCGGTTCTGGAGGTACAAACTCATTACCAAATGCAAAAGTCAGATATATCAATGTTATTGAAGACGGACTACACTTCAAAGTTTCCCATAGTAATCATGGAATGTATTCCACAAATGATTATGTTAAAATTAGTGGAATTGAACCCGATGTAAAACCAGTTACATTGAATTCCGCACTATCACCAAACTCTACAGATCCTATAGTTGTAAGTAGTGTTGGAATTTTAACAACCTTTGAAAATATTCCTGTTGGAACATTAAATCCTGGTTATATTTTAATAGAAGATGAAATAATCAAGTACACTGGAATAGTTACAAGTACAAGTTCTTTGACGGGAATTACAAGAAACGTTGCAAATAGTATTTCTGGATCATACCCTGATAAAACAAAAGTTTACAAGTATGAAATATCTGGAGTTTCTTTGAATAGAATAAATAAAACTCATATCTTATCTGATACGGATCAGTCCACTTATCCAAATGATTTAGATTATTACTATTTGAAAATTAATCAAGAAGGAGAAACTGGAGTAGCTTCTACAGACAGATCTAATGCAAATCCAAATTCATATCCAGAATTGTACTTTGATTCTAAAAAATCTTGTGGATCTTATGATATAATTCCACTGGTTTCTTCCAGTAGAGGACAGAAAGCAACCCAAAATATTCCATTTACTTCTATTCTACCTAAAATTCAAATGATGAGTCCAACAGGAACATCTGTTTCTGCGAGGGTAAGAACTACTAGTGGTTCCGGAGTTGATTCTAATTCATTGGTATCATTCGTAGATCAAGGTTTTGAACCAATTTCCCTAAATGAAACTAATACTTTTGATAGTCCAAGAATTATTGCATCGAAGGTAAATGAAACTTCTAGATTGAGTCAACTTCCTGCTTCAAAATCATTTACTCTAGAAGTTGATCTTACCACAAATAATACCAAGGTAAGTCCCATGATTGACTTGGATAGAGTTAATCTTATAACTATCAACAATAGAATTAATTCTAAAATCTCTGATTATTCAAATGACTTTAGAGTCAATACAATGTATGGAGATCCTTCTGCTGCGGTATATCTTAGCAAAATTGTCAGATTGGAGAAACAAGCAGACAGTATCAATGTAATTTTTGATGCATACAGACACTATACAAATGACATTAGAGTTCTTTATAGATTGTATAGATCAGATTCTAAGTCCGAACCTCTTTGGGAACTTTTCCCTGGATATCTAAATCTTGATGCCAATGGAAATATTATTAATCCGTCAAATAATGATGGACTCTCTGATAAGTTTATTGGACCATCAACACTTGGCAGTGATTTCAGAACATATGAATATATAATAAAGAATCTTCCACAATTCAACGGATATCAAATTAAAATAGTGATGTCTGGTACAAATCCTGCATATGTTCCAAGAATTCGAGACTTTAGATCAGTTGCTACAATCTAAATATGGGTTTACTTCCAGTAGAAAATAATAGTTCTTTATGTAGAGATTCCGAATCTGGAGCAATAGTAAATGTTTCAGATTCTGAATATGAATCCTATATTAGAAGAAAAAATGCCAAATTGAAAGAAGTAGATGAGATTGAAAATTTAAAAAAAGATGTTGGTGAATTGAAAGATATGATGAAATTTATAATTTCAAAATTAGATTCTAATTCATAAATAACTAAAAAGGGATCCTAATAATGGCAAGGAATGTAAACTTAGTTCTTGAACAGGGGGTTGACTTTCAAGCCACTTTTACAATTAATAATAGTAATAATTCCCCATTAAACCTAACGGGGTATTCTGGAATTTCCTCTATTAGAAAACATCCATCATCATCTACTGCATATCCATTGACTTTATCATTTCCAGACAGATTAAACGGCAAAGTTACTGTTTCTATGGGATATACTTCTACTGGATCAATAGAAGGTGGTAGATATGTCTATGATGTTATTCTGATTTCTCCCAATGAATATAGAACTAGAGCAGTACAAGGAAATGTTCTTGTTACACCAGGAGTATCTCAATGACTGATTATGTAGTAACGTTAAATGAACCGGGTCCATATAGGATTGGTGTTGACTATGAAATTCCAACAAAATCCATCCAGTATGCCAACATAATATTGGATGATATTAGTTCCCAATTTGATGGAATCTTAACTACATTTGCTTTAACCAAGGATGGTACACCTTATGTACCTATTAATGACCAACAACTGTTAGTTATGTCTGATGGTCAAATATTAAAACCAGGAAAAGATTTTACTATTTCTGGTGCAAACATCATATTTGATACAGCTCCCGCTGGAAACATAGATAATACCATTGTTGCTTTAGCTACAACTGCAGACCTAACAAGAACTATTAATTATGTTGTGGATAGTGGTTCAATTGATATGTTAACTGGTAACAAAGGGTCTGTAACTCTTGATGTTAGTGGAGTTTTGGAATCTGTCACAATACTTGCAGATCAAACAGGCGATCTTTCTATTGATATAGAAAAGTCAAATTATGTAGATTTTCCGACTTTCACATCATTAAGTAATAATCAATATCCATCTATTTCAAATAATAGTAAATATCGTGATGACAATTTGATTGGTTGGAGTAAAACAATAGTCTCTGGTGATATAATAAGGTTTTGGGTTAGATCTGTTAGTGGCATCAACAGGTTTGTAGTCTCTTTAAAATTAAAATTATAAATAAACATAGATATCAAAAATTATAACCTGTAGGGGAGTCGTTTAAATGGCACTATTAGTTCCAAATATTGGAGAACTTGAGTCACTCAGATACTTGGTTGCACAAAACAATCATACAGCTAGTCTCTCTGACCAGTCTCCCAGAAATCTAGTTTTAAAATTGTTTACTAGTGACACCACTCCTGCTGAGAGTGATGTTCCATCTACGACTGCATATTATGAACCATATAATTCTTTAAATACGAATGTTTATGGAACTCCCCCAAGTACTGGATATCCATATTGTGTAGACAATAGAACTGATCAAGCTTATACCTCCCAAACAGGCATTTTATTAAATGGGTCCAGATGGGTAGTTTCTCAGGTTGGTAGTGGAACCACAGCAACTTATCCTGAACAAACATTCACATTCACTGGAGCTGCAGGTAGTATTTTTGGTTATTATGTGACCAGAGCTAACAACATGCCTGTAACTGTTCAAGGCGTTGAACATTACGCTACTGTTGGAAAAGGGACAACAGTTTCAAAGGGAACTTTATCGGATCCAACCATTGGAGTTGTAGGAAATAAGTATATTACAATCGATTCTGATCTAAGTGTTGATGATATCACTCTAGGAATGGTTGTTAAGGGTGGTGCTGGCGGAAACGCTGGAATTCAAGCAGGAACAAAAGTTATCGGTGTAGATAGGGCCCTAAAAGTAGTTTATTTGGACCTACCACTTGTAGATAACATCCAGGCTGCAACTGATCCCACTGTAGAATTTGATTATGGTGCTGTTACCGCAACTGGTCACGGACTGGTCGCTGGTGATGTTGTTTACGTTGCTGCTGGTGTCGGAAATACCGTATTAGATTCTAATGTATACACAGTATTTTCAACTCCATCAGTTAATGAGTTCCATACTACTCCAGCAATCAATCCCGTATTGAATTCTGCTGTTGGACTTGATACTTGCACACTATATTCAAGTATAATGTACGCTGAAAGATTCTCGAATGGTCCTTATGAAATTCAAAACAATGGAGACCAAATCAGAATTACACTAAACATCGCACTTGACTGATTTTACAATACTTTCATATAACAAAATTAAATTCTGAATGTGAGGGGGGGTTGCTTGTTTATGGCGATCCCCCTTTTTTAGATTCTAGGAAACCTTGGTAAATTCTAATGTCACATTGCATTTTTATTTACAATCCCCAAACAGGGGTAAATGAATACTTTGAGGAGGATTTTGGTAGTATATCAAATTCTCCAACTGCTTTTGTTGACTATAATGAAGGTACAGAATCTATAGATCCGCAAGAACACCCTCTGTGTACTCCGGAAAATCCAGAGGACGATTGGGGATTATTGACTAATGATGAGAGCATATATCCTTTCGGAACAATAAATGTAACTGAAACTGAACTTGTTCATCCGGACGTAGATTATACTCCACATTATGGTATAGACAGAAATATTGGCATATCTACGTTCGCGTTTAAGATAACTGGTGAATCAGGATACTATTCACCAAGATATCCAATAAATGATAAGACTCCTGGATCGGGAATAGGAACAATATTCATCTATGGATTTGCTGGTACTATATCAATAAATCCATATCCAAGAGGTGAAGCCAACGTTCCATTCATATTCTTTGATTCTGCTGACGAATCTTTCTCCAAATCAAATTATAATGCCGTTGGTATTACTACATTATCCGGTTCAGCTGAAGATAAAGAGATTCAAAATTATGGATATTATGGAGATGAAAGAAATCCAGGAACTTCTGGAGTAATATCAATATCATCTACTTTACAAGAAGAAGTAGTATTTGATTACGTAGGTTCTGGAACTGTCTCCAAGTCCGGTGGAGTTATTATAAGAAATAAATTTGATTATAACGGTTCTGGAACTATTACAACTCCATCTGGTGCTGTGGAGTCGTCTGTAGTTCAGACTACAGGACTCACTAACACTACTTTATATCAGATTACTGGAACTGCACAAGAATCTATATTAGTAGATGATGTAGAAAATACCGTTCTATTTACATTTAATTCTGCCGCAGACCAAGAAAATACTACAAAACATTATACTGTTATTCCTTCTGATCTTGATATTTTCGGAGAATCTGTAGTAACACACTCGGTTTCTTATCTGACTCCGGATTCAATACCAGTTAGATTTGTAACTCATCTTTGCGATGATGATTTGTATGATACATGCGATAGTGATATTGTACCTTCAGATTACGATCATTCAGCTTCTACAAGTCTTACCGTAAACCCACCAGAAGACACAGTTTTATATACTATTGGTGGAAATTCTGAAGATAGACCAATATCCGTATATTCTGCTGATGTCAGTGGAATTATAACCATATCTGGTACTATTGATATTAGGTCATCAATAAGTGAGATTTCTCAAGGATCTCTATTTACAATATCTTCCGGTATTGAAAATAGAACATATTCTGAGTTTACTGGTTCTGGTCCATTCTCAGTTCTTTCTGGAGGTTCGGAATCCTATCTTGCTTTCGCATCAGAACTAACAGTACAACTGACGATTCTTGGTTCTGCAATAACCAAGAAGGTTGATGATTACCTCTATCCAGAAGTATGTGATTTTTCATCGACCTTCTTCTCATTCGATAATAATATTAAGACATTTGATGATAATACTGGATGTCGTGCTGTTGTATCGATTAATATTAGTGGCATATCTCACCACTCTACCGTTTCTGCAGAAACCGGATCAGGAACAATCTCGATTTCTGGTGATTTAGTTTATCCGAATATTAAGTTTATACCTTCACCAGATGGATTTGGTGACATCTTTGTTACTGGAGCGTCGGATAATGCTCTAGTCAAGACTTATGACTTTACATCTGGAAACCTATTTTATATCTCTTCTGGATTCGAATCATTCTCCAAATCTGGATACGTTGGCATTGGTACAATATTATATGCACCGGCAATTTCTGCTGATGTCAGAAACAATCCATTCCAAATCCCAAGATCCTACACTGTTATCATCTAATTACGATAAATAACTCAGAAGAAATATACTTGAGCCGTATAATAACATGACCAAACAGATACAGTTCAGAAGAGGGTCATCTGCAGAACACCAGGCGTTTACAGGTGCATCTGGTGAAATAACGGTAGATACCAATCTAGACGTGGCTGTAGTTCATGATGGTTCTACTCCAGGCGGGCAATATCTAATTGGAGAAACTTCTCCACAAGGATTAACTAACAAAAGATGGGTAGGAATTGGAACAACCACTACAGGTAGTTTGCAATTTGTAGCCATCGGAGATGCAAACATTGATGGGAATCTCCAATTAAGAAGTTTAGATATCAATTTTAGAGATCCTGTAACATTATCTGGTATTAGAAGTGATACTTCTAATAATATAATAACTGGAATCAATACTAGTGATATTAGAGTAGGTTATGTAGTAACCAGCAATGTTGTAAGTTCTGGAACTACTGTAATATCTGTAGGGACAAATTTTATACAATTATCTGATTACACTCCAGAAACTCAGATACAAAAAATAGGTACACTTAATAATACGGATGGAAATGTATTAGGTATTGACACTAGTAATATTGCGGTAGGTTATGCAATATCAAACTATTCTATATTATTATCTGGAGCTCTTGTAACTGAAGTGGGAGTAGGCAGCATTACAGTAAGTGAAACTGTAATTGGGCCTCAAGGATCAACAGAACCCTTTTATTTCAGCAATTTATCAATATCAACAAGTTTAACATTCAATGATCCGTTAACAGGAATATTGAATGTTGGTATTATTACAGCTGGATATGTTACTTTAGAAGATTTAACAGTAAATGGACCTGCTTATATTACTGGTATATCGACATTTTCTGATAGAGTTATATTTGATAGTACCAATTCTATCCAAATACCTTATGGAACAACCGCAGAGAGAGACGTTGTAGGTGTAGCGGTAACAGGACAGATTAGATTTAATACAGATAACTCTTCATTTGAAGGTTATGGTTCTGGAGGTGAATGGGGTTCTCTTGGTGGAGTGAAGGATGTAGATGGGGATACATATATTATTCCAGAATCTTCACCTGGATCTGATGAAGATACTTTATACATTTATGCTGGAGGTGCTGTTGCTGGAACAATTTCATCAACTATTGGTACAATATTAAATGTCGATCTTCAGGTTTCTGGTATAACAACTATTAGTGGATTTCTAGATGTTCAGGAATACGCAAATATTGGGCAAAATATATCAGTAGGTACTACAGTACAAACTGATGATATTGTAGCTACTGGAGAAATATATGTTGGTGCTGATATTTTCACTTATGGTATCAATGCTGAAATTGGTATTACAACCTATTTAAATTCAACAGATTTTGAAGCAACTCGTGAATCTGTTGGACTATCAACAATAGTAGACGCTTTTATAACAAATTCATATTCTGAAAATGGTTATATTAATGTAGGCATAGTTACAACAATTTCTGGTACAGATTTAAATTACACTACTGCTGATATTGATACAGCTTATGTAACCACAGGAGTTGTAACAACAATTTCTGGTTCAGATCTAACTTACGCAACTTCTAGATCTGGTAATTCTTACATCAATGTTGGTTTTGTAACGACTCTTTATGTTAATACTGGAGTTGTAACTACTATTTCTGGTACAGATTTAACTTATACTAATGCAACAATTAATAATGTCTATGCAGACGTTGGAATTGTAACAACAATTTCTGGTACTAATGTTTCTTATAGTGGCATTGGTACTATTGAAACTCTGGATACTACAACGGGTACTATTGATTACTTATCTAATACTAATCTTAATACCTCTGGAATTGGTACTATTGCAACTCTGGATACTACAACGGGTACTATTGATTATCTCTCTGGTACAGATCTAACTTACGCAACTTCTAGATCCGGCAATTCTTACATCAATGTTGGTTTTGTAACGACTCTTTATGTTAATACTGGAGTTGTAACTACTATTTCTGGTACAGATTTAACTTATACTACTGCTGATATTGACACCGCTTATGTAACCACAGGAGTTGTAACTAGTATTTCTGGTACAGATTTAAATTATAGTGGTGTTGGAACAATCACCAATTTAGAAGTTACTACAGGAACTGTTACTAATTTAACTTCTACGGATTCTACTATTACTACGGCTGATATTGATACAGCTTATGTAACCACAGGAGTTGTAACAACAATTTCTGGTTCAGATCTAACTTACACTACGGCTGATATTGATACAGCTTATGTAACTACAGGAGTTGTAACAACAATTTCTGGTACAGATTTAACTTACACTACTGCTGATATTGACACCGCTTATGTAACCACAGGAGTTGTAACAACAATTTCTGGTACAGATTTAAATTATAGTGGTATTTCTACCCTCAATAAAGTTGGTGTAACAACTTTAACTTTTGATGCGTATAACAATACTTTATCTCAAGACAGTAGTGTAACCATAAAAACGTCAACATCTGGAATATCATCACACTATACATTAACTCTTCCTGCAACGGTTGGTACTGCTGGTCAGGTATTGGGAATACTACCAGGTGGTAATGGTGAACTAGGTTTCACGACTGCAGGACTTTATGAATCCAGATATTATGTTTCTGCACTAAATGGTAACGATAGTTATGATGGAAAAACTCTACCAGTAAAAACTATCAAGAAAGCGGCTCAATTGGCGTCGTTCAGTAGTTTTGTGATTCCTGGACAAAGATATCTTGATGCAGGAAATCTTCTCGAATCAAACAAAGAATTTATTAAAGAAGAAGTAGTAGCATACTTAGAGTTTAACTACGAAAACATCACTACAGATCTTCCCGATTATGATGCGACTATTTGTAAGAGAGATGTTGGTTATCTAGTAGATGCTTTAGTTTACGACATCAGATTTGGGGGAAACTCTAAATCCATCGAAGCTGGTAATGCATATTGGGATGGAGCAACTTCATATGTTGCTGGAGAAGAAGAGCAAGCAATCTTTGCTTATGAGTATCTGAAGTTTATTGGTCAGTATGTAATCAATAATCAAACTCCACCAACTATATACCAAACTTCAGTATCACAGTCATTTGATTTTACAATTACTCAGGATCCAAATAATACAAATGATTTTGATTTCCATGTATCAAAAGACGCTAGAAATTTAATTCTTGCAAACAAACTTGAGATTGTTGACAAGTCTCTTGCAGCGATTGCTATTGATCACCCCGACTTTTACTTCCCTGGGGATACTCAATCCAATGAAAGATCCAGATTCTATGATTCTTACAGACTGATTCAACAGAACAAACAAGAAATTATTGACTATGCATGGGCAGATACAGTAGCAACTTATCCCGGAGTATCATCAACAGAGGATAAGTGTAAGAGAGATCTCGGATATTTTATTGATGCTGTTTCTACTGACGTGTTTACCGGTGGTAATAATTATACAAGATCATTCCTTGGATTCTATTTTGATGGCGGAGCTCCGTTAGGAAATGGACTTGTTGGGGAAGAAATTGAGTCAAATCATGCATTTACTGAGGCTGCAGTTGGTATGTCCTCTGCACTCACGAACCAGTTGACAATTCAAGACCTTACAATTACATCAGATCCTATAACTGGATCCAACACAGATCCACTATCTTGCGCTAATGTAAGATCAACGGTTTCTACTCTCACTGGTATTGTTACTACTGCAGTTGCTGCTGGTTCTACTGCAGGAATTGGTACCACTTCAAATTATGGATATTTCCTAATCACTCCAGATCTCAATGTTAGCGATTCTGTTGGTATTGGTTCGACAAATATTTTTGGTGGACGTAAATGCGCTAGAGATCTAAACTATATTGTTGATGCTTTAGCTCAGGACGTTTCTTTTGATACAAATCAACATATTTTATATGCAACTAAGAAATATTTTGATGGAGCTGGAACTTTAATTTCCAATGGGGTAGCGGGAGAGACTTCCGAATCTATTACCGCCTTTAATGCCACCAGAGATCTAGCAAAAAAAGCAATTACAAATCAACTTAATAATAGAGATTTGACCGTTATTGCCGATTCAGTAACTGGATTTAATACAGACCCATATTCTTGTTCTTCCACCCAAACCCAAATTGGTAATTTAGTGGGTATTTTAACTACTGCACTAGACACAGCAAGTTTGGTCGGAATAGCAAGTACAAGTATCGGTCAAACCGACTGTGCAGACGTTAGAAGTGCGTTGGTTAACTATGTTGGTATCATTACGACCATCGTTGGATTGGGTACCACTGCAGCGCCTGCCACGGTCCTGCCAGAGACTCAATCAAAACCAATTGCGATCTTTGTAGAAGCAGGTGAGTATGTGGAAGACAATCCCATCATCCTTTATGATGATATTGCCGTCCTTGGTGATAACCTAAGAAACACAATTATAAGACCACAAAATGCAAACAAAGATTTATTCCGACTAAGAAACGGAGTATATCTCACTGGATTTGCAATGAAAGATGCAATTGATGCTGCCGGTGTTCCACAATATACTTTCAATTACGCTGTTGCATTTGATGACCCTGCGGATACGACTACATCCAGAATTGGATACGCAACTAAGAGCGATCCCCCTGTTATTTTTAGATCGCCATACATTCAAAACTGTTCTATTCTCTCATTCTTGGGTGGTAATGGTATTCTTGTTGATGGATCTAAAGTACAATCACCAAACGTAGCTTTAGTTCCTCAAGAATCTGAAAGACCTGTTGTTGGCGATCAACCACAGCAAGGTAAATCTATGGTTGCTGCGGCATTCACCATGGTTTCCTTTGGTGGTATTGGTTGGAGAACTATTAATGATGGTTATGCTCAGGTCGTTTCCTGTTTCCAAATCTTCTGTAAGTATGGATCATTAACTCAATCTGGTGGATACCTATCGATCACAAACTCTGCAACCAACTTCGGTTTATATGCTCTCAGATCTACTGGATTCAGTAAAAATTCATTTGCTTTTGATAGAGGAAGAATTGCTGCAACTGGAACTTCTGGTGGATCACAAACTCTTAAAGTCGTTGGTCTGGGAAGATCTGAACAGGATTTGTATGTATGTAGATTTATAAACAACAGTGGAAATGACCAAACAGCTTTATTCAAACCAGTTCCCGTAACTCAAACATTTACAGGAACAGCATCTACAGTTGGTGGTTCTGTAGGAATTGCCAGTGATAAACTATTCATTACGGGGCACCCATTCCTCAATGGAGATTCTGTAGTTTATTATGGAGATGTTCAAGATGTCCCAGAGAGAGTTATTGGTGGACTAATTCATGAGAATCAATATTACGTAGTTTATATTGACGCAAATACCATTCAGTTAACTGAAGATTCTTCTCTAACACAAATAGTAGATCTTACTGGCGCATCTACTGGTATCCACACATTTATTAAAAATACGCAAGAGTTTTTTGCAAGTGAGATAGTTGATAGACATAATTCATATCAAAAGATAACTATTCCAGGAACACAGACATTAGAATTCGTTTCTGGTAGACAAGTTCAACAAACAGTAACTACAGGAACTGCTGTTGGATATGCTTATACATGGGATTCTTCTTCTAGAGAACTTATTGTATCGGTTGAATTATCGAATGATGAGAGAATAAATTTTGCAGTTACAGATGGGGTAACAAATTTACTAATCGAAGATCACACTGGAACTCCAATAGGAACTTCTATTGGAGCAGTCACTGGTTTAACAACTTATTGGAGTGTTAATGCAAAGATTGCATCTACTCTTGCAGGTGGAACAATAATTACTCCATCAAATCTACCAGAAGATTATAAACTACACTTCCACAGACCATCTGTCATTAACTCCTCTTCACATACTTGGGAATATTCTGGTTCTGGTACAGACTATAATGCTCTACCAGAAAACGGTGGAAGAACTGATCCAGCTACGGAACAAGTTAGTGAAGGTGGAGGAAGAGTATATTCCTCCGGAACAAACGAACTTGGAGATTTCAAGATTGGAGACTTTATTACCGCATATAACAGAACCGGTAATATTATCTTCAATAACACAGTAACAATTGGTAATCTAGATTCTCTACGTCTATCTCTCTCTGGTGGTGTTTCAATTGAAGAATTCTCAATTGATGGGGGAATGGGAGATAATGAAACAGGTGGACCACAAAACAGTAGAGTTTCAACTCAGCTTGCTGTTAGAACTTTCCTATCCAACAGACTAGGAAACTTTATTGATAAACTCGTTTCCACTAACTCTATTCCTAATGCTGTTGTTCAGTTGAACTCTTTGGGACAGATTAATGCTGACTTGATTCCTCCAAAGAGTGTAAATTACTATAAGGCGAATTATGAAGGTGCTAGAACTCAACTCGTAAATCAGATTCCCGCTCAAAATATCTTAAGTGGAGAAGTTGTATCTGAACCAGTAGACTCCTTCGTATTATTAAGTGATTTACTGTCCCAGTATATTGTTTTAGATAACGACACAATTTATAATTTCAATAATCAGGATGAAATTGTAAGTGTAAACGCAGGTGGCGGTGCAATTGGTGTAGTTACCGCTCCAACTACATCTGGAGTTAATACAGATACATTATCATTCCCTAATGTCGGTTATGGTACGACAGGATTAGTTCGTGGAGTATCACTATCATTAAAAGATCTTGTTGGTGGATCTGGATATACAAGTGCAGGAATTTACACAGGAGTAAGACTTGATATCTCTTCTGGTATTGGTACTGGTATTACTGGAACTATTACTGTTGGTGTTTCTGGAACTGTAACAAATGTTGCCATTACTACGGGTGGATTTAAATTTGAAGTAGATGATTTACTTACAGTAAATGACCCCAATGAGATTGGTGGAAGAAGTGGCGGATCAAACTTTACCGTTAAAATTGGTTCCGTAGAGACTAGACTCTATATCGGATTGACGAATGCTCAAAAGTTTGCAGGAACAATAGCACTTCCAGATTATTTTGCAGATGGAAACGCGGTTGGTTATTCAACAAATATTGGAATTGGAACAACTGTAGCGTTTACGCCAACTGATATAGATCTAAGTGGTAGTGTAGATTTTGCCAACGATAGAATAGTTCTTGGATCCGGACATCCATTTGCAGACGGAGATGCGGTTGTTTATACTGTTACTGCAGGTACTGTGATATCACCATTAACGAATGGGGTAACTTACTATACAAAAACTGTCGGTATAAGTTCCGTTGAGCTTTATACAACTTATGCATTAGTAACTAAAGTTGATCTCCAGAGTAGTGGAACTGGTACACATGAATTTGTTAGAGCTGGATTTAACACTGTCACAGATCAAATTACATTCGTTGGTCACCCATTCACTCAAGGAGATCCGGTAAGAGTTACTGGATCTACTCCAACTGGCATAACCACTGGCAATTTCTATTTTGTTGGTTCTGTAACTACAAATACATTTACTTTACATGAAACCAGAGCACAATCTCTCAGTTCTATAAATGGACTATTATTAAACACTCAGAGTTTGGAGAATGCATCTGGTTCAGTTGGAATAATGACTCTGACAGAACAAAATGTAGAGTATACAACGACAGTAAACACTTCTTCTAGTGACGTAGATAATTGGTCTCTATTATCATCCAGTAGTTTGGATGCCGCAAATATCGTTAGTGGAATTTTTGACCCAATTAGATTGGGTACTGGTGTTGCAAACGAACAAACGTTCTTAGCTGGTGATTCCTCGTACAAGAAAGTCATAACATCTGTTGGCATCGGAACAACTGCAGGATTTGATGTTCAAGGATATACTAGTGTTGATTTCCCTCCAGGTGGAGTTGGAATAACAACTTATTATGGAGATTTTGTCCTTGGATTGAACAGAGTTGAGTCAACAATTGATGACTATTCAACTCTTGGAATATCTCAGTACAAGTTAACTACGTTTGCTGTTGGTGAAGACGGTAGAATTACAATTAAAAACTCTGCCTCTGGAGGCGACGTTGATGCTGCAAGTTTAGGCGGCAATTCTGGTGCATATTACATAGACTCTGCAAATCATATTGGAATCATTCCAATTACTAGAGGTGGTACTGGACTAAATGCATTGCCATCAACTGGTGCAATTCTTCAGGGTAATGGTAGTTCCTATAACTTAACAACAACACCAACATTTGTTGGAGACGTGTCATTTAATGCAGGCGCTGGTGCAATAACAGTTGGAACTGATTCTGATATTAGATTCACAAATGGATCTAATTGGACAGGTGAACATGATTCTAAGATACAGTTCTTTAATAATAATCTTTACTTGCAATACACAACTGCATTAATACTAAGAAATTCTGCTGGATCCAATCGTGTCACATTTGATTCTTTAGGTAATGTTGATGTAGTTGGAATTATTACTGCTTCAAGATTTGTTTCTGATGTTGCACAAGGCACGGCTCCTTTTGTAGTTGCTTCAACCACACAGGTAACAAATCTCAACGCTAACTATTTGAATGGTTATGCATCAGATACCGCAAACACTGCAAATAGAGTTGTAAGACGCGATGCTTCAGGTAACTTCGCTGCTGGTACGATTACTGCAACCTTAAGTGGTACCGCTACTAATGCTAATAACATTAATCTCTCTGATGAATCATCAGATACTACTTGTTTCCCTGTATTCGCTACATCGGCTACAGGAAATCAGGCACCTAAGACTGGTTCTAATCTAACATTTAATTCTTCAACTGGAGTCTTAGCAGCTACAACATTCAGTGGTTCTGGTGCTTCTCTGACCAATATTCCTAATGGTGCTTTAACAAACTCCACTATTTCTGGTGTTGCTCTTGGTTCCAATCTTAATACATTAACACTAGAAACTTCTGGAACTGGACTTTCTGGTTCACAGACTTACAATGGATCTGGAGTTGCCACCTTTACGGTAACTTCTAATGCAACTTCTGCGAACACTGGTTCTACTATTGTTGCTAGAAATAGTTCAGGTAATTTCAGTGCGGGAACTATCACTGCCACTCTGAGCGGTACCGCTACTAATGCAACAAATACTACTATTACAAATGATGTCGCAACAAACGCAGTACACTATCCAACATTCGTATCTGCAAATACTGGTGATCTAGGTCAGAAGGTATCCAGTACAAAACTTACATATAATCCATCAACAGGTAGATTGACTGCCACCACTCTGGCAGGTTCTTTACTTAATACCTTAACGCTGAATACATCAGGAACTGGATTATCTGGATCCACATCATTCAATAATGCTGGAAACGTTACATTTACAGTAACAAGTAATGCTACTTCCGCTAACACTGGTGGAACGATAGTTGCAAGAGATGGTTCTGGTAACTTCAGCGCTGGAACAATTACAGCATCAACGTATTCAGGAAATCTACAATATGCATTAACAAGAGGTACATATTTAACTGGAAACAATTTCGACAACTCTGCAAATACAACATGGGCTGTTGATGCAACTTCTGCAAATACTGCATCTAAAGTTGTTGCAAGAGATGGTTCTGGTAACTTTGCAGGAAACACTATTTCTGCGACGACTTTCTCAGGAAATCTACAGTATAGTTTAACTAGAGGTTCCTATTTAACTGGTAATAACTTTAATAACTCCGCAAGCACTACCTGGGCAGTTGATGCAACTTCTGCAAATACTGGATCTAAAGTTGTTGCAAGAGATTCTTCTGGTAACTTCGCTGCTGGTGCAGTAACTGTTAATAGTCTATTCTCTGGGACTGTTGACCTGACTAGTGAATTAAACTTTACAAGTCCCGCTGCCAAGTATATTGATTTCTACACCAAAAATAGTGGAGGAACTGCTTATTCTGCAAACCTAAGACTGGTAAATCATGACAGTAGCAGTTTCCACACTGCTATCAGTATGATACGCGATGGATCAGTTGAACTTTACTATAACAACAGTAAGAAACTTGAAACCAGTAACACTGGAGTTACAGTTAGCAATACTGTTACTGCAACAACTTTCACTTCAACACAAGCAACTGGAACTGCACCATTTACAGTAACATCCACAACAAAAGTTGATAATCTTAACGCAGATCTATTTGATGGCCAAGATAGTTCTTACTATCTGAATGCTAGTAACTTCACAAGTATTCCAGATGGCACTTTAACATTACAAACTTCTGGAACAGGTCTATCTGGATCAACTACGTTCTCTGCAAACCAAGAGACTAATGCAACATTTACTGTTGTAAGTAATGCTACTTCTGCTAACACTGGTGGAGCAATTGTTGCGAGAGATGGTTCTGGTAACTTCAGCGCTGGAACAATTACCGCTACAACATTCAGTGGTTCTGGTATATCACTAACAAACATTCCAAATAGTGCAACAACAGCAACAACCACTAACACTGGTTCTACTATAGTCTCTAGAGACAGTTCCGGTAACTTTAGTGCCGGAACAATCACTGCTACTTTGAGTGGTAATGCTACTTCATCGACTACAGCAACTAATGCTAATAACATTAATGTTGCAGATGAGTCTACCGATACTACTTGTTTTCCACTATTCGTAACTGCTGCTACAGGAAATCTTCCACCAAAGAGCGGATCTAATCTAACATTTAATTCTTCAACTGGAGTCTTAGCAGCTACAACATTCAGTGGTTCTGGTGCATCATTAACTAATATTCCTAATGGTGCTTTAACAAACTCCACTATTTCTGGTGTTGCTCTTGGTTCCAATCTTAATACACTAACACTTAATACTTCTGGAACTGGATTGAGCGGATCTGCAACCTATAATGGTTCTGGTACAGCAACATTTACTGTTACGAGTAATGCCACATCAGCAAATACTGCATCTACAATTGTTGCTAGAAATTCTTCTGGTAATTTCAGTGCGGGAACAATAACGGCTACCTTGAGTGGTACTGCAACTCAAGTCTCCAATACTCTTACAAGAGGAACTTATTTAACAGGATCAAACTTCGATGGTTCTTCAGCAACTACCTGGGCAGTTGATGCAACTTCTGCAAATACTGCATCTAAGGTTGTTGCAAGAGATGGTTCTGGTAACTTTAGTGCAAATACAGTAACTCTTGCTGGAGAACTCAGAGGACCTGCATCGTTTGTTATTGATCCGGCTGCAGTTGGCGATAATACTGGAACTGTTGTTATTAAAGGCAACTTGCAGATCGATGGCACCCAAACCACAATTAATTCTACTACAATTACTATTGATGATCTAAACTTAACTCTTGCTTCTGGTGCTGCAAACGCAGCAGCTGCCAACGGAGCAGGACTGACCATTGACGGTGCGAGTGCTACTATAACTTATTCTTCTACCGGAGATTCATGGATACTCAATAAAGTTCCATATTATAATAGCAATAGAATACTAACAACTGCTGATGAGGGATCTGGAAATGGTTTAGATGCAGATACTTTAGATGGACTTCAATCTACTGCATTTGCACAATTATCAGGTGCTACATTTACAGGAAACATTGCATTCTCTGGTTCCCAAACTGTTGATGGACGTGATTTATCTGTAGATGGAGCTAAATTAGATGGTATTGAATCAGGTGCAACTGGAGATCAAACTGCTTCTGAAATTCTTACCCTTATTAAGACAGTTGATGGTGCTTCATCTGATCTAGATGCGGACTTACTTGATGGACAACAAGGTTCTTATTATCTCAATACATCTACGACTTTTGGTGGAGATGTATCTGGTACCTACAATGCGATTGTAGTCGCTGATGACTCACATACTCATGATAGTAGGTATTACACAGAGACCGAATCCAATACAAGATATTTCAGAAGAGATTCATCAAATGATGTTGATGTAAGACTCGCATCTGGTAATGGAAGAGGTTTACGTTTCTGGGACAGTGATAGTTATAAGATATGGATGTCCGCTACAACGGATGCAACTTGGGGTGGAAGATTAGATTCGACCTCTGATTATAACATGTACTTTAGAATGACTGGTGGTACAAATAGAGGATTTGTATTCCAAAATTCTACTACCGAAGTATTCCAGATTGAATCAACTGGACAAGTAAGAACTGCATCAAACAATATCTATGCAAATGGTAATCTAGTTTGGCACCAAGGAAACGATGGTTCTGGATCTGGTCTAGATGCTGACACTGTTGATGGATATCAATTCTTGTCTACTCAGGGAATCTCAGCGGTTGGTAACTTTGGACAGTGGCAAGGTCATAGTACCTACACTGATTTCAACGCTAGTATTTCATATTGGGGTTGGAATTATGTTCAAGCAAATACAAATGCACCCAATAGCACGTCAGCTCAATGGTATAGAAACAGAGTTTCTCTTGGATCCGAGTATGGTTTAAATTATTCTTCTAGTCATTATTGGCTGGAGATGGCATATCCAAGAACTAATAATACAACTGCTGGCCACATGTGGGTCAGAACCTGTGAGAATGGATCTGTAGGAGGTTGGACCCAAGTTGGTTCTAATATTATCGGAAATTCTTCAGCAACTGGAACAGTAACTGCAAGTTCTGACATTAGATTAAAAACTAATATTGAAACAATTTCTGATGCTTTAAATAAAGTTCTCGATCTTCGTGGAGTTGAGTTTGATCGTCCAGATTTGGATGGATCACCACGTCATATTGGTGTTATTGCACAAGAAGTAGAAAATGTAATTCCAGAAGTTGTTTTTGATGGTGCTGATGGATATAAGAAAGTTGCATATGGAAACTTGACTGCTGTTCTTATTGAAGCAGTCAAGGAACAACAAAAACAAATTGATGAACTTCGTAATGAAATCAAAAAACTTAAAGGTGAGTAAAAATAAGTTCTGATTTATAAATACCTCTAGGAAACTAGGGGTATTTTTTTTATGGCGCAGCCATCTAGTAGAGCGGAATTGAAAGAATACTGCCTCAAACAATTAGGTAAACCAGTTTTAGAAATAAATGTAGATGATGATCAAATTGATAACTTGATGGATGATGCAATCCAATATTTTCATGAACATCATTTCGATGGAATTGATAGAGTATTTCTAAAACATAAATTAACTCCCGCTAATAAAGATACAATTTCACAATTAGGAGTTTCTACATCCACATCAGCGACTGTTAGTGGAGATGGGTTGACTTCTATCAACTATGTTGAGGGTGTAAACTATCTCCCTCTTCCAGATTCAATCATAGGTGTAAACAACGTTTTAAAAATAAATTCGAGTTCAGTTTCGGATGGATTGTTTAATATTAAGTATCAACTGTTCTTGAATGATATGTACTATTATGGTGCATTAGATCTACTTAATTATTCAATGGTCAAAAGATATTTGGAAGATCTTGATTTCTTATTAAATCCAGATGCACAAATTCGTTTTAATAAGAAAAATCATAAGTTATATCTAGATATTGATTGGAATTCAGTTGGGGAAAATCAATATGTAATTGTTGATTGTTATAGAATTTTGGATCCATCCGATGCTACGAAGTTATATAATGATTCTTGGTTAAAGAAATATCTGACCGCACTGATTAAAAAACAGTGGGGACAAAACATGATCAAATTCCAAGGTGTTCTTCTCCCAGGTGGAGTACAACTCAATGGAAGACAGATCTATGACGATGGAGTTCAGGAGGTAGAAAAGTTAGAACAGAAACTTAGAACTGATTATGAATTACCACCAATGGATCTAATAGGTTGATATGTCACCACTAAATTCCTACTTTTTACAAGGTTCTCCGAGTGAGCAAAGACTCATTCAGGATTTAATAAACGAACAACTTAGAATGTATGGACAAGATGTTCTGTACATGCCTAGGAGAATAGTTGGAGAAAACACAATAATAAAGGAAATTACTGCATCAAAATTTGATGATAGTTATCGTATTGAAGCATATTTGATGAACACTGATGGATTCAGTGGAAACGGAGAATTATTAAGTAAGTTTGGTGTTAGAAATACGGATGAAATCAATTTAGTTATTTCTAAGGAGAGATATGATGATTTTATTTCTCCACTATTAAAATTATGGCCTGCATCTGAAAGAAAACTTGCATTTAGACCTCAGGAAGGTGACTTAATTTGGTTCCCTTTAGATGAGTCTTTATTTGAAATTAAGTATGTAGAAGGTAAAAAACCATTTTATCAGTTGAATGAATTATATGTTTATGAATTAAGATGTGAAAGATTCGAGTATGAAGATGAAATTATTGATGTTCCTGAAGTTGATTCAACAGGAATAGAAGTAAATGAATCTATAAAAGATTTTGGAAATGTTTATACTATTCAGATGGTTGAATCCACAGCAACTGCTGCAGCTGCAACTGTAGGATTAGTAACTACGGATCCAAATTCAAAATCAGTACAATACGTTGATCTTATTAATGATGGATATGGATACACTTCTGCTCCGACTGTTTCAATCTCAACTGCACCATCTGGTGGACTAACTGCAACTGCTGTTGCAATTATGACTAGTAGATCACCCAATCAAAAACAGGCGATTGATAAAATTCTTATCACCAATCCAGGATTTGGTTATACGGAACCACCAACAGTCACTTTCAATGGAGGTGGTGGTTCTGGGGGTATTGCAACTGCAGTTATCAATACAAAAGTACTTGGAGTTATTGGAATTACTACTGGTGGTGTTGGTTATACAACCACTCCACAAGTATTCATTGATAGAATCTTCATTCCATCAAGCATTGGAGTTTCTTCGAATATCAATAATGCACAAGCAGAAGCGGTACTGAATACGGATGGAGTTGTTGTTGCAGTTCGTTATTCAAATGCTGGAGCTGGATATACATTCACTCCTACAGTCACATTTACAAATCCAACTTCAGATACTTTTGGTGACTATACTTACAACGAGGTAGTAACTGGCACAAGAACTGGTACTACTGGTTATGTTAAGAGTTGGGATTATCAAAATAGAGTATTAAAACTATCTGTAGTTGATGGGACTTTTGCAAGGGGCGAATCTATTGTTGGTGCTGGTGCAAGTTATAAAGTATCTACAGTACAAACAAATGAATTTATAGATGAGTATGCAAGTAACATTGACATAGAAAACGAAGCTGATCAAATTTTGGATTTCAGTGAATCCAATCCATTTGGAGAATACTAAATAACTAATACCATAGGGAAATTGTAATGTTATCTAATTATTTTTACCACGAAATATTGAGGAAAACCATCATAGCTTTTGGTACTCTTTTTAATGATATTAAAATCAAACATAGAGATAATAGCGGATCCGATTTTAGTATTATTTCAGTTCCAATAGCATATGGTCCTATCCAAAAATTCCTTGCGAGAATTGAACAATCTCCAAGTGTAAAAAAAGAAGTTGCAATAACTCTACCCAGAATGTCATTTGAAATGACGGGTATTACTTATGATCCTAGTAGAAAGTCTTCTACTATGCAGATTTTTAAATCTGTTGATGAAAATAGTAATGTTGCGAAAAGTTATATGCCCGTTCCATATAACGTTTCATTCCGTCTTTCCATAATGTCAAAATTGAATGAAGACGCTTTACAGATAATTGAGCAAATTTTACCTTACTTCCAACCACATTTAAATGTAACAGTTGAATTGGTTTCCGATATAAGTGAAAAAAGAGACATTCCCATAGTATTAGAATCAATTAATATGGATGATCAATATGAAGGCGATTTTACAACTAGAAGAGTTTTAGTTTACTCTTTAGACTTTATAGCAAAAACATACTTGTTTGGACCAACAACTATTGGCAATGACTCTCTCATTAAGAAAGTTCAAGTTGATTATTATAGTAACACTAATAGAACAAATGCTTCTAGACAGTTAAGATATACTGCAGAACCAAGAGCTCTGAAAGATTACAACAATGATGAAACAACAGTAATTTCTCAAGAGATAACGACAGAAGTAACGAAGTTTAATGTTTCAGATGCAACCTCATTGATTGTTGGTTCTTATATACAAATCGATTCGGAATCAATGTATATTAGTAGTATAAATGGAAATTCACTAACGGTGAAGAGAGGTCAAGATGGAACTGCAATTACAGAACATGCAAATGGAACTGCAGTGAATGTTATCAATGATGTTGATGATGATTTGATAGATTTTGGTGATGATTTTGGATTTAGTGAGTCCAAATTTAATTTTGAAGACGGAAAAATCTATAGTTCTACAAAAGGAATTGATGTATGAGTTTTGAAAACATTGATAAATCTTTAAATATTGAAAGTACTCCAATAGAATCGGAAATCGTTCAATCAAAAAAACCTACAATAAAAAATATTCAAACTCCCGAAGAACAAATTCAAAAAGACTACGAGTATTCTCGTGGACAACTATATTCAATAATTGAAAAAGGACAGGAAGCAATAGATGGAATTCTTGAACTTGCACAGGAATCCGATTCCCCAAGAGCATATGAAGTTGCAGGTCAGTTAATAAAAAACGTTGCGGATACTGCAGATAAATTGATGGATCTCCAAAAGAAATTGAAAGAGGTGAATAAAGATGAGAAAGGTGTCACTCCAACCAGTGTTACTAATAATGCCGTTTTCTTGGGATCAACTGCAGAACTTCAAAAATTCCTCAAAGGTTCGATGAAGGGAGATCCCCCTAAATAAAATATAGGAAAATATTTGTAAAATAATGTCTAAACTAACTTTCAATCAGTGGCAATCACTTTCCGAAAAAAAAGATGGGGAAAAGTGTTCTTGTTGCGGAAATGAAATTAAAAAAGACGGTTCTTGTGGGTGCGATTCTTCTTGTGAACATTGTGGAGGAAAACATGAGGTCAAGGAATCCTCTTGCAGTTCCATGACGAAAAAGAGAAAGGTGAAAAAATTGTCTGAGATGATCTCCACTTCGTCAGTTACTGGTAGAAAGTTCAGAGATATTTCTGGTGCTGATGATCAGAAACAATTAGAAAAAGAAAAGAAAGAGAAAGAAGGTGAGAAGAGACAATCGGCTAAAAAAAGAAAAGATGAATTAGCTGCAGAGAGAATGACTAAAGGAATCCGTTTCTATGATAAGAAAGGTTCTGGTTATATTAGAGATGGAAAGAAAGTTTATGACGAGTCATATAATCTGGATGAGAAGTGTTGGAAGGGTTATACTCAAAAAGGAATGAAGAAGAAGGGTGATAAAGTAGTTCCAAATTGTGTTCCTGTAGAACAGTATTCTGATTGGAGAAGTGAACTTGAAGAAGCGAACAAGAGTGGTGATAGTTCTTTGCGTGACTGGTTTACTAAGAGTCGCTCTTCTGATGGCACCCCTGGTTGGGTTCAACTGGGTGGTAAATACGCAGGAAAAGCCTGTGCAAAACAACCAGGACAAACTACAAAACCAAAGTGTGGTTCCAGCAAAATGAAGGCAAACCTCTCCGATAAGGAAGAGGAAAGAGCGTTCCGTCGTAAGAATCAGGAAGACCCAAATCCAGACAGAAAGGGTAAAGCAAAGAACGTTGCCACAGAAGAAAAAGATCATGAAGTTTCAATGGCACATAAACAATTGAATAAGACAATTGCAAATGCCAAACAACTTAAAAAAGATCTAGGCAAAAAAGAAAAAAATATACCAGCTTGGGTTCAAGCAAAGATTACTGATACTGATCACAATATGGATGCAGCTTCTGGTTATTTGGCAAAGGAAGCGGCTGGAGAAAAAGACGCCTGTTATTCCAAAGTAAAGTCTCGTTACTCCGTATGGCCTTCTGCATATGCATCTGGTGCTCTAGTCAAGTGTCGTAAAGTTGGTGCAAAGAACTGGGGCAACAAAACCAAAAAAGAAAGTTATGAGTTCTCTAACTGGAGAGATGAATTCAAAGCAACCGAGTACGAGACTATTGATATCGTAAAACCAGAACCCATGAAAGGTCTTTCAGAAGGTCCAAGTTTTGAGATTGGTGGAGGTCATAAAAAGGCACAGAAGATGGGAAAAATCCGTAACCTATCTAAAGGTGCCACTGGTGGAGAAAAAGATGCGGCCAAAGCTGCATTGAAGAGACTTGGTGGAGGCATTTCACTCCCACTAGCAGACTCAATCATTCATCCGGGAGAATTGAAAACAGAAGATTATCAGAAGTTACAATCAACTGGTAATGTTTTCAGTATAATGTTGATGTGGAGAGGAAAAACTTACCGTCTACAACTATTCTTCTCGGGTCCAAAGAGACCATCAAGAGAAGAAGTTAAGGCAGAGATTCAAAAGTTCTATCCAGGTGGAGTCTTGACTCACTATTATCCAAGTCCATCCGATCCATCCCAACCAATTGTAGTTATTCAAAGGTAATTAAAATGAACCCTTCCGAAATTGAACTTTCTGATATCAATAAAATGTTAGTCTATGAACAACAAGCAAGGGACATAGATAAGTTAGATAGAGAGGAAGCAATTAATTTTGCAAAAGCCTATCTAAAATTATATCTCAAACAACAAGAGGTAGTTGCAGATTTAGCTAGAATGTGATTTTATGAGTGATCAGATATATCTTGGTAATCCCAATCTAAAAAAAGCGAACGTACCAGTTCAATTTACACAGGAACAAGTACTTGAGTTTATCAAGTGTAAACAGGATCCAGTATACTTTGCACGTAACTATATCAAGATTGTATCTCTTGACTATGGTGAAGTTCCTTTTGATATGTATGCATTTCAAGAGAAATTGATTAAAAATTTCCACGAAAATAGATTCAACATTTGTAGAATGCCTCGTCAGACAGGTAAATCTACAACTTGTGTTTCCTACCTCTTGCATTATGCAGTATTTAATGATAATGTAAACATTGCGATCCTTGCAAACAAGGCATCAACAGCAAGAGACCTTCTCGGAAGGTTACAATTTGCATATGAGAAACTGCCAAAATGGATGCAACAGGGTATCGTATCTTGGAACAAAGGTAGTTTAGAACTGGAAAATGGATCAAAAATTATCGCCGCGTCTACTTCTGCATCTGCTGTCCGTGGTGGCTCCTATAATGTCATCTTTCTGGACGAGTTCGCATTCATCCCGAATCACATTGCTGACGACTTCTTTGCCTCTGTTTATCCTACTATCTCGTCAGGTAAGTCTACAAAAGTCCTGATCGTTTCTACCCCCAAGGGTATGAATCACTTCTACCGCATGTGGCATGATGCGGAGAGGGGAAAGAATGAATATATTCCAACTGATGTTCACTGGTCTGAAGTTCCTGGTAGAGATCAAAAGTGGAAAGAACAAACCATCAAGAATACCTCAGAACAACAATTCAAGGTTGAGTTTGAGTGTGAATTCCTAGGATCCGTTGATACTCTCATATCTGCACCAAAGTTACGTGCGATGGTTTATGAAGATCCCATCAAAAAAAATGCGGGGTTGGACGTATATAAAGAACCAACAAAAGATCATAATTATGTGGTTACAGTTGATGTAGCTCGTGGAGTAGAAAAAGATTACTCTGCATTTACTGTATTTGACACTACTACATTTCCTTATGAGTTGGTAGCAAAATATAAAAATAATACTATAAAACCAATAGTTTTTCCCAACATAATTAAGGATATCGCAACTTCTTACAACAGAGCCTTTATTTTGGTGGAAGTTAATGATATTGGAGATCAAGTCGGTTCAATTTTACATATGGATCTAGAATATGAGAATTTATTAATGTGTTCAATGCGTGGTAGAGCTGGACAAATTGTTGGACAAGGATTTTCTGGCAAAAAATCACAGATGGGAGTAAAGATGTCCAAAACAGTCAAAAAGACTGGATGTATGAATTTAAAAGCTTTAATTGAAGATGACAAAATACTTATAAAAGATTATGATGTTATTAGTGAATTGACTACTTTTATTTCCAAAAAAGACACGTTTGAGGCTGAAGACGGATGTAATGACGACCTTGCAATGTGTTTGGTAATATTCTCATGGTTAGTCATGCAAGAATATTTTAAAGAGATGACGGATCAAGATGTTCGTAAAAGAATTTATGAAGATCAAAGGGATCAAATTGAAGCGGATATGGCACCGTTTGGATTTATTTCAAATGGTCTGGAGGATGAGGGGAGTTTTGTAGATACGGCTGGTGATAGGTGGCATGTGGATGAGTATGGTGATATGCAGTACATGTGGGACTACAAATGATGGATATTGAAGATCAGTTTGAACTAGAACATTTATTTTTAACAGAAAGAAAATGTAGAGTTTGTGGGCAAGTCAAAGATCTAATAGACGGTTTTTATTTGACAAGAAAGGATAGAGGAACTATACCTTCAGCATACTCTTACGAATGTAAAGTTTGTACTATAAGTAGAATAACTGTTAGTAGAATGACAAACAAAATCTTTGATAGATGGGAATATCCTGACTGGTAACGTGTTCATGGGCAGTTTCCCCAATATAAAGTTAGCAAATTCTAAATATTAGTAGTCAAGTTGAATCTTCTTTAGAGGGAAAGACATGTCGCTAAATCTAGTATCACCAGGAGTTAAGGTTAGAGAAGTTGATCTAACCCTGGGAAGAATCGATGCCGTAAATGATCAAGTCGGTGCTATCGCTGCTCCTTTTGCTAAAGGTCCCGTAGCGGTTCCAATTCTCATCGAGACCGAACAAGATCTTTTGCAAACTTTTGGCAAACCATCCGATAATGACGGACAGTATGAAGACTGGTTGACAGCTTCATCTTTCCTCTCTTATGGAGGTACTCTGAGAGTTGTTAGAGTAGATTCTGCAAATTTAATTAACGCTAACGCTGGCGTAAGTTCTGCAGCATCTTTAAAAATTACGAATCAAGATGATTACGTCAATAATCACCAGGCAGATTCGGACTGGTTGTGGGCTGCTAGAGATCCAGGTTCCTGGGGAAATGGATTAAAGGTCTGCACGATCGATGGTTCTGCTGACTATAGAGTCGGAATGGGAACCTTTGGAGTCCAGGTAGGATATGCTTTTACCGTAGGGATTAACACATCTTATGCAACAGCAGAAGGAAGCGTAGCCAATTTCCAAGGATATTTAAAGGGAATAATTACGAATATAGGTGTTAATGGAGACGGTAGTTTCGTTGATGTAAAACTGGTAAGTAGATATGATTCATCTGCTGGCACTTGGTCAGATATTCTAGATTCAGAATATAATAACAATTTGAATAGAATACCAGATGGACTTGAAGATGCATATTATCAAGTTTTTAATAATGTAGGAACTGCTACATCTTTAGAGAAGTTTAGACTTAGTAACAACTGCACCATTGGTATTGGACAAACAGTTATTGAAACAACTGCAACTCTTGGTGGTGAAATTCTTGCAGGTGATTTAATCCAAACTTTAAATAGTGCATACGTCACTAGAGTAGTATCTGTTGCATCAACAAACATTACTGTTGAAGATGCATCTCCAGTTTCTTTTGCTTCGACAAGTTTTGTTGTTACATATACAAAAAGTGGAGATTATGCTGAATATGGTGAAGGTTTACTAACAAGTTCTGCTAACGCAGTTGCAGATTGGTATGATTCTCAAACTCTTGGACTAACAAATTCCACAGTATACTGGAAAAATATTGCTCCAAAACCAGCAACATCTGCGTATGCGGCTGAAAGAGGAGGTAAAAATGATCAGATTCACGTTGTAGTTGCAGATGATGATGGTTCGGTAACCGGATCTGCAGGTAATCTTATAGAAAAATATGTAGGACTATCAAAAGCAACTGATGCAAGAGTCTCTCCATCAGAAAATGTCTATTATAAGACATATATTTCAAATAATTCTGCATACATTTATGCTGGAACACCTGATTCTGTACAAGGAGCCAAGTTTACCACAACTGGCGGAAATGTCGTATCAAGTGGTGGCGCAATCGCTTGGGGTCAAGAAGCTTCTGGAGTCAACTTTGGTGTAAGTGGAGTCAAAAATTATAGATTATCTGCTGGATATGATTATTCTTCTGCTACTGGGGGAATGGATGTTACTCTCGCAGATTCTATAGCAGGATACGAGTATTTTAGAAATCCTTCCGACATAGCTTTGAATTTCTTAATTGGTGGTTCTTCTGGCGGTACCACTCTATTTGAAGCGCAAGCAAAAGCCAATAGATTGATTGATATTGCCAATTCTAGAAAAGATTGTATCGCAACTATTTCACCATACAAACCTAATGTAGTTAATGTAGCTGGAACATCTGGAGCTTCACAAAGTGATATTCAGACATCAAGAATTCTTGCATTCTATGATGGAGTTTCTTCTTCTTCTTATGCAGTTCTTGATTCTGGTTACAAGTATATGTTTGATAGATTTAACAATAAGTTCAGATATATTCCACTGAATGGTGATGTTGCTGGATTGATGGCTAGAACATCAATTAACAACTATCCTTGGTTCTCCCCAGCTGGAGCTTCCAGAGGTGTTATCAACAATGCAATCAAACTCGCATACAACCCATCGCAAGCACAGAGAGATCTTCTTTATCCTAAGAGAATTAATCCAGTTATTTTCTCACCAGGAGCAGGAATAATCCTATTCGGAGATAAGACTGCACAATCGACTGCATCTGCATTTGATAGAATTAATGTTCGTCGTCTGTTCTTAACACTTGAAGATACAATTGAGAGAGCTGCAAGATCACAACTCTTTGAATTTAATGATGTAATTACAAGAACAAACTTCCTCAATATTGTTGAACCATATCTACGTGATGTTAAGGCAAAGAGAGGAATCACCGATTTCCTCGTAGTTTGCGACGAGTCTAATAACACTCCAGATGTTATTGACGCAAATCAGTTTAGGGCTGATATTTTTGTAAAACCAGCAAGATCAATTAACTTCATTGGTCTAACCTTTGTTGCTAACAGAACTGGAGTTAGCTTTGAAGAAGTTGTTGGAACTGTTTAATTAGATAAAAACATTAATCCCTATCGAGGTAAAGACAAATGGCATTTTCAAACACTCCAAGTTTTTCTCAAAGAACACTTGAAGACTTCAAAGCTAGATTAATCGGTGGTGGTGCAAGACCAAATCTATTTGAATGTGAGTTAGCTTTCCCATCTTTTGCCACTGGCGCTGACGTTGCTTCAAGTGTCGATGGATCCAGATCTGTTGCAGAACTAAGCAGATTTATGATTAAAGCGGCGAATCTTCCCGCTTCAAACGTTGCTGCAATCGAAGTTCCCTTCAGAGGTAGAACTCTGAAGGTTGCCGGTGACAGAACATTTGATGTCTGGACCATCACAATTATTAATGACGTAGACTTCACTTTAAGAACTGCTTTCGAAAAGTGGATGAACGCTATCAACAAGCATGATGATAACTCGGGTCTTATCAACCCAGCACAGTATCAAAGAAATGCTGTTGTAAAACAGTTTGGAAGATCATCAGTTGCTTCAGCAAATTCGAATCCAACCAGTCCAACATTAACTGGACCTGGAGATTCTCTTCCCGTATTGAAAGCGTATAAGTTCTACGGAGTATTCCCAACTGCAGTAAGTGCAATTGATCTTTCATATGATTCTGCAGACACTATTGAAGAATTCACAGTTGATCTTCAAGTTCAGTGGTGGGACGCATTAGATCCTAACGCAATCACTCAATTAGGAACAGCAGAAGCTGAAGGTGGAACTACTCAAGTCGTTAACTAATAAATAATAGAAATAGAGTTAACACTTGAGTAATGCCTAAATTATTTGGTTTTAAAATCCAAAATCCGGAGGACGATAGATCTAAAAAATCTATCGTTTCTCCTGTTCCGGAGAATCAAGAAGATTCTTCGGATTTTTATGTTTCCAGTGGATTTTATGGTCAATACGTTGATATTGAAGGAGTATACAAATCCGAAGCGGATTTAATAAAAAGATATCGTGAAATGGCTCTTCATCCAGAAGTCGATGGAGCTATTGAAGATATTATAAACGAAGCAATTGTTTCTGATCAAAATGATTCACCAGTTCAGGTGGATCTATCAAACGTACCTGCATCTGATAAACTAAAATCGATGATCAGGGAAGAGTTTAAATACATCAAAGAAATTTTAGATTTTGATAAAAGATGTCATGAGATTCTACGTAATTGGTATGTTGACGGTAGAATCTATTATCATAAAGTTATTGACTTAGAAAAACCTCAAGAGGGCATTAAAGAGGTTAGGTACATTGATCCTATGAAGATCAAACTCGTTAGAAAAATTAAGAAAGATCCTAAACAAGTTTTAAATCCTAGTTTTGCTGTTGCTAACGCTGGTAAAGTTAATTTAGTAACTCCAGAAGTAGAAGAATTTTACGAGTACAATCCACATTCTAAAGGAAATAATTTAAATACATCACAGTATAAGACTGGGATGGGTGGTGCTGCAAGAATATCAAAAGATGCAATAACTTATGTCCACTCCGGTCTAGTAGATAGAAATAAACAGTGTGTTCTTTCCTATCTACATAAAGCAATCAAGGCACTCAATCAACTTAGAATGATTGAGGACTCATTGGTAATCTACAGATTATCAAGAGCTCCAGAAAGAAGAATTTTTTATATTGATGTAGGCAATCTTCCAAAGATCAAAGCGGAGCAATATCTCCGTGATGTTATGACTCGTTATCGTAACAAGTTGGTTTACGATGCAAACACTGGAGAAATCCGTGATGACAAGAAAATGATGTCCATGTTGGAAGACTTCTGGTTACCTCGTCGTGAGGGTGGTAGAGGAACAGAAATCACCACACTTCCTGGTGGACAAAATCTTGGTGAACTTACTGATGTCAACTATTTCCAGAAAAAACTTTTCAGAGCTCTTGGAGTTCCAGAGTCTCGTTTAGGTGGAGAAGGTGGATTTAATCTTGGTCGTTCTTCTGAAATTCTAAGAGACGAAATTAAGTTTACCAAGTTTGTTGGAAGAATGAGAAAGAGATTCTCCCAACTATTCATGGACATGTTGAAGACGCAACTAATCCTCAAGAATATCGTTACCCCAGAGGATTGGAAAGTTATATCTGATCATATTCAGTTTGATTATGTTTATGACAATCATTTCTCAGAATTAAAGGAAGCGGAATTAATTCAAAATAGACTTGGTGTTCTTGCTGCTGCAGAACCTTATGTTGGAACTTATTATTCTGTAGATTATATCAGAAGAAATATTCTCAAACAAACTGATTCTGAAATTATAGAAATAGATGAAAGAATCGAAATCGAAAAGAAGGAAGGTATAATTCCTCCACCAGTAGATCCAAATACTGGACTTCCAGTCGGTGAGGTTCCTGCAGAACAACCTGCAATGGGACAACCTGCAATGGATCCTCAACCAGATGAATCGACGGTTGAAATTCCACCGCAGGAAGAGGCGCCAAAAATGAAGATGCCTAAGGGTGGACGCATCTAATAAATACTCTTAAGTAAACATTGAATTCGAAAAAATGGATGATTTAATTAATATGATGGTGTCCGACGAGTCACCTGCTGATATTAGTGATAAGATTAAAGAAATCTTAATGCAAAAAGCTTCTCAGAATATTGAAGCAATAAAACCTGTAGTTGCTGCTTCAATTGTAAACGGCGAATCTCCAGAAGAAGAACCAGAAGTAGAGACTTCAGACGAAGAACCCACTGAAGAAGACGCAGAATAATAAATAACTATTATAGGACTTTATTATACCGATGCAAAGAACTAGAATTATCGCTACCGAAGAGACGGTAGGAACTTCAGCGGGAGCAGCTACTAGTATTAGTACTGCTACTTGTGTAAGACTCTCCAACACTTCTGGTGCAGCTAGAGTCATTGCTGTTAGTGAAACAGTGGGAGCTGCCAGTTCCACATTCTTTACTATGCCTGATGCAACTACTGAGTTTCTTGAAAAAGAAGCGAATCATGTCATCTGGGCAGATGGTGCAGTAAAAGCTAACAAAGTAGGATTCACTAACTAAGAACTATGAAACTAATCACAGAAGAAATTTCAAACGTTAACATTATTACCGAAGGAAAAGGTGCCAACAAAAAGTTATACATTGAAGGTGTATTTCTTCAAGGTGAAATCAAAAACCGTAATGGAAGAATGTATCCTATCGAAACTCTGAAGAGAGAGGTCGAAAGATATAACGAAACTTTCGTTGCTAAAGGTCGTGCTCTTGGTGAACTTGGTCACCCCGATGGCCCTACTGTTAACCTCGATCGCGTTTCACATAAAATTACAGAACTCGTTCAAGAGGGAAATAATTTTAAAGGCAAGGCGCAAATTCTCAACACCCCAATGGGTAAGATTGCATCTTCACTTTTAGATGAGGGTGTAATGCTTGGTGTTTCTTCTCGTGGTGTTGGTTCATTAGTAACTACAAATGAAGGACATAAAGTTGTTGGTGAGGACTTTATGTTAGCAACTGCTGCTGATATCGTTGCCGATCCTTCCGCTCCTGATGCTTTTGTTTCAGGAATCATGGAAGGAAAAGAATGGGTTTGGGAAGGAGGAATCCTTCGTGAACAACTAGCAGAAACAACTCAAAAGAGAATAAATACCCTTGTAGATCAAAGAAGACTTGATGAGCAGAAACTTAATCTGTTCCAAGAATTCTTATCAAATCTATAATTTATAAATAAATACAGATTATACTAAGGTAATCGGAGAGTAAAAATGTCCCGTGGTAACAATTTACAAGAGATGGAATCTGTGGCTACCCCCGGTCAGGGCGGCGGCGCAGGTAGCGGCACTTCACAATCCAAAACCGCTGTAAACTCTGGTGCAGCTCCTGCAGCTGCAGCGGAGAAGAGCGCAACTCCAGTATCGACCCCTGGTCAAACTGGTGGTTGGGAGGATCTAGGTGGCCCTACTCCACAAAATAGCAAACCAGATGATGGCAGCAATGCCCTAAAAACTCCTGGTGCAACCCTTAAGCAAGTTAAGGATGTTGTAAATTCTAAAGCTGCAGCAGCCCAAGGCGCTGAAACTTCAGCAACTCCAGTTAAAGTTCCTGAGGAAGTTGAGACTGAAGTTGAAGAAACTCAAGAAGTAGTCGCTGAAGAAGAAACGACCGAAAGCGAAGAGCAGGAAGTTGTTGCTGAAGAAGAGACCACAGAAGAAGAGGTAGTAGAAGAAGAGTCCAATATCGATGCAATCATCGATGAGGATGTAAATGCTCTTCTTGGTGGCGAAGAACTCTCCGAAGAGTTTAGAGAGAAAGCAAAGCTCGTATTCGAAGCGGCTCTTCACTCTAAGACCAAAGAAATTCAATCAACTCTAGAAGAGCACTATGCTGCTGCTCTTGCAGAGGAAGTTGGAGAAATCAAACTAGAACTAACCGAACGTGTTGACTCATACCTAGAGTATGTTGCATCCGAATGGTTAGAAGAGAATGCTCTCGCTGTTGAGAGTGGACTTAAGACAGAAATTACTGAGTCCTTCATGGATGGCATGAAGAGTCTTTTTGAAGCACATTATGTATCAATGCCTGAAGAGAAATATGATGTACTAGAGAATATGGTACAGAAACTTGATGATATGGAGACAAAACTCAACGAGCAAATTGAGCGCAATATTGCACTCAATAAAAAGCTCTCCGAAAGTGCTGCTGACAGAATTTTCGGTGAAGTATCTGAAGGTCTCGCAGTATCCCAAAAGGATAAGTTTGCAACCCTCGCAGAAAGTGTTGAGTTTGAGAGTGAAGAGAACTATCGTGAGAAACTAGTAACTCTAAGGAAGTCTTACTTCCCAGAGCACGCTGGTACTCCTGCTGACGAAACGGAAAATCTAAAAGAAGAAGCTAATTTCCAAGAAGTGACTCATTCACGTTCTATGGATGCTTATCTAAGAGCTCTTTCCAACGTTGCTAAAAAGTGATTTCTAGATAATACTCAAACCGCAGTTAAACGACACTTTTAAAGAGGTATCAAAAAAACAATGGAATTTTCAAACACCCAACATTTAATGGAGAAGTGGGCTCCAATCCTGGACCATGAAGGTTCAGGTGCAATCAAAGACTCCCACAGACGTGCAGTTACTGCACAACTTCTTGAGAACCAAGAAAGAGAACTTCGTGAGGCACAAGAGTTCCTCGGCGAAGCATCCCCAACCAACTCTGCTGGTACTAGTGGATTCTCTGGTTCTTCTGATGCTGCTGGTCCTGTTGCAGGTTTCGATCCTGTTCTAATCAGCCTCATCCGTCGTGCAATGCCTAACCTCATTGCATACGATATCTGCGGCGTTCAGCCAATGTCTGGTCCTACTGGACTTATCTTCGCAATGCGTTCCCGTTATCAGAACCAGTCTGGTGCTGAAACCTTCTTCGATGAAGTCGATTCAGCATTCTCTGGTCAGAACAGCGGACGTTCACTAGAAGGTGGATTCTCTGACGGTCTAGTTGGTTTCGGTACTACCGCACAGTCTGGTAGCAACCCTGGTGCACTAAACCCAGTTGGAACCGCTACAACCAACCCTTCACCATATAACGTTGGTCAGGGTATGGAGACCGGTGCTTCTGAGGCACTTGGAGATGGTTCTGGTAACCACTTCAACGAGATGGCATTCTCGATCGAGAAAGTCACCGTAACTGCAAAGTCACGTGCCCTCAAGGCTGAGTACTCACTTGAGCTCGCTCAGGACCTCAAGGCTATCCACGGTCTAAACGCTGAGGCAGAACTTGCTAACCTTCTCTCCACTGAGATCCTCGCTGAGATCAACAGAGAAGTCATCAGAACCATCTATAAGGTTGCTGAGCAAGGCGCTACCACCAACGTTGCAACCAACGGTACTTTCGACCTCGACGTTGACTCCAACGGTAGATGGTCAGTTGAGAAGTTCAAGGGACTTCTATTCCAAATCGAGCGTGACGCTAACGCAATTGCACAACGCACTCGTAGAGGAAAGGGCAACACCATCATCTGTTCTGCAGACGTTGCTTCCGCTCTAACCATGGCTGGTGTACTTGATTACACCCCTGCACTCAACGCTAACCTCAACGTTGATGACACTGGTAACACCTTCGCTGGTGTTCTCCAAGGTAAGTATCGTGTATATATCGATCCTTATGCTGGTGGTTACAACGGTGGTGGTGCTGGTGAGCAGTACTACGTTGTTGGATACAAGGGTTCCAGCGCATATGACGCAGGTCTCTTCTATTGCCCATACGTTCCTCTCCAGATGGTTCGTGCCGTTGGTCAGGACACCTTCCAGCCTAAGATCGGCTTTAAGACTCGTTACGGTATCGTTGCAAACCCATTTGCAGAAGGAACCGATCAGGGTCTTGGCAGACTACGCCTCAACACAAACCGTTACTACAGAAGAGTCAAGGTCGCAAACCTTATGTGATTCATTTCACAACTCTTCAATCCAGGGGACCTTCGGGTCCCTTTTTTATTGTCTAAATAAATTATCAGGTTAATTTTTTAAAAATGAAGCCAACACCAAAACAAACAAAAATAATTCATGAGAACTACGAAAAGGTAGTTGATCATCTTATTTCTGAAGGATATGCAGAAGACAAAGAATCTGCAGATTCAATCATTAATGGAATGAGTGAGTCATGGTTTAATCTAATCATCTCCGAATGATCTAATGAATTCATTTGATAAACAAATTGCGAATAGAAACTTTCTTTCGACTTCTGGATTCAAGTTTAATCTAGTAAGAGCTCCGAAGGTAGATTTCTTTTCCAATTCTGCAAATATTCCTGGAATCAATCTTGGTGCTGCAGTACAACCAACATACCTAAAAGACATTCCAATCCCAGGAGATAAACTGGTATTTGATGACTTCACTCTTCGTTTCAATATTGATGAAGATTTTAAAAATTACAATACCGTCCAAAATTGGATGAGGGGATTGGGATATCCAGACAGTGTATATGAATACACCGAATGGAAACAAAGTGATCCAAATAATCCAAATCAAGATCCAAACGTATCTGATGGAACTCTGATTATTTTTAATAGTAATTTCCGAGCATCCCAACTTGTAAAGTTCCAGGGACTATTTCCAGTATCTCTTTCTGCAATTGATTTTGACGCGACACAAACTGATGTGCAATATGCAACTGCATCAGTAACCTTTAAGTATGCACTTTATGAACTATCAAACTATGAACCTGGATGAGATTCAAAAACTTTGGGAAGAAGATTCAAAAATTGATGAAGACAATCTTCACACAGAATCTACAAAGATTCCAAGTCTTCACGCAAAATATTACAAGTTATTCAACAATATCCTGACTCTGAAAAAAGCTCAGGAGAATAAGTATAAAATTTTGAAAAAAGAAAAATGGCAATATTACACGGGTAAAGCAGAACCTGATGTATACATTGAAAAACCATTTGATCACAAAGTTCTAAAAAATGATCTAGACAAATATCTGGACGCAGATGAAGATTTAATCAAGTGTCAAACCAAAATAGAATATTATCAGATGATGTTGAATTATCTAGATAGCATTATAAAAACTATATTAAATAGAACATACCAACTGAAAAATGCCATTGAGTGGCAGAAATTTATTAGAGGTTATGACTGATATTGTAATTGCGAAAAAGAACGAAGTTTTTCTGAAAATCAAAGCGGAACCACACGTTTTTCAGGAATTATCAGAACATTTTACTTTCGATGTACCGGGAGCTAAGTTTATGCCCCAGTACAGAAGTAAATATTGGGATGGAAAAATTCGTCTTTTCTCAACACATACAGGAGAAATTTATGTCGGACTTCTAGACAAGGTAGTTTCTTGGGCTAAAAAATGGGACTATAAAGTAGAGTTTGAAGATAATAAATTCTATGGAACTCCTTTAGAAGAGAATGAAATGATCTCTTATGAAGGAGTCAAAGATTATATGACTCGCATCTCTAAGCATAAACCTAGAGATTATCAGGTTGATGCAGTCTACGATGCACTTAGATATAATCGTAAACTTTTAATCTCACCAACTGCATCGGGTAAGTCATTGATGATTTATTCTGTTGTCAGGTACTTTGCAGAAAAAGATAAGAAGATTCTCCTAGTTGTCCCTACAACATCTCTGGTTGAACAGATGTTCAAAGACTTTCAGGACTATGGATGGAACGCTGAGGACTTCTGCCACCGCATCTACAGTGGTCGTGAGAAGACTAATGAGTTCCCTGTAGTCATTACCACCTGGCAGTCCATCTACAAACTGCCTAGGGGATTCTACGATGCGTTTGATGTAGTCATTGGAGATGAAGCGCACCAGTTCAAGTCAAAGTCTTTGGTTAGTATCATGACCAAACTTGCAGATGCAAAGTATCGTTATGGATTTACTGGAACTCTCGATGGAACTCAGACACACAAATGGGTTCTGGAAGGATTGTTTGGCCCTTCATACAAAGTCACCCAAACTAAAGAACTTATTGACAAAGGACATTTATCTAAACTTCAAATCAAAATCATTATCCTCAAACATAATCCACAAACATTTGAGAACTTTGAGGATGAAGTTCAGTTCATTATTGGACATCCAAAAAGAAATAAGTTTATTAAAAACCTTGCATTAGATCTCAAAGGAAACACTCTTGTACTTTTCTCAAGAGTTGAATCTCATGGACAACCATTATACGAATCAATAAATAATTCGGTAAAGGATGGACGTAAAGTTTTTTATGTTCACGGTGGTGTTGGTGCAGAAGAAAGAGAACTAGTTCGAGAAATTGTTGACAAAGAAGATAATGCAATTATTGTCGCATCTTATGGAACGTTTTCTACAGGCATTAACATTAAGAATTTACACAATGTTATTTTTGCTTCACCTTCGAAGTCTAGAATTCGTAATCTCCAATCAATTGGAAGAGTCTTAAGAAAAGGAAATAATAAAACTCAAGCAGTCCTTTACGACATTGCTGATGATTGCACTAAAAATTCTAGAAAAAATTATACTCTAAATCATTTAATTGAGAGAGTTAAAATTTATAACGAAGAAAATTTCAACTATGAGTTCGTACAGGTAAATTTAAAAGAATGATGGAAGACGATTTCTATGCAGTAATTAAATTAATATCTGGAGAAGAAATATTATCAACAGTTTGTCCTTCTTCAGAGGATGATGAATTATTTTTAATACTACACAATCCTGTAGTTATAGAAGTGATTGTGATGAAACAGATTGGAGTGCAAGGTTATAAAGTAGATCCTTGGTTAAAATTTTCTGACGATGATACATTTTTATTACATATGGATAGAGTAATTACAATTAGTGAAATTCGTGACCCAGAAATAATAGAGATGTATAAAAAATTTTTAAATCAAAAATCAGAAAAAAACTTTAAAAATTCAGAAGAAAAAGATCATAACTTTCAATCAGTTTCTGAAGCAAGAAAAATGTTTGAAAAACTCTATAAAGAAGATATTAAAGATAGCTAATCTTTGAAACTCCACAGAGTAATTGTACAAGGTATTGGGGGGTCTTGTCAAGAGTTGTTCATAATGTTATAATTTAAACAACTTAAGATAAAAGGGACTTATGGAACTATGCAAAGAACTAGAAAAAGATCAGAACATTATGTAAATAATAAAGAATTTTTAGAGGCAATTGTAGAATATAAAAGAAAGGTTGCTGCAGCAGCTGAAAAAGGTGAACCAAAACCAAGGATTACGAATTACCTAGGAGAATGTTTCCTGAAGATTGCCACGCACCTGTCTTACAAACCAAACTTTGTTAACTACATGTTCCGTGAGGACATGATCTGTGATGGAATCGAGAATTGCGTTCAGTACATTCATAATTTTAATCCTGAGAAATCCTCGAATCCTTTTGCTTACTTTACGCAGATCATTCATTATGCATTTCTCCGTAGAATCCAGAAGGAGAAAAAACAGATGGAGATCAGAAGTAAAATCATTGAGAGGTCTGGTTATGACGAAGTGTTCACGGTAGACGATGACTACGGCAACTCTTCCGACTATAATAGCATTAAAGATTCTATTCAAACAAAGATGTATCAATGAGTTCCATTGCACTGATTACTGATACCCATTACGGAGGCCGTAAGGGCAGTAAAACATTTCATGATTATTTTAAAAAGTTCTATGAGGATATTTTCTTTCCAGAACTAGAGAAGAGAAAAATCAAACATTGCATCCACCTTGGTGATGCATTTGATAGTCGTAAGTCTATTGATTTTTGGTGTCTGAACTGGGCAAAAGAAAATGTTTATGACAGATTCCGTGATCTTGGAATTACTGTTTATCAAATCGTAGGAAACCACGACGCATATTACAAGAACACTAATGAAGTCAACTCCATTGAGTCCCTTTTAAGAGAGTATGACAACATTGTTCCTATCTCCAGTCCTGGTGAATACGATGTTGCAGGAATAAAGACCTTTATGATTCCCTGGATTTCTGCAGAGAATCAAGAAGAGACATTAGATAAACTCTCCAAGACGAAAGCAAAAGCTGCGTTTGGTCACTTGGAACTACAAGGATTCGCAGTTTATCCTGGCAATGTTCAACAGCATGGTATGGAAACTAGTGTCCTTGACAAGTTTCAAATCGTTTGTTCTGGACATTATCATACTCGTTCTAACAACGGTAAGATTTTTTATCTTGGCAATCCCTATCAGTTATTCTGGAATGATGTAAACGATAAACGTGGTTTTAGTTTCTTTGATACAGAAACTTTTGAACTTGAGTTTGTTCAGAATCCTTATACGATGTTTGAACGAATTTATTACGAAGATCAGAAACCACAACTGTTCAACGCAGAACCTTATACGGACAAGATCGTAAAGATTGTTGTTCGTAAAAAGTCTGATCAACTTCAGTTCGAAAAGTTCGTTGACAAGATCTATAAAACTGGTGTAGTAGATATCAAGATCGTTGAAAACTTCGAAGTAAACGATGATGATGTTGAGTTTGATTCTGAAAAGGTTGAAGACACGATCACCATTTTAAATAAATACGTTGAGGACTCTGATTTTGATCTAGATAAAGAAAAGGTCAAAACACTTTTGAGAGAAGTCTACCAGGAAGCTTGCGAAATGGAATGATATGTACATGGTAACACCATACGGAGAAGAAGATGGTGCATATGCCATTGTAGATACTAATGGTGAAAAAACCTTGTACTTTTTTCAAGAAGAGGACGATGCAGAAAGATTTGCCGGACTTTTAGAGGCAGATGACCACCCCGAAATGGAAGTTGTCGAAATAGATCCGGAACTTGCAATAAGAGCCTGTTATCAGTATAATTATAGGTATGCTATCATCTCTTCAGATGATTTTGTTATACCTCCAAGAAATTATTAAAGTATGTTATCGGTCTACCAACATTGGGATCCTTTAAAAATATGTGCAGTTGGTCGGAGTTACAGACCAGAATTCTATAGTTTTATTGAGAATCCCAAAGTTCGTTCTGTGATGGAAAGAATTGCTATAGAAACTGAAGAGGATTATCAAAAACTTATCAAATTGTTAGAGTCTTTCAATGTTCAAGTAGTAAGAACAGATATTTCTCAAAATAGAGAAGATCATTTTTATGATGGTTGGAGATATTATCCACCTCCAATGTGTCCTAGAGATTACACTCTTATGCTTGGTAATACTTTTTTTATGCCAGGTTTAAATTATTCTTCTCGATGGATAAATAACCATCGTGTTTATACTAGATTAAATCTTGATTATGAAATCGATTTGCTACTGAGTAGAAATGAAGATAATAATGAAGAAATTTTAAATAATTTAAGAAAAAAAATCTCGAAATATAATCCAGTAGTTCAAAAAGATATCCTTCAAAAAATAAAGTTGATGATGAGATCTATAAACCATGATCCATTATCTACTTTCCCAAATAATAAAATTTGGGATTCTTTTAAGAGTATACGAGAATTGGTTGAATCTCATGGAAATAAAATAGTAGAAGATACTTATGCCAATGGAGCTAATATAATTCGCATCGGTAAGGATATATATCATGGTGAAATTATAGAAAACGAACCTGAAGAATATCTTCTTCGCAATATAAAAGAAGTTCATTCTCATGTTGAGGATGACTATAGAATTTATGCTTTAGAATCTGCTACTCATAGTGATGGAGTCTTTACTCCAGTTAAACCTGGGTTGATTGTTTCACTTCAGAAAATGTCAAAGTATAAAAAAACCTTTCCAGATTGGGAAGTTGTTGAATTGCCAAATGAAGGTTGGGAAAAAGTTGACCCATTCTTAAAATTAAAACATAAAAATGATGGTAAGTGGTGGGTTCCCGGTGAAGAGTTGAATGATGATTTTACTGATTTCGTTGAAACTTGGCTTAAAGATTGGGTTCTTTATGTTGAGGAAACAGTTTTTGATGTAAACATGTTAGTCATTGACGAAAAGAACGTTGTATGTAATAATTATAATAAGAAAGTCTTTGATGCATTTGAACGTCACGGAGTGACTCCACACATTGTTAATTTCCGTCACAGATATTTTTGGGATGGTGGATTGCATTGTATTACCAGTGATTTGCATAGAGAAGGCGTAATGCAAGACTATTTTCCTGAGAGATCTAAAAAGTGATTGTATTTGACAAAATTCGTTGGAAAAATTTCCTATCAACTGGAAATAATTTCACTGAAGTAAATTTTCAAGACGCTAATACAAATTTAATCATAGGAACTAACGGTTCTGGTAAGAGTACTATCCTAGACGCTCTTACCTTTTCTCTGTATAATAAACCATTTCGAAAGATTAATAAACCACAACTTATCAACTCCGTAAATGAAAAAGACTGTGTTGTTGAGATTGAGTTTTCTATTAGCAACCGTGAATATAAAGTAGTTCGTGGAATTAAACCAAATATTTTTGAGATTTGGGTTGACGGTAAACTGCAAGATCAGGATGCCGCAGCTGCAGATCAACAGAAGAAACTGGAAGAAAGTATTCTTAAACTCAACTACAAGTCATTTACTCAGACTGTTATTTTGGGATCTGCAACATTTGTTCCCTTCATGCAGTTGACTTCCTCCAATCGTCGGGAGATTGTTGAAGATCTTTTGGACATCAAGATCTTTTCCACGATGAATAACATCCTCAAAGATAGGATGCGTAGAACAAATGAACTCATTCGTGAATACTCAATCAAGAAGGATATGGTTGAGGAAAAGATTGAGATGCAAGAGAACTTTATCCGTGATTTGGATAAGAGTGGTAAAGAGAGAATTGGTAAGAAAGAAAATAGCATTCAAGAAATAGAAACCGAGATCGAAGAAGTTACCGATCAGAACGAGACTCTTTTATCTAAGATTGATACCGAACTCCAACCTGAGTTAGAGAAACTTAACAATTCAAAGTCAACTCTTAAAAAACTCAACCAACTCAGAGCCAAACTGGAACAAAAGATACAAACTTTGGTTTCCGAACATAAGTTTTTCCAAGAAAATACGGTTTGCCCTACCTGCACTCAGAGCATTGAAAATGAATTTCGCTTAAATAAAATTGTAGACATCGAGGAGAAATCGAAAGAACTCAATGACGGATACCGAGAGTTGGAGGATGCAATCAATGTAGAACAGGAAAAAGACGAACAATTCTTATCTTATTCTACGGAGATTAACAGACTCAACAATGACATTTCAAAAAACAATGTTAAGATTACTGGGCTTAACAAACAAATCAGAATACTTAGAAACGAAATTCAAGAAATTGCCTCACAAATTGAAAATAGAAATTCTGAAAGGGAAGCCCTTGACAATTTAATAAAAGATCTTGACACAATAGAAAAACAAAGGTCTACAGAAAAAGAACAAGTAAATTATTATGAGTTCGCTCATTCATTGATGAAAGATGGTGGAGTAAAGTCTAAGATCATCAAAAAGTATCTGCCTCTTATGAATCAGCAGATAAACAAGTATCTACAGATGATGGACTTTTACATCAACTTCACATTGGATGAAGAGTTTAAGGAGGTTATCAAGTCACCAGTACATGAAGACTTTAGTTATGAATCGTTTAGTGAAGGTGAGAAGATGCGTATTGACCTATCTCTCTTGTTTACCTGGCGGGACATTGCCAAACTCAGAAATTCGGCCAGTACAAATCTTCTCATCCTAGATGAAATTTTTGACAGTTCACTCGATGATGCAGGGACAGATTTTTTCACCAAGATTATTCGTTATGCGATTCAAGATGCTCACGTATTCGTAATCTCACATAAGACCGATGACATCATGGATAAATTTGACAAGGTGATGAGATTTGATAAAGTAAAGGGATTCAGTAAACTAGTGTCATGACCACTCCAAACTGGCAACACCATTCCAAGAAGGAACAGAAACGAAAACTTAAACCGCAAGCAATGAGGGCGCGAAAAGAAGCCCTCAGACACTTCAAAAAGCGTCACATGAACCGCTCCAATGGGGCGGTTTCGTCGTATTATGGATTCATACGAAACGAAGTCCATGTCTGTTAACCACGAAGTCAAGGGCAATCTCGCCCGTCTCCTTGCAACTGAAGATCTGGTTGTGGAACACAAGAACGTCTCCACTGCATCGTTCAATGTTGATACTCGTGTTCTGATCCTTCCGATGTGGGAGAAGGCTTCTAGTGTGGTCTATGATATGTTAGTTGGTCATGAGGTGGGTCATGCACTTTATACTCCTAACGAGGATCTCCCTAAACACATTCCCCATCAGTTCGTGAATGTGGTTGAGGATGCTCGTATTGAGAAACTGATGAAACGTCGGTATGCAGGACTGAACAAGTGTTTCTATGGTGGTTATCAGGAACTTCATGATGAGGACTTCTTCCAGATAGAAGGTGAAGATATTTCTACTTTCAATCTTGCTGACCGTGCAAACCTTTTCTTCAAGGTTGGTAACTATCTGAACATCTCTTTTACCGAAAAGGAAACGGAGATTGTCAAGATGATTGCTTCTTGTGAGACTTTTGCTGATGTGATTATTGCAGCAGAAGAACTCTACAAATACTGCAGGGGTGAAGAACAGGAACAGCCTAAGGTTGGTTCCATGGATAATCACGAGAGTAACGCTGGTGGTTCTAATCCTGGTGATTCTGCAGATCAATCTCTCCAAGAGGATTCCCCTCAAGAGTCTGGAGAGGGTGGTCAGGCGTCCTCCGAGGGTCAGTCTGATCAACAATCGGATCAACCCTCCAAGACTGGTTCAAACCAGGGTGGCGAGTCGTATGATCCTGAAGTTCGTACCGCAGATAATCTTGAAGAAGCCCTTAGGGATCTTGTTTCCAACTCCTCTTTCGGTGAGAATATCTATGTTGAACTTCCCAAAGTAAATCTTGATACTGTTATTGCTTCCAACTCCGAAGTTCATGCAGAGATTGATCGTTGGTGGAAACTGAGTGAAGAGAGAATGCCTGATGAAAATCTCTTCGGTGAAGTTGACAAGGAGTTTGTTCAGTTTAAACGTTCTACCCAGAAGGAAGTTAACTATTTGGTGAAAGAGTTTGAGTGTAAGAAAGCTGCAGACTCCTATGCTCGTGCTACTACTGCTCGTACTGGAGTTCTGGACTGTACAAAACTTCATTCCTACAAGTATAATGAAGATATTTTCAAGAAAGTTACTACTATTGCAGATGGCAAGAACCACGGTCTAGTCTTTGTTTTGGACTGGTCTGGTTCTATGTCTCGTGTGATGTTGGATACCATCAAACAACTTTATAATCTGGTTTGGTTTTGCAAGAAAGTTGCAATTCCTTTTGAGGTTTATGCATTCACACATGAGTGGCGTCGGAATGATTATGATGAGAATGGTAAGTGGGTCAAAGTGGATCCCCATTACATCAAGAAACACGGTCTTGCACAAGTGGATGAAAGTTTCTGTCTGATGAATTTGTTTACCAGTAAAACTAACAATCGTGTTCTTGAAGAACAGATGATCAACATCTGGAGGATTGCTTGTGAGTTTTCTGCGAATTACAATAACGTTCCCATCTATCAACACCCCAGTCGTTTGTCTCTTTCTGGAACTCCTCTGAACGAAGCTCTGATTACTCTGCATCAGATTCTTCCTAAGTTCCAGAAGGAGAACAAACTCCAGAAGGTTCAGTGTGTTGTTCTGACCGATGGTGAAGCTCCTCCTCTGAAGTATCACAAAGAGTTCAAAGGTCGTTTGAGCTATGAGACCGATGAAGTTTATATCGGTCTGAACCGCATTGATGGATACAACTCGTTCCTTCGGGATCGTAAGACCGGCAATACCTACAAGTTCGGTCACGAATATCACGAGTTCAGTGATGTTCTTCTTCGCAATCTCCGTGATCGGTTCCCTGAAGTGAACTTTATTGGTATGCGAGTCCTTGAGTCTCGTGATGCAAACAGTTTCATTCGTCGTTATTACGGTTGTTCTGGAAATGAACTGGATAAAGTTACTTCTGATTGGAGGAAAACCAAGTCCTTCTCTATCAAGAAGTCTGGTTACCATACTTACTTTGGTCTTTCCTCCGCGGCTCTTTCTCAGGATACCGAATTTGAAGTTGCAGATGATGCAACGAAGACTCAAATTAAATCTGCGTTTGTAAAGTCTCTGAAGGGTAAGAAGATGAACAAAAAAATTCTTGGAGAGTTTATTGAACTTGTCGCCTGATAAATATTTAAAAAAGTATTTTGAAGATGGATACCCTACAAAGAAGAGCTTTAGAGAAACAAAAAAAGTTAGAAGAACAACAACTGGCAGAATCTTTAGAATCATATCAGGTGGTCCTTGAGTATCTTCTTGATGAGGGTTTTGCGTCTTCAGAGGATTCTGCAGATAAGATTATTCTTAATATGAGTGAATCTTGGTTCCAATCAATTCTTGAAGGCAAAGAAGACCGTGCAAGAGATAAACGCCAAGAAAAAGGTGGTGTGGCTGCTAATGTAGATTACAATAGACCACCTGCTAAAAAATTATCTAACAAAGAGTTAGGTATTCCTGAGATGTCTGATGAAGAAAGAGAAAAAAGAAAGGAACAAATGAAAGCACATCTTAAAAAAATGAAGATGTGAGGACACTCGAACAACCTACACAAGGGGGCTTCCAGCCCCTCTTTTTTTGTCGTATTATATCTTCAGTGAAAAACACACAACACAATGCCTCGTTCCAAGATGACTGATGATCAAATCCTTGAGGGTCTCAAAGCTTCTTATGGATCTGAAATTACTTCTGGAGATGTTAAAGCCTACTGTGCGATGAACAGTCTCTCTTATCCCACGGTCACTCGTCGCCTGGATTCCTACAAAGTTTCCCGTGGTCGTTGGAATCTGGAAGTAACAAAAGAAACCATTCAAGAGTTGGAAGTATCCTATAATGCCCCCGCAGTTATTTCTGCAGTTCAACAAAATCTTATTCCTGAAAAAGATGATACCTTTGTCCAGTTTGGTAATTTTAAGGACATTAAAAAGATTATTTCCAGTCGTTTGTTTTACCCTACCTTTATCACTGGTCTTAGCGGTAACGGGAAAACTTTCGGTGTGGAACAGTCTTGTGCTCAGTTGGGTCGTGAACTGATCCGTGTAAACATTACTATTGAAACTGATGAAGATGACCTTATCGGTGGTTTTAGGCTTGTTGATGGGAATACTGCATGGCATAACGGGCCCGTCATCGAAGCACTCGAACGTGGAGCAGTCCTTCTCCTTGACGAGATCGACCTGGCTTCCAATAAGATCCTCTGCCTTCAGTCCATTCTAGAAGGTAAGGGTGTCTTCCTCAAGAAGATTGGTCGTTGGGTGAAACCTGCTCCTGGTTTCAACGTGATTGCTACTGCAAACACCAAGGGTAAGGGTTCTGACGATGGACGTTTTATCGGAACTAACGTTCTGAACGAAGCATTCCTTGAACGCTTCCCTGTGACTTTTGAACAGGAATATCCTTCTGTTGCAAATGAGATCAAGATTCTTGATAAAGTTGCACAGACTCTTGGGGTCACTGATAGTGAGTTCTGTAAGCGTCTTGCTGACTGGGCTGACATCATCCGTAAGACCTTCTATGATGGTGGTATTGAGGAAGTAATTTCTACCCGTCGTTTGGTTCACATCATCCGTGCTTACAGTATCTTTGGTGATAAGGCCAAAGCGATTCAAGTTTGTGTGAATCGTTTTGATGATGAAACCAAACAGTCCTTCCTGGAACTGTATGACAAAGTGGATGCAGACTTCCAACTTCCTTCTGAACAAGTTGACGGAGTGACCGTATTCTGATACAATTTGGGAAGGTAAAAACTGCCTTTCCATTGTTATGCAAAATGACACTATTGAACTAAAAGATGGCATGACCCCTTGGGGTCATAGTGACTACGAATTCTTAATTCAGAACAACATGAGTGAAAACATTATTATTCCCAATTCTCCAGCAACTCCCTGGAAGTACAATGAAGAAGAAATTGTAAAAGAACTTCTAGAGTACATCCGTGGTACTTATAATCAACATTACTCCGCTGGTGACGATAAGATTCAGACACTTGATCTTATTGAAGCCTGTGGCGATGGTGAGGCATTCTGTCGCAGTAATATTCTCAAATACGCTTCACGGTATGATAAGAAGGGTACTGCCCGCCGTGATATTATGAAGATTCTGCACTATGCAGTGCTTCTTATGAATTTCAACGACAAAAACGCCCAACGAGAAACCTATCCCCACCGATGAAACTCCAAGAAAAAAACATGCAACTCTCTCAAAAGACTCTTTCTCTTCTTAAGAACTTCTCTGGTATCAACCAGTCTATTCTCTTCAAGGAAGGTAACAAACTCCGCACTATCAGTGTGATGAAGAACATCCTTGCAGAAGTCCAAGTCGATGAGGAGTTTGAACGTGACTTTGGTATCTACGATCTGAACCAGTTTCTGAATGCAATGTCTCTGTATCAGGATCCTCAACTGGACTTTAAGAACGACAGTTATGTGACTATCCGTGAAGGCAAGTCTCGTTCCAAGTACTTCTTCGCAGATCCTGCAGTAATCGTGACTCCTCCCGATAAGTCGATTACCCTTCCCTCCGAAGATGTTTGTTTCGAACTGAACACTCAACAGTTGGATAAACTTCTCAAGGCTGCTGCAGTCTATGGTGTTCCCGACTTGTCTGTTGTTGGTGAAGCTGGTGTGGTGAAACTGGTTGTCCGCGACAAGAAGAACGAAACTTCTAACGAGTATTCTTTGATTGTTGGTGAAACCACTGGAACTTTCACCTTGAACTTCAAGGTTGAGAATATCAAGATCCTTCCTGGTTCTTATGAAGTGGTGATTTCTCGTAAACTTTTGTCTCGTTTCCAATCCGAAGACAAGAATCTGACCTATTATATTGCTCTGGAGCCTGATTCTACCTACGAAGACTGATCTATGAACATCTTTGTCACCGACCCGAACCCTCGTGTTTCTGCAAGGATTCTTCCTGACAAACATATTGTTAAAATGCCTTTGGAGAGCTGTCAAATGCTCTCCATTATTTTTTCAAAGTGGTATTATGACTGGGGTACAATCAATAAACTTGATGGAACTCCTTATGAAACTAAAAAAGGTGCATTTCGGAATCACCCTTGTACAGTTTGGGCGGGACAAAATATTTACAATACCGCATGGTTAATTATGCATGGCACATCCCTTGCATTTGAATATTATCTAAGATACGGCAAAGTTCATTCTTGTACAAAAACTTTGTTCGAAGCAAAAAAACTCTTTCATAGAAAAAGTAAAAAATCTATTACTTGTTATTCTATGGCTGAAAACTTTGCTCGTGCAATGCCCGACGAGTTTAAGTTTGATACAAGTATTTCCACTTTTGATGCATACAAAATGTATATTGCATCTAAACCCTGGGTGTGCGATAATTATCTTCGTGCCCCCGAACGCAAACCTGACTGGGTGTAATTTATTATGAACAACGCTGATTTTCTCTGGGTAGAGAAGTATCGTCCTCGCAAAATCGAAGACTGCATCCTTCCAGACTCTAATAAAAAGACCTTTTTGGAGTTTCTAAATAAAAAAGAAATTCCCAATCTTCTTCTTGCAGGCCCTGCAGGTTGTGGTAAAACCACTGTTGCAAAAGCTCTTTGTGAAGAGTTGGGTGTTGACTATTATGTGATTAATGGATCCGATGAAGGACGATTTCTTGATACAGTACGGAACCAGGCAAAGAACTTTGCTTCGACCGTCTCACTTTCTGCGTCTGACGCAAAGCACAAAGTCATCATTATTGATGAGGCTGACAACACAACCCACGACGTACAACTCCTCCTACGGGCGAATATTGAGGCATTTTATAACAACTGTCGATTCATCTTCACCTGTAACTACAAGAACAAGATCATCGAACCTCTCCACTCCAGATGTGCAGTCGTTGAGTTCGGGATCAAAGGAAAAGAAAAAGCCGCATTGGCAGGACTTTTCTTCAAGCGTCTACAGGACATCCTGGATGCGGAGAGCGTCGGATTCGATCAAAGAGTACTTGCGGAGCTTATCAACAAACACTTCCCCGACTGGCGACGAGTCCTGAATGAGTGTCAACGATACTCTGCAGGTGGTAAGATCGACTCTGCAATCCTTGCTGAATTTTCTGATGTAAATACCAATGACCTTATCCGAAATCTTAAAGAAAAGAATTTCCCTGAAGTACGTAAGTGGGTCGTCAATAACCTGGATAATCA
>Ga0213866_10000076_pt1 | contig 78959 bp, 66 predicted proteins | sample PICome_11_FD_160079 | JGI IMG/M metagenome (GOLD analysis project Ga0213866, IMG submission 160079) | Coastal seawater microbial communities near Pivers Island, North Carolina, United States - PICO284 | ecosystem: Environmental > Aquatic > Marine > Coastal | place: USA: North Carolina...
TAATATAGTTATTTGGCAGCGGCAATTGTCGGAAACACTGAAAGACGCTGTTCATACCTTCTTAAAATCGAATCCCAACTTTCAGGCATCCATGACCATCACACCCCAGTGTGCACTTTCAAGCCTTGGGGACTGTTTCGATGATATGGCTCAATCGGAACTGAGCGAAAATATTGCCGAACTGGTGGATATGTTTTGTTGCCTGTTTGAACTCAGGCGTGTAGGCCTGCGCTTAACGGCCCTAGATCGGGCAATGTGTCCCAAATTTCATGCAGATAATGTACCCTGTCGCTTGATTACGACTTTTCAGGGAGTTGCTACTGAATGGTTACCACACCAATCGGTTAACCGTGGAAAATTGGGTGTTGGCAGTCTTGGTAAACCAGATCATGAATCTGGCCTGTATCAACATCAGCGTGATATCCAGCAACTTTGCTGTGGCGATGTGGCGCTGTTAAAAGGCGAACTCTGGCAAGGCAATGAAGGGGCAGGTCTGGTGCATCGTTCACCCGCCTTATCCAGTGGTGCGCGACGTCTGTTATTGACACTGGATTTTAGTCACTGATTTTGGTGGTGATTTAGTAGTAAAATATCCTTGAAATCTAGCGTCTTACGCCTAAAAAATTTCAGAAAGCAGGTTATCTTGGATGAATAAACAGCAACTCAACCGGGTTATCGACAAGGCCAAGGCCGTTTGCGCTCGGTCTGGTGGGCGCTTGACTGAGAAGCGCAAAGCCGTTTTAGAGCGATTGCTCGTTTCGAATAGGCCTCTGTCAGCTTATGAAATCACTGATGCTTATAACCAGAGCGCGGTAAAACCGATGCCAGCAATGTCGGTATATCGCATTTTAGAATTTCTCGAAGCAGAAAATTTAGTCCATAAACTGAGCTCAACCAGTAAATATATCGCCTGTTCACATATTAGCTGTGAGCACGAGCACCAAATTTCACAATTTTTAATTTGTGGTAAATGCCAGAGCGCAAAGGAAATTACCATTTCTAAAGAAATAATTAATGAGCTGGGCGAGCTTATAGGCAAAGTAGGCTATGCGCTCACCAATCCCCAGCTGGAGTTGCAATGTCTGTGTGAACGCTGTTCAGCGAACCCAGCCTAATCGTGGTATACAGTCTGTTTGTGTCGAGCAAAAACTAATAGCTATTCACTGGGTGACAGCATAGCTGGCATTCGTCAAATATCCGAGTTTTGGAGACTAAAAATAAAATGTTTAGAACGGGAGATTGGGGTAAAAAACTGGCCGTGATAGCGTTGTTAATGGGGGTGATTGGACTCGCCTATGGGCTGAATTTTCTAAATCGCCTGGGCCCAATGCCATCGGGATATGTTTCCCACACTATTTGCAGCGGTATGTTTATCTCTGGGCGAGACTATGAGGATTTGCTTGCCAATGACATTCCCAATCTGGAGCGGCGCCTGACGCGCACACAGGTTGATGGCAATACAATCACTACCAAGTATGGGTTCTGGCCATTTAGTTATACCAGCAGGTCAGTCTATCGCCCCGGGTTGGGTTGTGCGCGGCTTGAGGGGGGTTCAGTGGATGAGCTGCAGGGGCCGGCATCCCTGCAGCCAGATATGGCCTCAACACTACGGCAAGATCTCGCCTGGCCCCAGCTGACTGAGCAGCCTGAGGCTGTGGACACTGCTGCGCTCAATCTGGCGTTAAACCGCGCTTTTTCCGATACCGCAACAGATTACGAAGCGCGGCAAAATACCCGCGCTATTGTGATCTTCCACAAAGGCCAGTTGATAGCCGAGCGATACGCCGAGGGATTTGGACCGGAGATGCCATTGAATTCCTGGTCCATGACGAAAAGTGCGACCAGTGCGCTGGTCGGCATTTTGGTGGGCGAGGGCCAGATCAAATTGTCAGATACCACTGGCTTGAGGGGTTGGGATGATCCCAGTGATTTGCGCAGCAAAGTCACAGTTGAGCACTTACTCCATATGACCAGTGGACTTGAATTCAATGAAGGTTATGAGGGCGATCCGATTTCCGATGTGAATTTTATGCTGATGAAAGCCAGAGATCTCCCGGAATTTGCCGAACAATACCCAGTGACCGCGGAGCCCGGTACAAGATGGAGTTATCAAACAGCCAGTCCGGTTCTGTTGGGGCGCATTATTCGTGATAGCTTTAACACAGAGGAGGCTTACCGCCATTTCCACCAGAGAGCGCTGTTTAATAAACTGGGGATGCAGAATGCGCATTACCAAATGGACGGCGGTGGAACCTATGTGGGTGGTGCGTTTCTGTATGCGACGGCGAGGGACTGGGCTCGCTTTGGTCTAATGTACCTGAACGATGGGATAGTGAATGGCGAGCAGATTTTGCCGAAAGGCTGGGTAGAGTTATCCACTACCCCAACTGAAGCTTCGCAAAAGGCGCGCGCCTATGCAGCGCAGTTTTGGCTAAATCGACCCAGTGCACAACCCATGATGCCCGATATTCCGGAAGATGCCTATGCTGCGCGTGGGCATTATGGTCAGTCGACATTTATTATTCCATCGCGGCAAGTAGTAGTGGTACGCATGGGGCAGACTTTTGATCCCGATGCCTGGGATATGGAGGCTTTTTTGGTCGATGTGCTGGCCGCAATCAGTGACTAGTCTGCGCCATGTTTGGTCATGGGTGACATGCTTTACCAAGGCTGGCCATTGATTCAACTGCTGAGAATTTCCCCAGAGCGTTAACAACCCACTGCGGTTATAGGCTGCAAAGTTTTTAGTGCATTCACAGCTAGGCCGATTGCGGCTATTTTCTTTTCAACTGTGGCGCTGATAGTAAATGGGTAGGCATCCTCTCTGCCCACACTGCGGTTGAGCTGATTGAGTTGATGGGCCAGCTGGCGCCAGGCGGCAATCTGGGTTGGCGCATCTTGTTCTGTGATAGTCGGGTCTATTTGGCCCTGTTCAGCAGCCGTCTCCAAGGTATCGATGATCAGCAGATAATGACTCCAGGTCTCCGCCCAGTCCTCCAGTGGGTGTGAACTGGCGTAGGCTGAAATATACTGGTCTGACCAGTTTTCAACAGGGCCATTTTGATAATAGGTATCCAGCGCCTGTTGATAGGAATCTTGATCGAATTCAAAAATATTGCCAAATAGACACTCCAGCTCGCGGCGGATGTCTGGCCCTGGCTTGAGCAGTGACAGGAAGTAGTGACCACTCTCATGCCGCAGGTGACCAAGCAGCGTGCGGTAGCGTTCGTTGAGGGCAAACTTAGTGCTAATTCGCGCCACATCATCGGCTTCAATGCTGTTGATGGTGATAATGCCATTGGCATGTCCGGTGGTCACTTTGAGTTCGTCGGTATCTTCAAGAAAATCAAATAATAGGCCGGACTGAGGGTTGTTCCAACCATTCTCAAGGGGCAAGTTGAGGGACATCAGTGAATACAGCAACCGCTTTTTAGCCTGCTCCAGGCGATGCCAGCGATTTCGATTACTATGGGGTGATTGTTGATCACCCTGTTGATTGGGTACAGTGCGGTTGAACTGACAGCCAAAGCAGTAGGCCTGATCGCTCTCACGCTGGTGAATCAGCCAGTTGCAAACACCGTATTCAGTGCCATTTTGACAGCGTTTGAACTGTCGGTTGTCTGGGGTAATAAACAAGTTTTGGCCACTTGGCTTGATAGCAACCATAGACATAGTCTGGCTGTCGAAGCCCAATTCCGTGGAACATTTTCGACATTGAGTATCTTCGAAGCGAACCTCGTGATCACATTGGCATAAAAATTTTTTCATCGGTGTTGGGCGGAAAACCAAATTTGGTAGATGCAGTTATTGAGCTCGGAAACAGCCTTTTGAGACGCGTCGGAAAAGCTGTGGAATTGTTTGGCAGTCATCTCTTGCGCGTCAAATTGATCGATACTTTGATAAATCTTATCAGCCTGGTCAAGGGCTTTTTGGTGCTGCTTTAAGGCTTTCAAATCATTGCGAATACCATTGATACAAAATAGGATTGATCGCGGTGAGCTGGGTTCTTTGTACAGATAATTAATCGCGGATGTCGCATCAATCATAGGCCCAACTGCTCGCCTGTAGGTTCCCATCGCCCCCAGTGCCTGGGTCAGACTGGCCCAGATAAGTGAGTCAAAAGCCGGATTTTCGATCTGCCGCGAGGCAATTGAAGCCAGAGCTACATCCAGTACTCGGCTGTTTATATCGGCACGCTCCAGCAGGTGGCCGAGCTTAATAAACCGATAGCAGTGATCGCGGCACAGTGTGGTCATGACTAGACCATTGAGCATCTGACAGCGAGCGGTGATCTGGTTTAAAAACTCGTAGCGATTGCGGCGACTGATTGACTGACTGGCTGTCTCTTTGCAATAGAGGTGGAGTTCGTTGATAGTCTCCCAGATCTCGTGGGGCAGTACATCCCTTGTAGTGCGCATATTTTCCCGAGCTGCCTTGATACAGGCGCTAATACTTGAGGCATTATCCAGAGAGGCGATAATGAACTTTAGTGTGCCCTGTTCGGTATAGTTATAGCCCATGCTTTCAAAGGTGGGCTTGGCTCCCATAATATTGATTAACATACCCCATTCGACTTCTGTCCCTTTGGGAAGATCCATTATCAAATGGGTGTAGGCATTGGTAACCCGCGCCATACCCTCAGCGCGCTCTAGATAGCGTGACATCCAATACAGTCTTTCGGCGACACGAGAGAGTAAAATCATTGCCCGGTCTCGACGATCCAGGTGTCTTTGCTGCCGCCACCCTGAGAGGAATTCACCACCAGCGAGCCCTCAGTTAGTGCAACTCGGGTCAGACCGCCTGGAGTTACCCATATATCTGAACCGTGGAGGATAAACGGCCTGAGATCCAGATGACGCGGTTTGACCTCGCCGTTGATATAGGTGGGCGCTGTGGATAATTGTAGGGTTGGCTGTGCGATATAGTTGCGAGGATTTTCCTCAATTAACTTGCGAAACTTCTGGTGTTCGCGGACAGTGCCATGAGGGCCTACAAGCAGTCCATAACCGCCGGATTCATTGGCTGGCTTAACGACCAATTTTTCAATATTCTCCAGCACATACTGGCGGTCATCGGCATTCATACACAGATAGGTTGGCACGCTGTTGATCAGTGGCTCCTCCTGTAAATAGTAGCGAATCATATCCGGCACATAGCTGTAGATTACTTTATCATCCGCGACACCGCTGCCCGGCGCATTGGCAATTGCGACATTTTGGGCGCGCCAAGCGCGCATTATGCCCGGTACCCCTATTTTAGAATCCGGTCTAAATACTTCGGGATCTAAGAAATCTTCATCTATTCGGCGGTAAATCACATCCACTCGCTCGGGGCCATCCACGGTGCGCATAAACACCTGATTGTCTGTATCGACAAACAGATCATCGCCCTCCACCAGTTCAACGCCCATACTGCGGGCTAAAAAGGCGTGTTCAAAGTAAGCGGAATTAAATATGCCCGGGGTGAGCACCACAATACAGGGCCGTTTAACCGATCGCGGTGACAGGGCGGCTAGGGTTTCATAGAGTCTTGTCGGGTAGTCATCTACAGGGATAATACTGTAATTTTCAAACAGCTCGGGCAATACCCGCTTAGTCACCTCGCGGTTTTCCAGCATGTAGGAAACACCGGAGGGAACCCGAAGATTATCCTCAAGCACATAGAACTTACCGTCTTGATGGCGCACCAAGTCAGTGCCGCAGACATGCGCCCATGCACCATAACGAGGTGAGAATCCCTCGCACTGTGGTTTATAGTTGGGACAGTCCCTAACCACATCAAAGGGGATAATTCCGTCTTTGAATATCTTCTTGTTGTTGTAGACATCATCGATAAAGCGATTTAGAGCGCGGCTGCGTTGTTGTAATCCCTGAGTAGCCTGCGCCCAATCCACTGCAGAGATGGCTCTGGGAATAATATCAAAGGGCCAGTCGCGGTCTATATTGCGCTCCGATGTGTACACCGTAAAGCTTACGCCCATATCGCGAATCGCCAACTCTGCGGCCATTTTGCGCGCCTGCATATCGCTGTCGCTGAGTCCCTTAAACAACTTGACCATCGCTCTGGAAGTGACGCGGGGATTACCGGCAGGCGTAATCAGCTCATCATAGGATGTGCCAGAATTGTAGGAATCCCAATGAATTTTAATCGGTCGTTCTCCACTGTGACATTAAGGGCCAGAAGTCACATCCTTGAGACAGCATTAATTAATAACCAAGAAGCAAAACCTATGCCAATCATCCTTTATAAAAACTACAGGGTTGATTGTGAAGAGTAGAGATCTGGCTAATGAACTCAGGGTAAGGAACAAAATGTTCATCAAGGAATTTGAGCAACCTGAAGACTAGGCCCAGCTTGGAGACTATCCTAGTGACCCTGCCGTAGACACATCACAGTTGCAAGCTGTGCCGAGACTTTCCCGGACCCTAAACTACCATTGCCACTCGCCCGTAAGGGGGTATTCCCTGTCTGTTAAACTAACGACTCGACAAGCCATGGGTGCTACACCAAAAATCCACTGTTGACGATGCTGTTTTTTTAGATCAGGTTGTACTTTCCCGGTGAGATAATGTGGTTGGGATCCAAGTGGTTTTTGAACTGTTTTATTAACTGCCAGTAATTGTCATCTTCGTCACAGTACAGGTCCATGCTGCGATTATCTATACGGTAGGGAAAGAAGCCTTTTTCGCGCAACAGCCGATGCACCATTTCATGCCAGCGATGGGCGATTTTTACGGCACAGCTATCTTCCCGATCAAAGTAAATCCTGTGATAACCTTCAAAAGTCAACTCATCCACAGCGGCATAATTATGGTAAGCCATGACGCCGAGTTCTCCAGATACTTGATCAATTAACGACCTAACTGCTAGTAACTGCTCACCCTCAAATGGGACCGCGGGCAGACAACAAACCATGCCTACAATCTTAGGGTTAAGATCTATATCGTCATCATCCAATGTGACATCAGTAATTGCTGCCATAGTCTCTAGGCTGTAGTTGCTTGGAATTCCCTGAAAGGCTTGCGTTAGTACCAAATGGTAGGGATGCTTCCATGTCGCGGTTGTGCCAGTGGGTAAGACTTCCAAGCCATTTTCCAGTGGCCCCAAGACTCGTTTTATCCTGTTTAATTTAAGTGCAATAAAATCTGGGTCTCCGGAAAAATTTGCAAAGGCACACCACTGCTTGTTATAGCGATAATTTTGATCGCTGGTGGTTCTTGGATCATTGAGATTAGTGATTAACAATCCATCATCAAGGATATCCTGTTCATATAATCCACGCAGACTGTTGGTGATTGACTGAAGGTGATCTTCTCTAAAGTTTATCGTGAAGATTCGGGTGTTCCTTTTCAAATGCAAGCGAATCACCATCTTGGTAGTGATCCCGAGATTTGACTGCGTAAATAGACCTCGCAGATCTGGGCCATGACCGGGGGGATAATGAAAAGCCAAGGGATTATTATCATTGAAGTAGCGCCAAGATCCGGTTTTAATCAGTTCACCAGAGGCCAGCATCACCTCCATAGCAACCAACTGTTTACTTCTAAAGCCAAAGGCAACACCGCGCTCCAGCATATTGCCGACAATGCTGGTATTTTCGGCAGAACCTGTGACTGGAAACATAAGTTGCGGATGATGTGCTGACAAATAGTCTGAGAGCTGTTTTTGGGTAACACCCGGTTCAATAATGGCATAGCGGTACTGTTCATTGACATCGATAATACGGTTTATCTGCTCTAGCACAACTACTGTATTTTGCGCGGTTACTGGTTGTTTTGAACCCAGAGCCCAGTTTTTCCCGGTGCTGGTGACAAACAGCGGTGTCTTACTATGGTTATTTCTCCTAAGCAACTGTTGCAACTCTGCCAGGGATTTTGGCCTTGCAACGGATTGGATATTTTTACTTGGAAATTCACTGATATTGGCTTCTGCCATATCTGGCTGTAGATTTTTCTGCATTTCAAAGAATCCTTTCTATTGCAGTTAGATTTAAGAGATGTTTTTAAACCGGTAGTTTTAGCGTGAAGACGGTGCTTTTATTGGGAATTGAATCCACAGTAATGGTGCCATTGTGATCTTGGATAATGCCATAAACAATCGACAACCCCAATCCGGTGCCACTGCCTACCTCCTTTGTGGTGAAAAACGGATCAAATAGTTTGTTCATGGTCGCTTTGTCGATACCAACACCATTATCGCTAATCTCCACAGTCACCCAATCCTGATCGGCGCTCAAAACAATGGATATTTCCGGATTACCGCCATTTTTTTCTTCTAGAGCATCAATGGCATTACTGAGAATATTCATAAACACCTGATTGATACGATCTGGCAGGCAGTTTGCTTGAATATTATTCCCGTAGGCTCTGTGGATGGTAATACCATGATCGCGAATTTGATGGGTCAATAGGGTCAGTGTCGATTCAATCCCTGACTCCAACGCATAGAGTTGAAAATCGCCACTACCCAACCTTGAAAATGATTTTAGACCCTCGACAATGGTAACGGTTCGATTGGCGCCTTCCTCGATACCCTGAAGTAACAGCTGTGTCTCCTCTCGTACGTAGTCGTACTCTATTTCCTGTTTAAAATTGGCAATGGTCTCCGACTGTTGCCGCCACTGTGTCGCAGTAACCACTGCCCCACAGCGGTCGATGACTTCTTGTAGGGTGATGAGGTTACGTTTTAAGGGTTTGATATTGGCTTTGATAAAAGTCAAAGGGTTATTAATTTCGTGGGCAATACCGGCAGTTAATTGACCCAGTGATGCCATTTTTTCTGTTTCCACAACTTTGGACTGGGTGAGTTTAAGTTCCTCAAGCGTTTGTTTAAGAATGTGGTTGCTCTGGTCTAATTCCCTAGTCCTTTCCTGTACGCGGCTCTCTAGAATAATATTCTGCTCCTGAACAATACGTTGGTTGTCCTCTAGTGCTTGCAGTGCCTGTTGTTGAGAGGCCTCTTTTTCGTCTTTAAGGATATTGATTCTATCTGCTAACGCAAAAGAGATTAAAACGGCTTCAATCGCAGAACCATACAAAATAGCGTTATTCGTGAATTCTGTGTGAGGAATAATACTTTGTAATTGTAGTATATAAATAACTACGGATATCAAATATAACGTCCAAGCCAATAGAAAGAAGCGTGCAGTTTTTATGCCCTTGAGATAGGCAAAGACGGAAATATACAATAAATAAAATGACCCAGTAGCGGTGACCAGTTGAGACGTATTTGCACTGATATAGTAGTCACCGAGAACATTGGCCAATGAGCATATACCAAGTACCATAACGTGCATGAGACTAATCCAGTATGGCACTGGAGATCTATATTCTTTGACGCCCAGAAAATAAGAGCCAAATAAGAAAATGAACATTCCGGCCATCGAAGCAAACGTGGGCACCAATTTGTTCCAGTCCGTCAAATTAGGCCATAAGCATTGAAAGGCTATTCCCTTAAAACTCGCGTAAGTTAGTGATATGAGGCTTATATACAGAATATAATAAAGATATGCTCTATCGCGTGTGGAAAAGTAGATAAATAAGTTATAAAGAACCATTACTAGCATTAGGCCAAAGTACAATCCCAAGCCCCAGTACTGTCGCATATCCGACTGATTAAAGTATTTTAAAGAGGCAATTTCTACAGGTACCTGTAGCGCAAAATTACTGTGCAACCGAATATAGGTCTTTGACGTGCCTTGAGGAATTTTAAATAGGTAATTTAATGTTTGGATTTCGCGTTGCGCGAACGGGTAGGCAGCGCCACTCTGACGATGGTCTATTTGATCCTGTTGAACAAAATAGATATCGATGTAGTCGAGCAAAGGTGATTTAAGGCGCAGATACTGTCCTGCGGCAAAATTATGCAATTCTAATCTTATCCAGTAGACCGATTGGGTCATGCCAAAGTTTAAAATATTGTCACCCTCCCAAATCTGCCACTGATTCTGTTGTTTTATTTCTGTAATGGTTTTGTTGCCCATCGGATCCACTACAAATTGAAGGGGTTCAGTGCTATCAACCAAGCCAAAATTTTCTGATGGTATAGCAACAACTGCCCGCGTGATTTCAGCTGGCAATATCCATATCAGTAAGGCTAGACCAATGAATGCTTTGTGCGAGGGAGGGATCATAGTTGATACTATAGTTCGAGATTATAGGCAATTCTAAGTTGCCCCTGGTTGCTGATTTCAGACTTTTCTTGAATCGGTTTTTGTCGCAGATCTCTGATTTCCTCTCGGGTTATTTTGTCTGCATGGGGCAGAATATTGATATCTTGAACTACCATCAGCGTAGCCAGTAAATCTGGTTTAGGGTAGGGAAAAGTACCTTTATTACCCATCCGCTCCTCAACTTTATAGCCCAAACTTTGAAACAGATCGCGGGTCCAAGGTGCAGAGAAAACCATTGAAGTGCCAATTCCCAATTGGCTAGCAAGTACTAGTCCGGATCGAGCAACACAGACCCGGCAAGTTAGGGTAGAAAGCCCTTTGCCGCTGACTTTTCTAGCATTCCAAATCGCACAGACTTCACTAACTTTTTTGCCGGTGTTTTCTATATATTGGTCAATAAAGAGCGAAATATTGGGATTCAAAGGGGCAATGGCGCTTTCAAGTGGCAGGGCGGTTCTGGTATGTGAATCGGTGAGGTGAAAGCGACCGCCACCAACCATTTCATCAGAACTGCCATCTCTAACAGCAATCACATAGATATTGGGATCATCCATCCATGCATGATCTAGAGAGGTGAGCTTAGTGATCCCATAACTAGTCAGCACCTCGGCATGACCCTGAGCAAATTGCTGGCACTCCTGTGGTCGATCAATCGCTCTAAAAGCGTATATGCGGAACATATGCAGTTAGTGTTTTAAATCCATCTAAGAAAATCATCCATGTTGAGAATCCACCCAATAAAACCACCGCTTGGTCTATACTTAAGTACAAGCAGTATGCGCGTGTAGTATATCGAATTATAAGGATGTAAAGATTAATAGAATATTAGTAAAAATTTCCTAAATTAGCTCAATAACCTGAGATGGTTCTTCAAGCCTGCGAGCTTGGAACTTGAAGAAATAAATATGAACAAGGACGCTTGTACTAACATTATCAGACCTCACCTGGTTCCAAAAGCTGAGCGCATCCGTGTTTTATACATAGATGATGAGCCCAGTAATCTGCTCAGCTTTAAAGCCAACTTTCGTCAAAAATTTGAGGTGCTTACCGCGGACAATCCTGACTGTGCGATTGATCTGGTCGAGCAGCAACATATACAGGTGGTTGTCTCAGACCAAAGAATGCCGGGTATGACAGGCATCCAATTCTTCAACCAACTAAAGAATGTTCTGCCGGATCCCACGCGTATCTTACTGACCGGTTACAGTGATCTAGAGGCAGTTGTCGATGCGATAAATCTGGGGGAGATATACCGTTATGTAACCAAACCTTGGGATTATGATGAGTTATTGCTGATTATCGAGCAAGCCTATGAATTGTTCTGGCTAAAGCAGGAGAGGCAAGCACTTCAGGACAGTCTGATAACAACCAATGATCAGCTTGAATTTATGGTTAGACAAAAGCTGTTGTCCTAATTTGACGGCCCCAGTAGTTCAATGTGTGCCAAATACATCACTTAAATACAATATACCGATAAATTTTGGAGCCACCATGTCAAAGTTAACCAATGTTTTATTTGTTGATGATGAGTTTAATAACCTTATCTCCTTTAAAGCATCCTTTCGCCGACACTTCAATGTGCACACAACCAGCGATACGAATGAGGCCTTTAGTATTCTCGATAGCGATCCCATTCATGTAGTGCTAGCCGATCAGCGCATGCCGCAGATGTTGGGTGTTGATTTTCTCGCGCGAGTTAGAGATCAGTACCCGCAAGCCATCCGCGTGTTGATTACTGCTTATAGCGATATTGATGGTGTTATCAATGCTATCAATAAAGGCGAGGTCTACCGTTACATTGCCAAGCCTTGGGACGAAGATGCGGTTATCGAAATTATTAAATCCGCCTATGCAAAGTATCAGGACTTCGCTAATGGTGCCAATATCAGAGATGATATTAGTTTGTTGTCAGAGACTGCGGAACACTATGTTGGTATCTTGAAAAAAATAGGCAGCTCCAATAACCACGATGATATTGTCAAAAAGGTCAATCGCACGGCCCATTTATCTCAGGAAATTTTAGCGACCTATGCTCTTGAGGATGCTAAAAATAACCTGAGTGTTGGAACCACTAAGTCGAAGCGTCTTTCCCTGCAAGATTACACAGCACTGATACGCATTCACGACGTAAAAGTTATTTTATCCTACACACCTACTGAGCAATATTATCTAGAGAAATCGATTCATTTCGATATGTTTGTGCAAGTGGCCACCTTGTTTTCGGAGATAGCAATATTACCTCAGGCCTGTCGGCAGGGTCTGCAAAAGCATATTCAGGCCTTACAGTAAACCACGTGGAGTCCTTGGCATATGGATCTGCCAGTTTGGAAAATACTTTGTGTCGATGCCACCCCATCTGAGAGTGATATGACAAAACTGTTGCTGGAGAAAATGTTTTTTCTTCAGAGAGCATTGCAGGTTATTAAAGCCTCATCTACGCAAAAAGCTGAGGAAATTCTTCAAGAGACTTATGATATTGCAGTTATCCTTATCGATATGGAGGGAGATAAAACCCAAGGGTTAAGATTTATTCGCGATGTCAGAGAGCGCTATCAAAATTCAAAGGTCAGAATTATTCTGCGCACCGGCTATCCCGATACTCTGCCAAGCAGGCAAGAGATTGAAAGCTACACGATTGATGGCTATATACCCAAAGAGATTATTTCAGAGAGACAGATTGAAATTGCCGTAATGACGGCGATTAGAGTCCATCATCAAATTATCACTACAGAGACCCAGCTGTCGGATTTAGCCGCTTCTATCGCCCATGAGATGCGCAATCCACTGGCGCAAATCAGTGGCAATCTGTATTTAATTGAAGAATTGCAAAAACAGATCCCCTACCAGTATGGCGCCAAGCCTATCGTCGCCCACCATATCGACAACGCCAAGCGAGTGGTTAAAAGTGGCTTGCAAGTGATTGATATCACCATGGACGCTATCAAAGATAAGCCGGTCAATACCAATAACTTTCAACGGGTCTGGGCCAGTGCAATGGTTCAGCAGGCGGTGGCGGACTATGCCTACGAAGAGGCCGAGCATGCCGAACGGGTATCGGTGCAAGGTGAGGATTTTGCGTTGATGGCCGAGCCGGTAATGGTGAAATATGTGCTCTACAACCTGTTGCAGAATGCTCTGTGGCATATTAAAAGCTTACCGGATACCAAAATTATTATTTCGTTGAAGACCATCAACAGTGGCTTCAACCAGATTGAAGTACGAGATACTGGCTCCGGTATAGCCGCTGATGCAATTCCCAAGTTATTTGACAGTTTTTACACCTTTGGCAAGCAGGGCGGCACCGGTCTGGGCCTGTCCTATTGCAAGCGCACGATGATCGCGCTGGGCGGTGATATCAGCTGCGAATCAGAGGTAGATCACTACACGGCTTTCACTCTGTCATTCCCCGAAGTGCCCTCGGCGCAGTTAGGTAATAAGCAGGAGCTGCCAGCCAATGTACGTCCGTTGCTAACCTCGATGCAGCCAGCCTCCCTCGCGGGTCGGACCCTATTGGTGGTGGAAGATGATAGGGTCTGTCGCAGGGTTATCAGGGCCATGGTGGAACAGCAGGGCATGCACTGTCTGGAAGCGGAAAATGGTCAGGCTGCTATGGAAATACTGTTGACCCAGCACTGCGATTTGATACTGACCGATATGCGTATGCCGGTGATGGATGGGTTGGCGTTAATCAGAACAGTGAGGGCTCAGCCGTCGACCGCTGAGATCCCGATTATTGGTCTTAGCAGCGAGCATTCCGATATGTTACAGCCCGCCCTGCAGTTGGGTGCTAGTGCCTGGTTGCAGAAGCCGATCTCGGCAAACCAGCTGGTACCCAAGTTGCAGCAGTTATTGCTGTCTTAGTCGCCGCAGTTTTGGCAGGTCATACAGTCGGCTATTACAATAAACGTTTTGACGCTGCACTTTTTGCATAGCTCCGCATTGCTGGGAAACTCGCTGGGCGTCTCGTAGCTAGTTGTTTTGCCCGCAAGCTATGATCGAGTTTGAAAATCACTTGAGGGATTATATTGACTATAGGCAGGCACACTAAAAGGCTTGCAAGCTCAAGGTGAATGTTGCGGTTGTTGGTTCACTAGCCTCAAGGGCGCTAGTCTTGATTGCAAAACCTGACACAGCAGGTGCGCTGTTATCCTTATCGATCACCACCGAGTCGCCAACCACAGAACCGGTGTTTACCCCAGTGGTCTAGTGTACCTGTGTGGTGACTACAGACTAGATGTTAGCCACGAGCTCACTTTGCGAGTTACTTAGGTCTAGTTAAAATCAACACCGGACGAGTCACCACCATTAGTTGGATGCCCCCATGTGACCACCGTACCATCTGCTTTGACGGCGGCAAATGCAAACTCATTGGCATATATATCCACAACATCGCTGGTGAGTAAACTGCTGACAGCACTTGAGTTGCCGCCATGATCCTCATGCCCCCAGGTAATCACTGCACCAGCATCGGTAATTGCAGCAAACGCACCGTATGAGGCGACAATTTTTTGGATATTAGTCAATTGCCCTGAAACAGTAGCAGAATTGCCGCCTTTAGTTGAGTTCCCCCAAGTTGCTACATTGCCCTGATCTGATAGTGCAGCAAAAGCATAGTGTGTTGCGGCAATATCAATAATTTTTTCATCAAATTCTTTAATGTGACGATGCCCGAGCTCGAAATCCGCACCCAAAGGGGAGAGTGAACCAGACACCTGGCTATTGTAAGCACGTCCCCCGTTATTTTTTTGGCCCCAATGGATAATGATGGAGCCGCCGGATGCGCGGGGTTTGTGAGCGGCAAAGGCCTCACCAGCGGCAAATAGCCTATCGACATCACTGGATAGCGCACTGCTGACAGAGGATGAATCGCCACCATAGTTTGAATTCCCCCAGGTCAAAACAGAGCCATCGGACTTAAGGGCAGCATAGGCCCCCCTTTGTGTGGTAACAATGGTTTCTACATCCGCAGCCAATTGGTTGGATGCCAGGCTATCATACCCATCGAGATATTGTCCCCAGCAGGTAACTCTGCCTAAATTTCCTAGAGCACAGAATGCATGAGGTGCTGGGTAGATGGCTTGGATATTAATTAATTGACTGGCAACCGGTTCGGAGTTGCCTGCAAATTGCATACTACAACCGCCGCCCCAGGTAATCACCTTATCGTTATTAAGCAATGCGGCAAAAGCTTCTCTAGTGCTATAAATAGTATCGATATTATCGGTTGTATAATTACCTGATCCTGAAAAATTTGGAGTCGACGAATTGAAACCAAACACCTGACCAAAATTACACTTTCCCCAAGTTGTGACGGTTTCTAGCGTATTGGTTTCTGAAACTGCGGCAAATGCACCCTGTGTGGCATATATGCCGATAATGTTATTGAGATTACCTGACACACTGCTAGATTCACCACCAAAATTTTCATTTCCCCAGGTGACAACAGTACCATCTTCTTTTAAAGCAGCAAAAGCACCATCATTGCCTAGATACTGAGTTCCAGTTCCCACAATATCTGTTACGTTAACCAGATCTGATACAATACTAGCTGAGGATCCGCCAAAGTCGCTATGACCCCAGGTCACAACTGTGCCATCGGTTTTTAACGCGGCAAACGCACGAGAATTGCTAAAAATTGTCGGCATGGGTAGGCTGTTTTGGTCTCCAGTGCATGAGTAGCGGCTACAGGTTCGTGATGAGTCCCTGGCTGCTTGCAATCGATGATGTGGGATCTGCAGAAACCTTGTATCAAGCATATTCAACGACCAGCTGAATGTTTGCCCGCTGATATGTGCATTGGCTTTAGGGGGAAAAAATTTCCCAGGTTCATGACCGGCTGGCAGGGTTATAGACAGTTCTGCCGTATCGCAGGCATTTTTATGGATATCTGCTTCCCAGCTGCTGCCTGCGGGAAGCGGGGCGATGAAATCATAACGCAGTTGCCCACACTGTGTATTACCGGATAGTGGCGACAGATTTTTAACAGCGCTCTCGAAACTATCGATAGTGGCTTGACCAGTAATCCTGGCCATATCCTGTTGCTGGCTTAGCATAAAGGCACTTATGGTAGCGGCTATGCCGATGCTAATTAACACGGGTATAGTATTCATAATAATAAACTTTTGGGTAAATATTTAAGCGAGCGGCACTTGGATTGTATTTTGCAAGTCAAACACCAGTGTTTTAGTTTGGCGTTGTTTTTCAGTGTTATGGACAAAATCTGTGGGCGACTTTTGGCCTGAATGATTCTATGGATCATCATAGACTGCCATTATTGGTGGAGATCCAAACTTTCATATTTCTGAGTCTATGGTGATTATTCAAACCCCTAGTTCTGGCACCCCAACCAATAAATGTCCTGTTATTATTCACTTCAAAGGAATCGGCTTGGGTGAATTGCAGAATGTTGTCTCGCCAAACGCTGACAACACCCTCCTTCATTTCAACTTTCCAGTTATGCCACTGCGAATCATCAAGATTGTGCATAGGCTCTGAAGCATAAATTAGTCTGGAAGTTGAGCGCAGTTGCAATTGGTTGTTATAGGCATCAATAGCAAAGTTATAACCGCCTGAATCGTCTTCTTCGCCAGTGGGGCGTGCGGTGGCGGCCCAGTAAAAATACAGTGCATCAGCACCTGTTCCACCGCCAATCCAGGTATCGAAGGTGGCATACATTCGGTCGCCGCTATGGATGTTATCGAATTGTATTTGCCCGTTTCGATAATTGATATCGGTGGTTAGGGAAACATAATCGGTTGCTTTACTTGCCGCTCCATGCGTATTACCGCCAAAATCATCTGTGCCTTCATCAACGGCCAAATAGTATGAAGAACCATTTTTGTATGCCTGTAATTCAACCTTCACGCGGTCACCATGACTGGCTGATTGTCCTGTTGAGTCAATAATATCGACATTGATTTCGCCAAACTGTCTTGCCAGTTGCCTGGCAATTGCAATGGCATGCTTTTCGGCATTGATGGTTACTTCTGCCTGATCACGCGCAGTTGTGGTGATGGTCACTCCTGCGAAGACTTCATCTGCGGGTTGTATGGGTAAATAAGGTGCTAAGTCGGCCTCTAGATTTGTAGGCCATTGATTGTTTTCATCATAGTGTTTGAGGTTGGCAGCAAGGAGTTGAACAATATTGTTAGTATGCGCTATGGCTTGGTTTTGATGTTGTTTTTGCATCTGTTGGGGTATATCTATCCATATAATTATTATGGTCAGTAAAGCTACCGTAACTAATGCAGGTAAGAGGGTTACACCAAGTTGGTGAACGGGCATGCCATAACGCGGTAATTGTTGCATCATGGGCCTCTATGGGGGTGCTATGCCGATATAAACCCAAGTGCCATCGTTCTGCCATACAGCACAAAGATTGTTAGCATTCATACAAACTCGGGCAATACCGCCAAATCTAGCGGCTAGGGCATTTGCAGACCAGCTGCTCCCAGCTTGGGTAGTCAGTATTAGCCCTTGATTGCCAGGCGGATTGAAAAACTGCCAGCTGTTGCCCCAGGAATTCGTGGTTGGTACATTAACAGAGAAATAGTCTTGTACATCTGTTGGGATAGTTTGTGGCCAAACGCCATTATCCACGTGATAGGATAAGGCTGCCTGTAATAGTTGTGCTGCTGCAATTTGCGCTGCATCTAGATTTTTTTGACTCTGTCGATGCTGTTGTTGGGGCAGGCTGTACTGCACAGCAAGGGCGGTAAAGATAGCAATACTGACCATCACCGGTATCAAGGATATGCCCCGTTGGCCATTTGGCAATTGCCTATAAGGTGCACGAACGTATCTCTTGGCCACAGTCAATTCCTTTTGGGATTTTCTATCCATATATAATCTATCAATTTCTGCCACTGGGGACAGATCTTACTGCAAGCTTTTGTGGTGATTAATCAAAGTGATTGGCTATTCGACCATATACACCAGCAATCTCACACAGTTGATTTTTAACTGCGGAGATTGCTGTAATGCTATGGGCTTTAACAATAGTCAGAGGCTTACAGAAACCACTTTAATTAGACTAGGGTCAAGTAATTTTCTCATTATGTTGTTGGTACTGGTGATGTAGCAACAGCACCTGCACTTCCAGGTAAAGTTATCGTTAAAGTACTATTGCCACATGAGGAACTTACAACTCCTGAGTTAGCAGTAGTGAAAATCGAGCTCAGACTATCACAGCTAGAGGTGCTGTCAGTTGGATACGTGAGTGTAGCGCTATCCGCATTTCCAGCTGATGCCTGGGTAAAAGTCATTGTTTCTCCATATACATTAACGCCACCCATAGCTGTGATTGCCGCGGTTACAGCACTACTACCATTTGCTTGCTCTGCAAGATCCCAGTCGCTTAAAATACCACTAATTTCAGAGGATGCCAGCACAACCTTGCTCTTGTATGTCAATTCTTGGCCCTGATTTAAGAACCCTACTGTAGCAACAGTGGCAATAGATAGTCCAATTACCACCGGTACCAAGGTATTTCCCCGTTGTCGTCGGTGCACGAATTGTTTTGGATTGCGTTTGATTTTGTTGACTTGTGTTTTCATTGTTACTTCTCCTTTTGATTTAAATCGTCTCTCCTGAGACTTGGGTTAAACTACATAGATGTGGGCATAGCAGCACCGGTCATCAACTGTAGAATGGGGTAAAACAGTATAAAACCCAGCAATAACAGCGCAGTCATCAGATAATAGCGTCGCTGACGCAGCTGCTGGGCAATACTGATATTTAGCATTTTGGCTACCTTATCAAAGGCAAAGGCCAGTGGTTCAATGCCCTCATTGGGGGCAAAAGCGGCCAGGCTATCACTGAATCGAGGTTCCAGAAGTGTATTGCGCAGGGCCTGAGCCACTGGGAAGCCATCCGTAAGGTGCTGGCGAATTAGAAATAGGTTATGGGCCTGGTGCTTGCTGGTATAGATAATGCTGGCAATTCGGGTAATTAGGCTCATATCCAAACCGTTGCGCAAACTGTTGGCGGCCAGAGTGCAAAATTCGAAGGCAATCAGACGGTCGTAGATTGAGTACAGACCCAGTTTGTAGGCCACTTGGCGCGCTGATCCGCTTAAGCGACTGCGCAGGAAATAGTAAACGGCAATTAAAGTGGCGCTGAAGATCAAAAAAACATGGCCCCAGCGCTCTAGGGCATCCATATATTTGATTAGCAACATGTCTTGATTAAAGGATTGCAGCAGCGATCGCTGGCCTTCCAGTATTATAATCATTAGCAGGAAACCACTGACAAAAAGAATATATTGGGCATTGCTCTTGATCACCGTGTTGTAAAAAGAGACTGCATCCTCTTTGCTGGCCAGCACTAGATCGATACCGCGGATTAGCTGATCCTGCTGGGCGGCGGCGCGCAGTTGCATGGCGTCTTTTAGGGGAAAGTAACGGCGCCAACGACGGGTGCTGTCGTGGTACAGGGTCAGGTCCTGCAGTGATTGCTGGGCAAGGGTTTTCATCTGCTGGGTAGTGCCTGTTTGGGCGATGTTTTGAAAGATTTGACTGAGGGGTAGATTACCACTGAGCTGAGCGTGGAGCACCTCGAGAAACTCGCGGCGGTCAGCAGCATCAAATAGAATAGTTAGGTAAAAACGACTGTAGATATTTTCGACAAGCTGTTTCACGGATTTCATCAGCATAATTGCACCTCTTGATTCTCTGCCCTGATAGAGGTGAGAGATTGAGACTGCCAGTAATGACGCAAATTGTCACTGTCAAAGCTATCGATGCGCTGTTCGACGATTTGCGGATCGAGCAATCCTTGCTGGACTTTTTTTAAGGCATCCACATGCAGAGTGTCGATCTGCTGAGCCCAAAAATAGTCAATAATGCCATCCCAGTTTTGCTGGCTAATTAAGTTGCGGATATCGCGATTTAGCTCCACTACTTCGGAAACTAACATCTGGCCACTGATACCGGTGTGGTCACAACGCTCGCAACCCTTTGGATTGCGAAAGCGTAGATTGCCGCCCAGATGGGTCTGGTAGTATTGCTGTTGCCGTGGGTCTGGGTGTGATGACAGGGCGCACTGAGGGCAAGAGACGGGCACTAGCTTCTGACAAATAACACCCATCAGGGTATCGGGCGCCGCCAGTTCTTCGACACTAATACCCAGCTGTAGCAGACGAGTAAAACACATAATAATTTTGCCGCAGTGGGTAGTGCCGGTGGTGAGTTTACCTTCAGTGGCTTTTTCTTTGGCAAAGGACACCATCAGTTCATCGCGCAGTTCGCCGACATTGATTACATCGGGATCCATGCGCATGGTCTGCAACATCAAATCGCGAATGGTCTGCTCAGCATCAATTGCGTCGCGACGCAATTGAATATGGGATACCTCGGGTAGCAGCACTTCCACGGGATCTTCGTAGGAGAGAATAGCTTTGTTGCTCATGGCATCTAGGAAGGCAGTCAGGGTGGTGGATTTGCCAGAATTGGTGGGCCCACCGACCACGAGTAAACCACCATTTTTCTTGACAAAGCGCTGGATAATTGCGAGCTGTTTGTCGGAATAGCCACAGTCTTCAAGAGCAACGCTGTCTTTGGCATTGCGGATGCGAAAGGTCATGGAGGTGCCGCGAGCGTCGGGCACTGAGGCCAACCGCACTAGATAGCTCTGCCCATGGTAAGGGTACTGGAAGGAGGCGTCGTTGCCACGGCGGTCATCAATATTAGCGCAGCCGTAGGGCTCGCCGGTAAAAACAGCGCGGTACAGTGCATAGGCCTCTTCATAGCTGATACGAGCCGCCGATACCAATGCTTGATGCTTGCGAAAGCGAATCCAAGAGGAGGTGGCATGGCGACCGCTGTTGTCTGATGTGCTGCCACCTTCAATAAAGGTATCCTGCCAGGCATGCAGGTGGATATCCGAGACACCATTATCTATGGCGTTGGCTAGCAGTTCTTCGACTTTTTTATTGCGTTTGACTTCGCGCTTTTGCTCGCCTTGTGCGTTAAAGGGCTTATAGTGTTGGATAAAGGATTGATAGACAGACTCGGTTATTTCGCGAATCGGTGGTTCTGTGCTCAGGGTCTCTCTCACCAATCGCAACAGCTGTTTAAGCATTCGCAAGTTGTCATTGACATAGAGTATGCCACCCTGTTCGGTGACAATGGCGTGCAGGCTGGGTCTATCCTGCAAGTATTGCACAATAGGAATCTCGCTACTGCAGATAACTGAAGCGAGCTCAGTGACATCGGTAATAACTGTCTGTGAACTCATGTCATTAACTCCTCACAGTAGTTCCGGCCAACGGTATTTTCGGACACCCTGGGGGGTTTGCAGGCTGATCTGGAACTGTTTGTTAAACCCGTCGCTAACCGCTTGAATGTTCAGCAGTCGGTAGGTAGTGCTCAGGTGCTTAAATGATTGGCCGATATTGACAATTATTGGTTGCTGGCTGTTATCGAGCAGGAAAACAACCTGACCGGAACGGTTGTTGCCAGGAGCTAAGGCGAATAATGTGGTGATGCCAAAGTTGGACTGTACAGCTTGATAGGCCTCTTCACTTGTGGATTCTGAAGCGCTGCTGGTTGCAACCGCTGAGGAATCTTCACGCAGCGCCTGAATTACCTCTTTTAACAGTTGTTTGTCATTGCGGGATAGGTGGCCCAGCTTATTGTTATCGATTAGTAGTGTAATCGCTGATTGCGAGTAAGCGGTGAGCTCTTGTAGCGCTGGCAATAGACTATTTAAAACTTTTAACTGACGTTTTTGCTCTGCCAAGCGGAGCATTTGCTGCTCTTGATCGGTCAAAACCACATCTAGTTCGTTAGCCTGAAGATTGACGGCCACAAATAGTATAGCTATGCCCAAAACATAGCTTTTTAGATGGCGATAGGCAGAAGATAGCCGATGAGGATTTTTCATGGTCCTCTATCTCCAAATGTATATAGGATAATAGAAAACTCGGCATCAGTCAGACTCAGGCTATCAGGATTGAATTGCAAGTGCCCATATTGCATACGAGCCGGCAGGGTTATCAATTTGCTGATCAAAGTATCGACAATAGGTGCATCGAGTTGATCGCCACTAAACATTAATTCGATATCGCGATCTTCTCCATCAGAATCAATGGACTGGATGCTGATTTGCCAATTTATATAGTCAGCTAGCAGTTCTAGTTGGTGAAGGGTTTGCTGTGTTGGCATCCGTGGTATGGCGTCGACTTCGACAGAGAGCTGCGTACCCCGTATCCCCCAGCCGGTCTGAGTTTGGAACAGCTCCAATGATGAATTATCTTCAATAACTTGTTTGAGACGCTGATTGCCGCAGCCTTCTTTATTGAGTGCGAAATTGTCCATCCATTGCCCATAATAAGTCACAAGCGTGTCTTTTATGCTGATGGAAGTGAGACGGCAGGTGTTTAGAAAGTCTATTTTGGGCGGTAAAATCCAAGGGCGTATTTGACTTAGCATTTGCGCTGCATGGTTGTTGAGCAAGTCCGGTTTTATCTCTATGTCCACCTGTTGGGTTTGTTCGTTGCTTTCCTCAACAATCACTTGAGGTTCTTTTTGACTATAGAAGTAAAACAACAGGCCTAAGCTGAGTAGGGCTGCTAATACAACCCCAGCGGGTATCAGTAATCGATGGTGATAGAGTTGTTGACTGAGCAACAGCGAATTGAGGGACTGATAGCTATAATTCCGTGCAACTTTACCCTCGATAACAATATTGTATGGAAAATTGACTTCAAAGCCATTCTGATGAAGGGCTTTTGCTGTTAGGCCACCTTTGAGCACAGCAATTTTACCCCTGTCCCTGTTGTCGCTACGGCTTGCTGTCAGGTGTTCTAATGCCTTGTCGACGGGGTAGACTTTTTCTTCACTCAATAACCCATCTTCCACCTTGGCCAGATAAATCGCTTCATCCAGTGGCACTGCCACCATGTGGTACTGCTTGAGTTGGTTATCGTCTTCAAACTGGGCTGCAATGGACAGCCCTTTGGCATCCGCAATCCAACAGTTCTTGCCCACCAGCAGGGCGTAATTGCAGTGGTATTTGCGGGCAAAATTGATCAGTCCACGAGCTACTTGTTGATTGGAGCCATCAAAGGAGTCTTCCCTAGCGCGATAGATTAGGGTAAAGCGACTGCCGTTGATGCTGACATCGAGGGCCATATTACCCAGGTCGCCACCATCGGGCATGCCAAATAATCTCTTGGGTGCGGTTTTGGCAAATAGAGAATCGCTCATAACTGATCGCCCCTAATCCAGTAGGTGAGCTGTCATAACGATAATAATTTCCCGTCGCCCCTGCTGCCTGATAATACCGTCACCAACAGTTGGTATCAGTTGGTTCTGCGACTTTTTGTTGTTGTAGGCCTTATTGGTCAGGCCGGCAAGCATAAGGGTTTCACCATCTTTTATTTGGGTGGGTATGATAAATTGCTCTCCCAGTCGAATATTTTCAATTTCAACATTGGTTCTGGTTTGCTGGATATTAGAGCCGCTGGTAGCCACCATCATGGGTTCGCGAGTTAGCGATTTTAAATAGGGTTCAACATCGGTATTGGACAGGGCTAAATGCAGGTTGATCTCATTGCCCGCAATCGATGGCAATACTTGCAGTACGGACTCTTTGTAGGCTGGGGTTTTTGATTGATAGTTATCGACCGCGATCTCTACAAAACGGTTTAAACTAGATGTCTGAATATTGCCTACCTGATTATTTTTAAGTAATAGACTTCCCTGATTAAACAGGGTTGCCTCACCGTGAGTTGCCAGCGCCTTGAGCAGTAACTTGCTGTTATCAAATGCATTGCCCTCTAAGAACTCTAACTGCAGAATAAATGGCAGTTCAGTTGATAGATCTGATTCAGATGTCATGCTTGACGTGAGCTTGATGCCCGCTTTCCGAAACGCTTCAAAGTCGACGGCACGTTGATACTGTTCCTTGAGATCAACGGTGTAAATATCAAAATCGAGATAGATATTTTTTCCAGCAATACTATTAATTGCACGCAGCGCGTTTTGCACCTGCTTTTGCATATTGGGGGGTGCAGAGACAAGAACCGAGTTGGTTGATTTAATCACCGAAAAGGAGGGTTGTCTTTGCTTGTCATTGTTCTGCGTGTCATCCAGGGCAGCTGTGTTGTCTAAGACGCGCTCCATTATCTGGTTTAGTTCGTCGAGGTTGTTGTTGGCTACATCTAGACTGTTTGTGTTCTCTTGGTCTGTGGTTATTCCGTCTATGCTGAGATTGACCTGCTTGTTACCAAGGATAAAATCAATCGGATAATTGACCACTTGCCAGTCACTAAAAGCAACTACCCCCCTGTTCACGGTGTAGGACCAGTTGGCCTGTACTGCAATAGCATCTAGATGCTCGCGATAGGTCGCTGCATCTGGCAACGCGTTCACCCTGGGGCCACTGGCATCCATTTCGAAGCGTACAGGTCGTTGATCGAGGATAGCCCTGATAGCGGTTTTTGCGTTTAAATCACGATAATTGGCTACGATATTTTGATCGAGCCATGGCGACGTTTTGGATGTGCGCATGGGACGTGCCATCTGCGCGGTTTGAGTTACAACAACGCCACTCCTCGAGGCCTTTGCCTTGACCTCTTCGAATGGTATTTGTTGGTTTGATTGGTCCCAGCCTTTTTTTGGCGCAGCACTGCATGACAAAAGCAAAACAGACAATAAAAGCGGTAACACTATTGAGCAAATCTGACCTGTTTTCATGGACTACAACCTCGTGCTCTTAAATGCTTGGAAAGAAATCAATTGATTTATCTAACTGATGTATATGAGCCCTTATCTGATAATTTCTTTCTATTAATTGCAGTACCTCAATAATGCCGTTATCCACTGTGGTGCTGTAGGCTACAGGTACATCCCAATCAATGAGTTCATCTTCGGAGCCAAATTTCCAGCGACCCATAACGTAGCCACACTCGGCAATTTCTCGTTCCAGATTACTCCTGAGACTTCCGGTTTTAATAATAACGGTCGTGCAGTTATTGCTATTGGGTTGCCAATCAGCGGTTCTGTTTGTACTAACGCTGTCTGTGTTAACGGCTTTTACTGTAGATAACTGCGTATTGATAGCAGGATTATTCATACTGCGTTCATCTGGCTTTTGCAGAGATTCTTTTGATTGGGCAATGGAATTGGAAAAAAGATTGTCTGACGCGGGCAAAATATAGACGCTAACACCATGCATAAGCCCACCTCGTAAAATGTAATTGCGAGCATCGAAACGCAGGCTGATAAGCTCTGCCCTAACACCTGCGCTTATAAGCTTGTCTTTTACCGATTTGGCACGGATTGACGCCAGTCGTTGGTTGGCTTTTGAGCCCCTTGAGTGAGAGTGACCTTCCAGAATGATAGAGGTATTGCCCGGCAGCAGCTGCAGGTGACTGAGTAGGTTTTCTATGTCTTCGGCTTTTGCGTATCGATATTCACCAATATCGAATGATACAAAGCCAATAGGTTGAAAATCTTGCTTGCTGGAATGTGCAGAGAGAGATAGAGAAGTTAGAGTTAGACAGAGAAACAGAGGGAGCAGAACATAAAATCTTGGGCACAATGACTGAAATGCCGTTGAAATAAATCTGCGTTTAGAAAAATTCTGCTCTGAGAATTTAGTCATTTTTCGTCCTTGAAAAACTAAATAAAAAAACTTTTTTTGCAATATCCTTTGCGCAAAATTACATAAGTTAATTTAAATATGCAAGTGCTTAGGTGTCAACGCTGACAAAAATTCCTGCCGCTTAACATTAATATCTATACAAAGGTACATTAAATAAAATGAGGTTGCAAGCACTGCGCACGGAGCTCGCAGTATCGAGTGTTTTTCTGCGTAATTGTATTTATCCAATAATGGGTAGTGACAACTCTGCTATGGGGAACAAGTTTTTAGCTATTCAAGAGTAATTACTTTGCATTCGGCTTGTACTGCGTTCGCCGCAGTAATTAGAGCGGATGGTGGTTTTCTATAAAGAGTGTTCTTACATCCGTCACACCCAGAGGTCTGCGAGATTTGTAGAACTTGAAGAAGCCGATCTTAGGAGATCGGCTTGGACTTAAGTTGTTGCAGTTATGGCTGGCTATGCGGTTGTCTGATCAACCGCATTTGGAGTCACCGCAGTTAAGGCAGGTCATGCAGCCGTCCATAAGAATAACCGCCTTGACGCTACACTTCTTGCATACTTCGGCATTGGCGGGGAATTCGCTGGGGGTCTCGGGGTCAGCTGTTTTGCCCTCAAACTCAGCGCGCTTCTCATCGAGTATTTGCTGTTGGTGCTCGGGGATCTCTGGTTTTTGCAGCATACCGATTTTCTGTAGATGATCCTCGATAGCCCAACCAATTTCCGCTACCAGCGAAGGCATAAACTTGCCGCCGGATTTAAAGTAGCCACCCTGCGGATCAAACACCGCCTTGAGTTCCTCCACCAAGAAGGTGCAGTCGCCGCCTTTGCGGAACACTGCGGAAATAACGCGGGTGAGTGCGACGATCCACTGAAAGTGATCCATATTCTTGGAATTGATAAACACTTCAAACGGACGGCGCAGCTCATGATCAGTGCCCTGATTAAGGATAATATCGTTGATCGTCAGATACAGGGCGTGATCCGACAGGGGTGTCTTGATCTTATAGGTGCTCCCCGCAAGTTCCTCGGGACGCGAGACCTTTTCATGCATCTGAATGATATTGCTCTCAGTTGGCGCCGCCGCCTCTGTTGCTGCGGTTTCCTCTGAGGCCACTTTGTAGCCGACTATTTTTTTGCTGATTTTGTTAGTCATGTTGTTCCTCTTACTTGTTCTGTTATCCGTCCTCCCACTTTCTACTCAACCCATGCAGATCTGGGGGAGATCATTAGAATTTGCCGTAGTAACCTTCTTTTAGGGCATCAAATAGATTGGCAGCTGTATGCACCTCGCCATCGTATTCGACTTCCTCGTTGCCTTTAAATTCCACAGTTGAGCCATCCTCTAGGGCAAAGCTGTAGGTGGTATTCTCCAGGTCGCTCTCCTTGACCAGAACTCCTTGGAAGGCCTCGGGATTAAAGCGGAAGGTGGTGCAGCCCTTGAGTCCTTTCTCGGCGGCGTACAGATAGATATCTTTAAAATCTTCGTAGTCGCACTCGGTGGGCACATTGATGGTTTTTGAAATAGACGAGTCCACCCATTTCTGGGCAGCTGCCTGAATATCCACATGGGCCTTGGGAGCAATGGTCTCGGAGCTGACAAAGTAATCCGGCAGTGCCTCGCCCTCGGCTTCACTGAAGGGCATGGCCTGAGGATTGATTATGCTGCGATAGGCCAGTAACTCGTAGGAGAATACATCTACTTTCTCTTTGGATTTTTTGCCCTCGCGGATCACATTGCGCGAGTAGTGGTGGGCAAAGCTGGGCTCAATGCCATTGCTGACATTGTTGGCCAGCGACAGTGAGATTGTCCCAGTGGGCGCGATCGAGCTGTGATGGCTAAAGCGGCAGCCCTCCTCGACAATTGAATCAACCAGTTCCGGTGCTACCTCGGCAATGTTCTGCATATAGCGACTGTATTTAGCCATCAGCACTTTGCCCTTGAGCTTGTCGCCAACTTTAATACCGTCTTTGGCCAGATCAGGTTGTTTGAATAACATGGCAGCGGTGACTTCAAACTCATCGTCCATAATGGGCGCCGGGCCTTTCTCGCGGGCCAAATCCAGACCACTCTCAAGTCCCGATACCGCCATCTCCTTGGCCACGCGCTCGGTGAACTCAACAGAGTTCTGGTCACCGTATTTCATGCACAGCATAGTGATAGTCGAGCCGAGGCCGAGGAAGCCCATACCGTGACGGCGCTTGTATTGGATTTCATTGCGCTGACCTTCGAGGGGCAGGCCGTTGATTTCAACTACATTGTCCAACATACGGGTAAATACTTTGACCACTTCGCGATATTGTTCCCAGTCGAATTGCGCTTCCGAGGTGAAGGGGTTGCGCACAAACTTCGTCAGGTTGACCGACCCCAACAGGCAGCTGCCGTAAGGGGGCAGGGGCTGTTCGCCACAGGGATTAGTGGCGCGAATATCTTCACAGAACCAGTTGTTGTTACTCTTGTTGACCTGGTCGATCAGAATAAAGCCTGGCTCTGCATAGTCATAGGTGGAAGACATAATCGCATTCCACAACTTCTGGGCGCGAATGGTTTCATAGACGCGGCAGGCCACTAGGCCATTGTCATTGGTGACATAGTTGTCGGTGGTCGGGAAGGGTTTCCACACCACATCGTCTCCGTTGAGATCAAAGCCACCCTCGACTTCTTTGGCGCTGATCGGGAAGGTTAGCTGCCAGTCGCCATTCTCGCGCACCGCTTGAATAAATTCTTCGGTGATCAATAGCGACAGGTTAAATTGACGCAACCGGCCGTCCTCGCGTTTGGCGCGCACAAAATCGAATACATCGGGATGGCTGACATCAAAGGTCGCCATCTGGGCACCGCGGCGGCCGCCGGCCGAGGACACGGTAAAACACATCTTATCGTAGATATCCATAAACGACAGTGGGCCGGAAGTGTAGGCACCGGCACCGGATACATAGGCGCCTTTGGGGCGCAGAGTGGAAAACTCATAGCCAATGCCACAGCCCGCTTTGAGGGTCAGTCCGGCCTCGAGATTGCGCTCCAGTATGCCCACCATGGAGTCGGGGACAATCCCGGACACGGTACAGTTGATGGTGGAAGTGGCAGGTTTGTAGGCCTGGGCGCCGGCGTTGGAGATTATTCGACCAGCGGGAATTGCACCGTGCTGCAGGGCCCACACAAATCTCTCTTGCCACTGCTTGCGCTTGCTTTTGGTCTCAACCTCGGCCAGTGCTGTGGCAACTCGGAGGTAGGTGGCCTGTATATCCTGATCCACAGGATTTTCCTGTTTGTCCTTTAAGCGGTATTTTTTATCCCAGATATCCAGGGACGCTGCTTGCATTTCGATATCGCCAGAGTTCTCGATTGACTTGACCGTCTTTAAATTGGTTGCGCTCATTACTAACCCTTTATCTTCAAAAAATTGTCTTTAGACCCTGTTTGCAGGGTTGCTTACACCATTTCTGCTCGCCAAATTCACCGTTGAGTGGTGTTTGGTGCTGGAGTTTTTATAGGTTATTTTTGGTGTAACGGGAACAGAGTTTATCCAACATTTTGTGTCTTGCAAGCCCTAATCCACTATATGTTGTGTTTTTTTTGAAAAGCTGTGAGCCCTTCCCTTAGTAAGCTATTGAAAAACATGTGGATAAATGCGCTAAAGTGCGTGGTTGTTGCGTAAACAAATAAAATCTGACCGTTGTGAATAAATTAGTCACGCTACTTGTTGGCTCGAAATCATCTAGGCCATGGATGATTGTTGAGGGTGAGTTTGGTTGTGTCACCGCAATGACTTGGCTAAAATATTGGTTCTACCTAGATTCGTTTTTTGCTAATAGACAATAATTCTGCAGACAGCGGTTTGTGACTTTTACACCGCGCTCTACTGAGGTTTTTCATGGACATTTTTGATTTCTCCGCTGGTCGAGAGGGCTATTATGGAGAGTATGGCGGTGTGTTTCTGCCGGAAATTCTCCACGCCACTATTGAGGAGCTCCTCGAGTGCTTCCGAGAGTGCAAGGCAGATCCCAAGTTTTGGCAGGACTATGTAGCGCTATTGCAAAACTATTCCGGCCGACCCACACCAGTGACTTACCTAGAGAACCTCAGTCGCGAATTGGGTGGTGCCCAGATCTATGCTAAACGGGATGATCTCAATCATACCGGCTCACACAAGGTTAACAATGTGATGGGGCAGGGGCTGCTTACGCAGCGATTGGGCAAGACTCGAGTGATCGCCGAGACCGGCGCTGGTCAGCACGGTTTTGCCACCGCCACTATGGCGGCCAGATTCGGTTTTCAATGCAGAATCTATATGGGAGCGGTCGATGTGGCTCGCCAGCGCCCCAATGTGTTCTGGATGGAAAATCTGGGTGCCGAGGTGATCGCGGTTGAGGATGGCCAGAGAACCCTCAAGGATGCGGTCAATGAGTGCATGCGCGATTGGGTGACCAATATGGCTGACACCCATTATATCTTGGGTACTGCCTGTGGCCCCCATCCATTCCCGGAGATGGTCAGTTGGTTCCAGTCAATTATCGGCCTCGAAGCCCGTGAGCAGATTATCGCCCAGACCGGACGCCTGCCCGATAGAGTCTACGCCTGTGTCGGTGGTGGCTCCAATGCGATGGGCCTGTTTCAGGGGTTTTTCGATGAACCCAATGTTGAGCTGATCGGCTGTGAGGCCGGCGGTGAGGGTGTCGGGTCCTATATGCACTCGGCGCGGCTGGCCTATGACGATGCCAGCGTGGGCGTGGCTCAGGGCTACAAAACCTACTTCTTACAGAACGAACAGGGCAACATGAGTGAGACCCACTCGGTAGCTGCAGGTCTTGATTACATCGGGGTTAACCCGATCTTTGCTCACCTCCACGATCAGGGCAAGGTGCGCTTTGAAGCGGCCACCGATGAGGAAGTTAAAGAGACATTAAAACTGACCATGCGCACCGAGGGTTTGATCCCGGCGCTGGAGAGCACCCACGGCTTTGTAGTGGCTCTTAAGGAAGCGCGAACTATGTCTAAGGATCAAATAGTGCTGGTCAATATGTCCGGTCGCGGCGACAAGGATATCTTTACTATTGCCGATGCCCTTGACGACGCCAAGTGGAAAGCCTTTATTGGCGGCAAGGCGGATCAATACCGCGGGGAGAACAGCTGATGAGTCTGGCTTCCTATATTGCCGAGCGCAAACAATCGAAAGATTTACTGGTGATGGCCCATGTGGTCTGTGGCTACCCCTCCTTTGACGACAACCTAAAGGCGCTGGAGATTATGGCTGAGGCGGGTGTAGATTTGGTGGAGCTGCAGTTTCCCTTCTCCGAGCCCAGCGCCGATGGCCCGCTGTTTGTGCGCGCTAACGAACAGTCTCTGAAGTCGGGTACCAGCGTAGATCAGTGCTTTGAGTTAATGGCGGAGGCCAGTGCACGCTTTCCCTTTAAGCTGTTAATGATGGGTTACTACAATACCGTGTTTAAGATGGGCGAGGAGCTGTTTGTGCGCCGCCTGAAAGAGGCGGGTGGTGTGGGCTATATTCTCCCCGATCTGCCGATTGAGGAGTCCGCCAACTTACACCAGCTGTCCGAACAGGCCGGCGTGGAGCCGATTATTCTAATGACGCCCACTAGTAGCGATGAGCGTCTGGCCGAGCTTGGCGCGGCCAGTCGCGGTATGGTGTACGCAGTGGCACGCAAAGGGGTCACCGGCTCTAAAACCGATATGGGTGATGATGTGGTCGCCCTGATCGAACGCTGTCGTCAACATACCCAGGTGCCGGTGGGAGTTGGATTTGGCATAAGCTGTAGGGAGGATATGGACTTTCTGCGCGGCCATGCAGATATGGCGATTATAGGCACCGCCGCTCTCAGTGCCTGGGAGCAGTCCGGTGCCAATGGCCTGCGCCAATTCTTTGCCGAGCTATTGGCCTAGAGGGCTAGAGAGAGCTGGCTCCCAGAGCAAATCACCTGCTTTAGCTTCCCAGACTTTCTAGGGGATCTGCTGCTCAGAAATCCAGTAGCGCCAATCGTTGATCACCTGAGATCTGATTTCCTGCAGTTGCGGGATGGCACCTAGGGTGGCGCGCTCAATGCACAGCAGGTGAGTACCGATTTTTGAGCTGACAGGTTGACTCCAGCAGGGCCGGTTGGTCAGTGGGTCATCCGCAATTAGCTCAACCAGTTTGTCTCCGAAGCCCGCACCATAGCGCTCGTCCAGTTCCAGAGTAGTCAAGTAGAGCTGCTGCTGGGTATATTCCGCTGCTCCAGCGTGGCTGTCGGTATTTAAATCTTCCATGGCGCGCCGCGCCCTATCCACTGCTGCACCACCAAACTGAGCAAAGGGGAAGGAGATCAATTTAAACCCGAAGCTTGATGCCTCGCGGTAATGCTCGCGGTGGCGGGCAAAGAAATCCTCCAGTTCTCTCTCTGTAGGTGCTCTCGACAGCGTAACAGTTCTAGTCAGTCCCGCCAGTTTGGCTGCCATTGCCTGCTGATCGATAATAGCCTCGGTATCCATGTCGCTGGCACCCAGTTGCTGTTGCGCGGGATCCAGACGCTGATTGACCAGTGCCTGTAACTGCTCTCGATCGGGAAGATAACCCTGTTCTATATTTCTCACTGCCTGTTGCCGGGGCTCGCTCAGCCACCATAAGAGACCAGCAGTGACCAATACCATGCAGAGTATAGACAGAGAAATTTTTGTGATACTGGATCTCATGGGCGACTCAATATTTAAAGATCTTGATCCACTGTCCGGCTCGGGGTTCGCCACTGGGGTAAAAGCCATTGATAAGGCGCAGATTGTCACTATCCTCTGCGGACAGTCTGAGGGTCTTTGCCAGCTCGGCAAAGGTAGTGGTGGAACTGGCTTGAATATAGTGCATTCGCTTGGGATTTTGCCCGGCGATCTCGCGTTTGGAGATCGGTCTGAAAGTCTGGATGGATTTGACAAACAGTTTATCCATTTCGGCAAAGTCCGCCGGATTGTCAACTGCACCGGTCAATAGGTATGCATTCATTTTGTAATAGATTAGGGCGATACGCTGATCTGGGCTCTCCCCACTGCCGGGAAGTATGCCGCTAAACCCTTGCAAACCAGCGGGACTGATGGCGGTGCCATTCTGTAGCTGAGGTAGTTTGAGTTGGTTGTAGAGGTACTCCTCTGGCGTTTGTAGGGTACGCGACTGGGATTGCAGCGTCAGCGATGCGCTTTCATCTGCCGGCTGTCCCTTGGCCAGATAGTTGATGCCGCTGACGGTCTTTTGCCAGTCTTTGGGAAAATCCAGTCGCACCCGCAACTGCCGACTGAAAAAGCGTTCAGGTGGCGGTGTTTTGGCGGCAAAGTTATCACCCCAGACCAAGCCTTCAGTTTGCGCCCTGTAGGTAGCCGCGCCATTGTCCCGGCTGGCCTCAGATTGTAGTTTTCTGGCCTTGGTGACCACCCTGCGCAAGCGGCTGTCATTGCGCGGATGAGTGGAGAATATGCCGTGGTAGGTCTGCTTGCCCGAACCCCGAGATATAGCGCGTTGTTTCATCAGTGATTCATGATCCTTCATAATGGATAACATCTGCAGCATCTCATCGGGGTCATAGCCCAGCTTGGCCATATACTCGGCCCCCACCTCATCCGCCTCTAGCTCGTTGTTTCGGCCGCGGCCTCTGACCAATGATTCACCATAGGCCATACCGGCCTCATAGACCTCGTTGCTGCCAGACAGCACCGCGGCGATGGTCGACAATATCTGAGTGCCCACCGCTGAGGTTCGGAGCTCGCCAATATGATTGCGGGTTATGTGAGCAACTTCGTGGGCCAGTACCGAGACCAGTTGCGCCTCATTGCTGACATAGTTGAGTAGCCCACGGTTGATATAAACATAGTTATCCTGGGTGGCAAAAGCATTGAGGTCGGGGGAGTCCAGCAGGGTAAAGGTAAAGGATTCTCCGGCCATCTCCGATTGGGCGACAACCTGATTGCCCAGTTGCCGGATATAGGCACTGAGTTTCTCATCCTGATAGATGGGCGTGGTTTTGGTTACCTCTCGGTAGATATCAGCGCCACTCAGAGCCGCGCTGTGCTGCGCCATTCCCAATAGCCACAGAGCGACCGTGGCGGTGCATAGTCTGCGCATTTTGCTCTGTGAAGTCTTGTACATAGCTAAGGGTATCTATGGTGTTGAGAAAAAAGAGCTGAGTTGATTGCCCATACCATTACAGGCATCGCTCTTGACCGGTGTCAGCAGGGGAATCGGCGCCACTGCACCGATGAGGTAGGAAGAGCCCTCCGAATCAACCCGCAGTCTGCCCTGTTCCTGCAGTGAATGCAGATCCCAGATAACCGCTTCATAGGTCGACAACTTGTCCCATTTGGCAAAGCCAAAGCAGCCGCCCACGCCGGGTCCCACTGCACAGCTGATAGAGCCTGAGGTATCCTGGCTCTCTGTAGAGCCATCTAGCCACACCAGATAGCGCAGCGCCTGGCGATCGATTTGTTGCCTGATCTGTGGCTGTTGCAAAAGCTGTCTGAGATGCACAAGACCTTTGGGCGCAGTGCGCGGCTCAAACCAGGGGTAGATGGCATCGATAAACGCTTGTTCATCCAACACATCGATCCCGGCAGCCTGTACTATTTTGCTGACACAGTCGATATACGCCAAGTCGGTCTCATAATCGGCTGCATCGCGGCGACCCAATAGTACAATTCGCTCACCCTCGGCAATAACCATGGGTTGTTCACTGGGACGGTACTGGTCGATGGTGGTGGTGGCCCCACAGCCTGCTAGCAACACCAGCAAGCAAAGCGGCATAATTAATGGATTGGCAAGCTGAAAAACGATTTTCAATTGACACCTCCCGGCGCTTTATCCGCTACCTGTTTATGCTGCTCGGGATGTTGCGCAAGCCAATTTTTCAGCGCTGGAATCTGATAGAAGTCGAGATGTAACTTAGCACCGGCGTCGCGAATGGCGGTAATGGTGGCTTTTTCAATGGCAGCTGATTTTGATGCCATAGATGATTCAGGCGTCTTGCCATAGGTCGGCATAAACCATGTGGTCAGTACTTCGCCATCGGCCGTTCTGATTTCAAGATTGTACTTGACCCATACTTCAAACACATTGAGATAGTTTTCCGAGGGCGTTGATAACTGCACCTCGCGCACTGATGGACGAATAATCAGTGAAGGTTGACCCTGAATTTCCTGCGCTGCGCCGACAAACTCCACTGGATCAAAAAGACCCGTAAAGGCATTTTTAAACAGTTCTACTTGAGCATTTCCAATCGCCATGCTGGTGTATTGATTGGGTGCGGCACTGTAGTTGGAGAAACTCTCCTCAAACACAATGGCGGCACTGATAGGCCGCGGCTGTGCCAGTACCTGAGGAAAATTGGTATCCAATTGAATTGAGGTCGAGGCACTGCAACCGGCAAGAACCGATAACAGCGCTATCAACGACCCCAATTTGCGTAGTGAATTGATTGAAATCAGAGTATTTTTTACCATGGCCAACCCCCAGAGGTTGAAAAATTTGTGTCCACTGGCATGCGTCGCGGCCGATCATCAGCCATGGCGTGGGGATGAAGCAATCTGTGGGCATAGTCAATCATCATTACTCTGGTCTCAGACTATTTAAGCCGATAAAAGTGCCACCATTGTTATAACTTAATTCGCGCATCAGTGCAGCAAACCTTATCGCGGAACTGCTGGGCGTGCCACCCGGCGGGAAGTGGACCGGAAAGCCAATGGTGTGGATGCGCACTAATCGCTCGCCGCGATTGGCGCGGTTTAGCCCGTCCACCGCCTTGACTACGCGGCGAATGGAACTGCCCTGAAAATCATCGCCCAGCGTGTACAGACTAATTTTACGGTCTGGACGGTAAAAGGTCTTAATAGCGGCACTGATACCTTCAACCGGACTGGAATTGCTAAACGGCGCCCAACTGTTAAGTCGTTGAATAATTTGCTCGCGCATTTCCGGGGTGTCGGCCATCCAGCGACCGCGATAGTTTGCAAACATATAGGTGCCCATATCGTTGAACACCTGTATACCTTTCACTTGGGGGTAGATATCGAGGATATTCAGCATCTCCTGTTTAACCTTACGCCAAGCAGCGCTCTGCATACTGCCGGAGCTATCGATCACAAAAATAATATAGTCACTGTCGACCGGTATACCGCCAATCAGTTGATTTTTTAATGCCGATGATGGTGCGAGCCGTTGCATCTCCTCGGTCAAGACCTGCAGAACCAACTGCAGTTGCTGTTTTTCCCGCGCTTGGGAGAGCGAGGCTTGCTGAGATTGTCGATCGACTGAGGCCAGTTTCTCCCGCAGGCGGGCGACCCGCTCCTGTAGCTCCGAGAGCTGTTGTTTGCGGGATTTGAGCTGTTGCTCGAGGGTGGCAGACTCGCCGCGAATTTCGAACAGGCGCTGTTGCAGGGAAGTTACCGAGTCCAGCAGTTGGCTCTCAGTCTCCTCGGGTACCCTGGGGTCTCCAGTGCGGGCAATCACCAGCAACAGCACAATGGCGCCAAAACCGCAGCTGATCACATCCAAGAACGATAGGCTGGCCTCCGGCAGTGCTCTGCGCTGTCTGCGTTGGGTTTTCACGGCCAGTCCCTCGACGGCGCTATAAACGCTCCCCTGGTGTCCAGTGCCAGTTGCCAGTAGAGTGCCGCCGCCTCTGGATCGCCCTCCATGGGGAATAAAATGGTATTTACTGGAATCCCGCTGGGCAGCTCGCCGATGGCGGCAGTTAAATATTGGCGTCGCTGCTCGCCACTGACTCGGTATTTTTTCGGTGTGGTCTTGCCTTGAGTGGGCAACCCATCGGTGAGCAGAAAAATATTGTCCGGCAGGGAATCAAAGTTGCCTATAGCTGAAAAGGCATTGACCAAACTGGTGCCCGACTGCGGGATATATTGCGCGATGCCCTCCATGGTCTGTTCAAGAATCAGTGAATCCGACGCATCTAACCACTGGCCCTCAGAGTCTTCCACCGCCGCCCAGCTGTTGGTATTAAATAGATACACCTGAAAGCGACTGCTGGGAGGCAGTTGTGCCAATAGCCACTCCAGGGTGCGCAGAGTCCAAAGCCACTTGGCGGAGCGCTTTTTTTGCGTCTCCTCCATATTGCGCCGGCGCACTACATTGATCAGGGTATCGGCGAGCATACTGGCCGAGCCATCCACCAGAATCAGCACCCTTTCTCCTCCCAGTTTAAGGCCGGTTAAATACTGCCGGTTGCCATCGCCTAGAAACTCCCGCACCTTATCACCGAATTCAATCTCCTCCATCTGGGCGGTCTGTCGCTCCAACTGTTGCACTTGCTGGCGCAGTTTATCCAGTTCCTGGGGATCCTCTTGAATGCCTCGTTCCCGCTCCAGCAATTGGGTGACCACTGTCTCTGCCTGACCTTCAGTCTCCACCAGTTGCAGTTGCAGTTCCTCTAGGCTGTTGAGCAGCTGGGTCTTTTGCTGCTGTGCCTGCGTGATATCTCGCTGTAGCAATGCCACTTCGGCGGCATGATTTGGGTCGACAACCGGGATCTCAGTACTGTTGTGACGCAGAATAAGAAACAGCAGGGTTACCGCGCCAAAACCACAGGCCATAATATCCAAAAAGGATAAGCTCAAGGCTATATTGCGACGCCTAGCCATGGTTTGCGCTCAGTTAGCCCCGAGTCTTGAGAAAACGCAGTAGCCTATTCTCGCAGTAGGCTTGAGAGTCAAGCACCACACGCTCCTGAGCCAGTTGTAACTGGTGCATAAAAAACATCACCACCATGCTGATCAGCAGCGCGACAAAGGTTGAATTAAAGGCGATGCCCAGACTGCTGGTGACCCCGGCGATATCGCCTTGCATCGCCTCGTGGGCCTGACTGAGCGCCGCGCCGATACCGCGCACCGTGCCAATAAAGCCGATGGATGGAATCGCCCAAGTGATATAGCGCACCATAGACAGCTCCGAATCCAGGCGATCATTTTCGGTATTGCACACTGAATCCACTGCCTCGGTGGCGAACTGCACACTCTCAGTGACTTGAAATCTGCTCAGGGCCGCCGTCAGTGCTCTGGGTAGCAACTGAGCGCGCTGCACTTCCGGAAGCGCCTGCAGTGGGCGGGACAGTGCAGGGCTGTCCTCGGGCAGTACGGTAGACCCCTCGGGTATGGAGACCAGAGGCATACTGAGCATCCCTCGCGCTGCGGTGATATACCGGCTCTTGTAGCCCATTATTGCCAGCGCCCAGATCATCAAAATAAAACAGGCCTCCTGTTCGAGATCTTTGATAACGATAAACAGCGATCTGGGGACCACATAATCCTCGCCGGCGGCCGCCATCTCGGCATGTTGCTTCAAAGTGGTCTCAGCATTGGGTCGAACTACGGTGACAAACACAGCGTGCACAACAATAAATGCCAACAGCAGGGCAATCAGCTGAAAGAACATCTCATTAGACGTGCGTTGGTCATGTTTAGCAGTACGGTCAGTCATAGATCACCTCTAGGGGTTTAAATATCGGCGGGCAGGGCAATGGGATAATCCTCAGAGATTTCCTGTTCGGGGACAAAATCCTGCTCTGAGGCGGTGGCGGTTGATTTCGTTGCTTCTTCGGTGCCTGAGTCAACCAGAGTCACTTCCTCTGGTTGCGTTGCTGGATCAGTTGTCGATTCATCAGCAAATACCACTTTCAATGGCAAAAATAGGGTGAAAGCTAGCAGTGCCAACAGAAGCGGCAAAACTAATAATGAGATTATGCGCTTTACAGCTGTGGCAGATGTCAAAGCTGGGCCTCCGGACTGTCCACATAACGCGCGATTCGAAAGCCCAGATCCAAGCGGCCCTCGGTGCCGGCATCGCGGTAACTGAGACGCAGTTCACTGCGCGAACCCTTGGCCCAACTGGCACCGCGCGCCACATAGCGGTTGCCCTGTTGGGGTCCCCTGGGATCCACAAGGATCTGGTTTGAGTTGGGGTGGGGATCGTAGTAATCATTGACCCACTCAGAGACATTGCCACTCATATTGTAGAGACCTTTGCTATTGGGTTGATAACTGCCAACGGGTGCGGCCACCCCATAGCCATCATCATAGCCACTCATAGTAAAGGATACTATCCCCATGCCGCGCTGATCCCCATAGTTATCGGTCACCTCAGTGGGGGGGTACAGATTGGACTGCCAGGGGAATAGTTTGTTTTGATCCGCGGGCACTGTGGATCCTGCTCCGGGGGCAATTTTGGCCGCCCAGGCCCACTCCGCCTCGGTGGGTAGCCGATAGCCGTGGGACCGCCAATCAAAGCCCACCACCCGATCATCGACCACCTGATAGAAAGGCGGCAGACCCTGTTGCTGGCTCAGCCAGTTGCAGTACAAAGCGGCTTGCTGCCAGCTAATATTTACCGCTGGCTGTGAGTCCATATTCAGACTGTTTCCCCTGATTGAGGAGGAACTGTGGTCTCGCCAGCGGCGCAATTCACCATTGCTGACCTCGGTAGTACCCAAGTAGAAGGGTCGCTCCAACCGCACCTGCCGCTGCACTTCATTGGCCCGGCGCCCCGGCTGGCGGCGCGGTGCGCCCATGGTAAAGGTCTGTTGCGGGCGGAACAGTTTTAGGGTCGAGCCAACCGCAGTCTTAATACTGCTGGGCTTGGTCCTCCAGTAGGCCTCCTCGTTGGTCAATAGAGCGATGGAAACCGCCTGTTTTTGGTTTGGCTTGGGAGTGAGGTCTACGGACTTGGGCTGATAACCGGGTTTGCTAACGGTAATGCGGTGGGGAACCGCGCTGAGGGCAAAGCTGCCGCCGCCCTGTCCTCGGGGTTCACCGTCCACCGCCACATCGGCATCCGCCGGCGAAACAGTCAGTGCAATGGTGCCAATATTGGGTGCCAGTGATAGCGCTAGCTCGCTGCGCTGTTGCGGCTGCACGGACACCTCGCGGTTGGCCTTGATATAACCGGGTTTAAACAGTTCCAACTGATGAATTTGAAAGGGTGCCAGTTCAACGGTCAGGGGAGTCAGGCCGACAAACTCACCGCCTATCAGCAGATTGGCGCCACTGGGCGTGGAGTCCACACGCAACTGTCCGTTGGCGACCTGCAGTGCAATCGCTGGATGCTGAGCACTGCTGCCGGCCTTAGTCCTGACCACTTCACTGTGAGTCTGATAACCGGCTAACTCCAATCTGATAGCACTGCCGGTCTCCAGTATCTCGGTGGTCAGTGGTGTGGTTCCCACCCACTGGTCATCTACATAGAAATTCGCCTGCTGGGGTTGGGAGTCAAAGGACATCTGACCCCAAGCGGGGCGCAGGCTGACCTGTAATTCCTGAGTTTCCCCCAACCCGCGTATATCCAGCTGCTGACTCTCTGGAAAGTAGCGGTATTTACTCAGGGTCAGTAGGTGAGGGCCGCGGCTCAGGCCTTCAATTAAACCCGGTGCGGTGCCCCGAGGTTGATTGTCGATGCTCACTGAGATGTTATCTAAATCAGAGCTAATACGCAGATTGCCTGGCAGTGGCTGCAGTTGAAAATCGAAGGTCTGATTGGGCTGATCACTGACAGTAATGTTATCTTCCAGGGCATAATAGCCCTGGGCCGATACCTCAACCTGGTAATTGTCTGGCAGCAGCAGATAATTCTTGCCAATACCAAAGGCCAGGCCTTTGACTTTCAGGTTGGCATCTGCCGGCTCAGTATCAAAAATAACTGCCCTCGCCGACCATTGATAGAGCAGCAGGGCAACCGTGGCCAGTATTACCACAGTTAGCGATAGGGCAGCTTTTGATTGCCTTATCTGCATTGAATCTCCTCGTTGGGCAGAATTTTAACTATTTTACGCATATCATTTCTGAGGCCGCCAACCGTATTAAATTTTCTCGGTGCAGCGAATAATTGTGGGCTCTTCAATTTCCTCACCCCGCAGTGTTAATTCAATTCGCACATCTCGATAACCCCGACGGGAGCCAACAATAGTATATCGCCCAGGTGTCAACGCCACAGTTTGGCGCGCAAAGGTTCCCAATTTGGCAACTCTATAAATAGTTACCTCGGTTTGATTGTCGGATATTAGCGGCACTGAGATTGGTAGGGTGGCACGCTGTATCAGAGTTTCCAGTTGCTTAATTTGGTTCTGCAGTCTGGGGCCGGGGTTGGCAATGCCCTGGGCATCAGCTAGCCAACCTATAGCCTTTGAATAAATGGCAGGATCGGCAAGGGCTAGGGGATCGTCGAGCAGGGAGACCAGTTGCTGATCCAGTTGCGCTCTAATTTCGACTGAAATCAATTTGGCTGCTGCGTCCACCAGGGAGGGGTCGTCCTCTAACAGTTGTCGATAGATCCGTTGAGCCTGTTGCCACTGTTCCTGTTGTACTGACTCGGCGGCGCTGTCCATCTGTCGATCGATCACTGCTTGCTGTTGCCGGCTCTGGGTTTCGGCAATCGCCTGCTGCGCACTCTGCGCACTGGGATCGCTGTTATCAAGGGCTTTTGCCACGGCAAAGGCGCTGAGGGCTGCAGCAAAATCCTCGGCTTGCAGTGCTCTGTAACCCTCGCTCATCTGAGCGAGAAAGTTCTGCCGGTTGATGGCCGCCTCGGCATTTGCAAAGGCCTGCTGTGCGCGCTGATGGCTGGGGTCAATTGCCAGGGCGCTTTGATAGGCTTCTTTGGCCTGCTGATACTGCTGTTGCTGGAACTGTCTATCGCCTTGGAACAGGGCATCCACCAGAGCAGGAAACTGGCTGGCCTGCCGATTGAGTTCTACAGATCGGCTGTTGTCGGGGGCTATAGCCATGGCTAGGGCGGCGCCCTCCTGGGCTAGGGGTATATCTTCCGGGTAGGCACGCTGAATCGCTATCTCTCCATCTGTTAGCGCCTGTTGCAGTGTTTGCTGGGCCAGTTGCTGCAACTGTTGCAACTGGTCTAGGGCCTGGCGGTAGCTGTTGAGTGACTGATGATAATCGCCAAGGCGGTATGCGTTATCACCCTGGTCCACGGCGGTTAGGGCATTTTGGAACTCAACCTGAGCCCAACGCGCCACGCCTTGGGCGGTCAATTGATCTCTGAGTTGAATAATCGAGGCCAGCAGGGTTTGGGAATCTTGGCGGTACAGGGTTTTCTCGGCAATTACTGAGGGTGCCAGCGGTTCGGTCTGTGCGGCAGTTGGCTGTTGGGATGCATTATTGGCATCCCTAGGGGTCAGCCAGGGCTCCGAGACTAGACCGGGCAACACAAAAGTCACAAAGGTCACCGCCAGTAATAGGACAGCGATCCACAGCTTTGGTGATTTAAGTTGTCTGGAGAATCCCACCAATTACAAATCTCCACGCTCTTGTTGGAAAATTTGTTGTAGCAGTTGTTGCCACTGTTGGTACTGTGCCTGAACCGAGCCGCTGAGGGTAATAGTCTGATCTTCAAGGGCGATCACCCGAGGTGCTATCTCTGCTTCCAGTGACGAGCCCATCTCCGCGACTGCCTCGGTGTAGGTGGCGGCCTGTTGTTTTTTATTCAGCCCCGATTTAACCAGATACCCGCCGGAGATGGCGGTGATGGTACTAGCGTCACTGACTGCGGCGGTCTCGGCCTGGGAGCGGCCATAGATGCCGGCCAATACCGCGCCAACACCGGCAATCAGTTGGCGATTGCCCTGCTTTTTGAGCTGTCTCGCCTTGACTACGGAATCAAAGGAGGACCGCCGGAAATCCTGGTAGGGAAAGTGCATGCGCTGGGAGAACTCATCGTAGTAGTCCTGCATACTGTCGATATACAGGTAATCCCGCTGACGAATTTTTTCCACTCGCTGCAGCAAACTGTCATCGGTGGCCGGCAGCCGCTCAAGGGTCAGGGTGCCATTGGCTTTTTCCTTGACATAGCTGTTAAAGGCCTCGGGGGAGAACAACTTGGCAAAGCGCAGTTCCGATAGTTGGCGCAGACGCTGTGCCTGTTGATCTGAGAGCTTTTCTCGGTAGTCGAGCATAGCATTGGCAATGCTGACAAAGAGGTTTTGGAAGGGGTCGCCGAGGGAGCGCAGCCGTTGATCATAGGCATATTTGCCCACCGTCTGTCGATATTCTTCGGCAAACCATTGTCGGCCACTGCTATCGGTCACCTGTACCCGTAGCGCCAGGGTTTCGCCATCGGAATGTAAAATGGTGCCGGTCACATACAGGTCGACCACAATATCGCTGTTTGGGATTACCCGCACAGCGCCCCAGCCACCGCTCTTTTCCAGGACCTTGGCCAGTTGATTGGCGAAATACACCGCCTCGGCAAAGCGGATCTCTGGGAATACTGCATCGTCTTCATCGGTCAGCTCTAGACCATCCTGTAATCTGGCTATGCCGATATCCAGAAGAGTCGACTCCGGCAGTGGACGGGAGGCTGTTCTCAGGGCGATCTGGGTGGCAGTGGTGATTTTGTCCACCGCCGCGATCGCCGAGTGGTCAGTTATCAGTGTCCCGACCCACAGCAAACTGAGCACCAATAAAGACCTGAGAGATAACCGCCTCGGGGATAGAACTGTAGTCACTGGGTTTCGCTCCAGTTGTGCCATATTGAATGTACCTGTCTCACGGATTTTTGACTTTGCGGTATTCTTCCCAGAGCCGCTCGCGCAACACGGGGTCGCTCTCGTTGATGGCTGCTTCGCGAATTTGCCGCGCCACTATATTATCCCCCTGACCATCCCCTATGTCGTCGGGCAGGGGCGCAGACCCCGAATCTTGACCCTGTTGTGACGAATCGCTGCTGGCACCGTCGCCACTGGTCGACTGGGTACTTTCAGCCTCAGAGGATTTGTTGTCGACGCTGTCTAATGGCGGAACTGTTGGCGGTGCAGGTTCTCCACTGCCACCAAAAACCGGTATATTGACACCGCCTACGAGGATTTCCATATCGACACTGGGGTCGCTGGGCTGGATTTCAGAATTTCCTCTCGGGCTTAGAATATCGGTTTCAAAGCCTGAACGCTGAGCGCTCTGATCTAGATTGTTACTGCCGCTTCTGGCCATGCTCTGATCAAATTCCTCTAGGGATTTATTCAGAGCCCGATCTAATTGTTGCACAGAGGACTGAGTGGCGATTTCGGGATCGCCATGATTATCTGTCGATGACTGACTGTTAATAGATGCCACTGCAGGACAGACACCTAGAAGCAGGGTTGCCATGGCTAGCCATAGCTGTCGCAGTTGCGTTGTAGTGAATACCCAGCTCACGGCTTACCCCTCGACAAGTGACAGGGGAAAAAATGCTCGATGGGCGGATGCCACCGGTATGCCATCTGCCAGCTTGGGCCTAAATCTGGTACTGCGCAGATTTCGTTTGAGGTTCTTCAGCTGTTGCTGGCTGAGTATGGGCTCGGAACTGACGACTTCGATATCTGAAATTTTCCCCACAGCGGAGATGGTCATGGTTACCTCTAATTGTGGCTGATCCGCAACATCTTTGGCGATGCTGTGCAATGCGCTAAAAGCAATCATAGTAGGTTGATCAAACAATGCCACCTCAGTGTGTGTTTGATCCCCAGACTTCAGGGTGTTTAAGGCCAGTTTGTAGGCATTTTTTGCAGATTGTCGCCGATCAAAAAGCAGGTACCAGTCGCCCAGTTCAGCAACTGCCAGCGCCTGCTGTGGGATATTCTCAGGGTCTTGCTTGACCCTATATTCAACCACTTTTTCCAGGGCAGCCTTGCCGCGCTGATAATGCATGTGGGAGCTGGTTGATTGGGTGTTGTCACTCAGGCTCGCTGTAGTTGTGACGCTAATACCACTACTGTTGCTATCCCCATATTGACTGATATGTTCGGCTATTCGGTAGTGTAGAAAAGCCAGTTGTCTATATCGCTCGGATGCAGTTTGGGGGTCAGCCTCCAGATCGCTAGTTAATATGGCATCAATATTTTGCCCGATGCGCTCAGCTGTGATTAGGCTGACATAACCAGTGCGGGCTGGTTGCTGCCGGTGAGTCTTTAACAACCAGTGCAGAATATCATCCAGCACTGGCAGCAGCCTCGGGTCGAGGCTGTCGTAGTTTTGTCGGTTGATTTGATAGAGGTTGTTGAGGGCGCTGCGAGACTGCTTCCAATCACCCCTGAGTCCCTCTGTCTCTGCCAGTGATAGCAGATAGGGCCGCTGGGATAGGCTTTGCAAGCCGTGATTGATACGCTCAATCTGTAGGCCTTTGGTAAACGCGCCGATGGCTTTTTGGTAGTCTTGCCGATCCACATAGGCTCTGCCCAGGCTAAGGTAGAGGTCAGCTAACTCAGTGGCGTAGGCGCTCTGTTGAGCCTCAACCCTATCGATTGCCTCGCTGTAGTTGGCAATTGGATCTACTGGGGATTCAGAGATGGGATCAGCGGAGACAGGGCTCACACTGAGTGCGGTAACCATCAGGATGGCAGTGCCTGCAACCAGCGCCTTGTGAATCACCAAAATCCCTCCCTATTTTCAAGGTTATTTTACAGTGCGACCGCTCTACAGTATCACTCCCAAGGTCTCACTCAGACTACGGTAGCACGGTATTCCACCCATACTATAATGGTTTAACCAGATATTCATCCGTATCCTTACGCTCGGTTGTAGGGATTTAGATGCTAAAATAGCCGTTCAGTTCATCATGCCAGGTAGCAAATAATGCACAAACCGCTTCAGGGTCTTCGAGTTATCGAATTAGGTCAGCTGCTGGCAGGGCCCTTTGCCGGTTCTATGTTGGGTTATTTTGGGGCAGAGGTGATTAAAGTAGAGCCGCCGGGTGGTGATCCGGTGCGCAATTGGCGCGAAGTTAAAGACGGCACTTCGCTGTGGTGGCGAAGTCTGGCGCGCAACAAAAAATGTATTTCACTGGATCTTAAAACTGCGCGGGGCCGCGAGTTGGTGAGACAGCTGATACTGGATGCCGATATTGTGATTGAAAATTTCCGCCCTGGAGTGCTTGAGAATTGGGATCTGGACCCTGCCAAGTTGCGCCAGCAAAACCCGCGGTTAGTAGTTGCCCGCATCTCGGGCTATGGGCAGACTGGCCCCTATGCCAGTAAACCGGGTTTTGCCTCGGCCTGCGAGGCCATCAGTGGGTTCCGCTATGTCAATGGCCACCCCGGGGAGATCCCAGTTCGCCCCAACCTAAGTATTGGCGACAGTATATCGGGACTGCACGCAGTGATCGGTATCCTGATGGCGTTGCGCGACCGCGATCGCGATGGCGGCAATGGGATAGGTCAGGTGGTGGATGTCGCCCTCTACGAGTCGATGTTTAATCTGATGGAGGCGGTGATTCCCGAATACCATGGTGCGGGTCAAATTCGCCAACCTTCGGGCACTACGGTCACCGGCATAGTGCCGACCAACACCTACAGTTGCCAGGATGGAAAATATCTGGTGATCGGTGGCAACGGCGATTCCATTTTTGCCCGATTAATGAAGGCTATTGGGCGCGAGGATATGGCAAGCAGTCCCCTCTATGCCCACAATGCGGATCGCGTTGAGCGCGAGGCTGAAATCGATGCGGTGCTGTGCAATTGGTGTCAGTCTCAGAGTCTTGAGGCGGCTATGCAGATCTTAGAGGCCAACCGTGTGCCCTGTGGGCCGGTCTACAGTGCCGCGGATATGATGGAAGATAAACATTTTAAATACCGAGGATTATTCGAACAGGTTGAAATAAACGGAGAACCCCTCAAAATCCCTGCACTATTACCCAAACTTGAGAGCACTCCCGGTGGTACCGAGTGGCCGGGCCCGCAGCTGGGTTCCCACACCGATGAAATACTGGCTAGTTTGGGGCTGGATGCAGACCACATCGCCGAGTTAAAGAGCGCTGGTGTAGTTGCTGATGCGGATTAGACCCTGAACAGCGGCTGATATTTTTACTGACTTTACTATTGAGAGAGCACCCTATGGAAATTACATCCTTCAACCCCACGCGACGCACTCTGATGGGACCGGGTCCCTCGGATGTGAGTGAAAGGGTTTTGAGCGCTATGAGTAGGCCCACCTTGGGACACCTGGATCCGGAATTTATACAGATGATGGATGAGCTCAAGGTGCTGTTGCAGTATACATTTCAAACTGAGAACCCCCTGACCTTTGCAGTATCGGCACCGGGTTCGGCTGGGATGGAGTGCTGCTTCGCCAATCTGGTGGAGCCGGGCGATAAGGTGATTATTTGCCAAAACGGTGTGTTTGGCGGACGCATGAAGGAAAATGTCCAGCGCTGTGGTGGCGTGGCGGTAATGGTCGAGGATGATTGGGGTAGAGCGGTCGATGCACAAAAGTTGCAGGACGCGCTGACCGAACATCCAGACGCCTGTCTGGTGGCCTTTGTCCACGCCGAGACTTCCACCGGAGCCCAGTCAGATGCCAAAACCTTGGTAGAGCTAGCTCACCAACATGATTGCCTGACGATTGTCGATGCGGTGACCAGCCTCGCCGGCACGCCTTTGAAAGTGGATGAATGGGGAATAGATGCCATCTATTCCGGCTCCCAGAAATGCCTTTCAGCACCTCCGGGTCTATCACCAGTGAGTTTTAATGATCGTGCGGCTGAAAAAATACGCAAACGCACGACCCCCGTGCAAAGTTGGTTCCTCGATCTCAATCTCGTGATGGGCTACTGGGGGGGCGATGGCAAGCGCGCCTATCATCACACCGCACCGGTCAATGGCCTCTACGCCCTCCACGAGGCACTGCTGGTGGTCAGAGAAGAGGGGCTTGAGAATGCCTGGGACCGCCACTACCGCAACCACCTATTGCTGCGCGAGGGACTGCAGGGGTTGGGTATTGACTTTGTGGTCGACGAAGCTGATCGCCTGCCTCAGTTAAATGCAGTCACTATCCCCGCGGGTGTAAACGATGCTGAGGTGCGAGGCCGACTGCTGAATGAATTTAATCTGGAGATTGGCGCTGGTTTGGGTGCTCTGGCGGGCAAGGTCTGGCGCATTGGACTGATGGGTCATGCCAGCAGTACTCAGAATGTCGAGTTCTGTCTACGGGCACTGGGCGAGGTGCTCGATTGACTCAATCCCCGTCAGGGATATGGGAATAAATAAAAGCCTCTAGCACTCGACCCACCTGTTCTAAGCTATGGGGAGAGCAATTTTCCAGCGTATCTCCACGGCTGTGCCAGTAGCTGGGAAAGGGCCAGTGAATTAGATCCACCACCGGTATACCAGCATCTAGAAATGGTAGATGGTCATCAGTAATAAAGGTACCGCGACGGTTTTTAAAGGCAGTAGCTTCCTGGGATGCAGCAATAGCCCACAATTGATCGAGCACTGCCTTGGCGCGCTTTTGGGAGTGGCGCTCTCTGGGGATTGACAGGGACTTATCACAGACCATATCGACAATAACGCCCGCGCTGGGTCGGTAGTCGGGATTGGCCTTTACAAATTCCTTGGAGCCCATAGCGAAGGGTAGTCCATCGATCTTTCCCATATCTTCGAGATCAAAAAATACCAAATCTACAGTCACCGGCGGAGCAGATTGGGAAACTACTCGCGCCAGCTCCAATAGCACCGCGACCCCAGAGGCACCATCATTGGCACCCAGATTGACTGCACTGCTGTCTGACGAATGCAGTGGGCGGGTATCCCAGTGGGCACCCAGCATTATATAACCATCACCCCGCCCACTTATGCGCGCCCACAGATTGTTGCCGCTTAAACCGCGACTGCTAAAGGATTGCACCTGTATCTGGTCGGTATAGGTATGTAGTGTCTGCTGGATGTAATTGAGCGTCTGGCGCTTGGCTTGAGGATTATCGGGACTTCGCGGTCCAAAGTCGGTCTGATTAACAATGTGTTGCAGTGACTTTTTGCCACTAAATAACTCCTCACTAGCTGCTGTATGGCCGGCCGAGATCAGGCAAGCTAATATCAAGGGAATAACACTATGCAAGGGCATCATTAGATAGCTTAGATATTTTTCAGTGGAGTGAAGCTGGCGTTCTACTCAGTGGGGATTTCGCGCTTCAATAGCAGCGAGTCCAATTTATGCTGAGAGAGTTTTGCCCGGGCCGCCATGGTATCGGAGCTGTTCTCGAAAGGGCCGATCAATACTCTATGCCAAGTGTCACCAGAAGCGGCCTCGAAGGTCTCCACACTGGCCTTGAGATTTAGCAGTATCAATTGCACGCGGCGAGCTTCGGCATCGTCGGGATTTTTAAAAGAACCCACCTGAAGCAGGTACAGGGAATTTGAGGTTGACCTGTCCTCTGTGAGGTTTTCTGGAACCCTGATCTCGGTACCGCGAAGCATATTTGGAAATTGAAACTCCGGTGATTCAGTGGCGCTGGACGGCTGTGAATGATCCTTTGGTACAGAGACTTTTTTCTCTAGCAGAACCGGCAAAAATTGCGTCCCGAGAATGCCGACTACCAATCCCGCTAAGAATGCGGGTACAGAAGACTTGGTCTCAACACCTTTTCGCTGAGCGCTGCGGGCAGGGGATTTCTTGGAGTATTTTTGTGCCATGGAGCCGATTACCTTATTACCCCATAATCTCAGGGTGTTTTCTGCGTCTGTGCAGTCTAAATTGTAGGTGAATACCCCTGCTGTTGGCAAAGTAATTAGTCAGCTTTGAAAAAAGTCTCTTTGAAAGGTCGCCAATCCTAGAGTTCCTGGGGATCTACATCCACAGACCAGCGCACAGCATGATTGGTCTTTTGGGTTTCCAGAGTCCCAATGAGCGCGTTTAGAGACCGCTGCAGATCGCCACGGGTGTTGGCTTCTATCTGCAAATAATATCTATAGCGGCCACTGCGACGCTCCATTAATGCTGGCAATGGGCCTAAAAAAGTTACCTCGCTGCCCTCCGCAGTCAAACTCTCTCCGGTGCTGCGCGCTGCCGCTAAGAAGTCCTGAGCCTGCGCGGCGTAACTGGATTCAGCGCGCAGTATCGCCATGGGTTTAAAGGGTGGCAGGTGACATTGATGGCGTTGAGCTAGTAGCTGTTGCGCCAGATGCCGGTAATCCTGCGAGATTAGTATGTTCAGGATAGGATGTTGTGGCTGATGGGTTTGCAGTAATACCCGACCGGGGGTTTTGCCGCGGCCACTGCGTCCGGCAACCTGCGTCAGCAGCTGTCCAAAACGCTCGTGACTGCGGAAATCTGCACTGAATAGGCCGCTGTCGGCATCCACAACCACAACTAAGGTCACCTGATCAAAGTGATGACCCTTGGCGAGCATCTGGGTGCCGATCAAAATGCAGGGCTGGCCGCTGTCGGCAACGTCAAAAAAATCCTGCATAGCGCCCTTTTTGCGGGTGCTATCACGGTCAATTCGCAATACCGGATATTCAGGAAAACATTTTTGCAGGTACTCCCAACTGCGCTCGGTACCCTCGCCGGTGGCAATAAGTTGATGGCTCTGGCAGTTAGGGCAGTGAATAGGTTGCCGCTGTTGATGATCGCAGTGATGGCAAATTAAGCGGTTTCGGGCGCGATGTACCGTCAGGCGGGCGTCGCAGTGACCGCACTCGGCGGTCCAGCCGCAACTGTGACACATTAGTACGGGTGCATAGCCGCGGCGATTGAGAAAAACCAGTACCTGTTTCTGCGCTGCCAGTGTTTTTTTTATCGCCCCTAGAGTAGATTCGGCAATACCGCTTTCGATAGACTCCTGCTTGAGATCTACTAGCTGCCAGTTCGGCGGCGTGGCATGGCCGGCGCGACTGTCCAGCTGCAGATGGGTATAGCGATTCTGGGCGCAGTTATTGAGGGATTCCAGGGAGGGTGTGGCCGATCCGAGAACAACCGGAATAGCCTCCCTTTGAGCACGAGTCACTGCCAGATCACGGGCTGAATATCTAAAGCCCTCCTGCTGTTTGTAGGACAGGTCGTGCTCCTCATCAACCACAATCAGTCCGGGATTCAGTAGCGGGGTGAATATAGCCGATCTGGTGCCGAGAATTATCTTTGCACTCCCAGTTCGCGCCTGTTCCCAGGCACTCAGTCGCTGGCGATCGGTGAGCGCCGAGTGGAGTATCACTGTGGGCACATTAAAGCGATCGTGAAAGCGCTTCTGAGTCTGGGGTGTCAGACTGATCTCTGGAATTAGGACAAGGGATTGACGCCCATAGCGCAGCGCTTTTTCTATGCATTGAAAATAGACCTCAGTCTTGCCACTGCCAGTTACCCCATCCAGCAGGTAGCAGTGGTAACCATGAAGGTCGATAGTATCCAGAGCAATCTGTTGCTGTGCATTGAGAGTTGGGCTCTCAGTTTTGAGAATTTTTTCTGAGTCCACTGATGGGCTAGGTAAAGGATCAATCTCGACCGACTCAATCAGTGATTTGCTCTGCAACTGGCGAATAATGTCGCGGGAGAATTGTTCCCTGAGATCGGCATCCGATACTGGTTGGCGGTTGTGCTTTAGGTGTTCGATCAAGGCACTTTGTTTGGGTGCGCGGCGCAGGGAGTCGGGGCCCAACCCGAGGCCCATAGTGGTTAGTTGCCAGCAGGGTATATGCTGGGTTGGCGGGCTCTCGCCGCGGCGCAACAATACCGGCAATGCGCTGAACAGTGCCTCGCCAATGGGGTATTGATAGTAGTTTGCAGTCCAGACAAACAGGTTAAACAAGGTTTCGGGCAGCAGTGGTGTCGAATCTATTATTCGGTTGATGGGTTTCAATTGCTGGATGGGAAAGTCGCTACTGTGGGCGGTTTCAACCACGAGACCAATCAGATTGCGACGGCCGAAGCTGACCGACACTCGGCACCCTACAATGGGCACAGCGCCATCGCCACTGGATGCAGAGTGCTGTGGCATTGTATAGTCAAAGGTGCGCCGCAGGGGCGACGGCACGGCAACGCGCAGGATCAGGGGCTGTGTGGGCTGCATAAAATTTAAATAATTCCTTTTGAAAGGGACCTAATTTCTGCTAGAATCCGCGCTCATTTTTAAGCGCTCTCCGTGCTTTGCCTGTCAGGCTGATACCTGCTGCTACGGACTACGGATACCCAGAGGGTCTCCCAAATTGATAGCATAACAGTTTTGGCAAGATGAAGTGGCGGTTTGCAGATTGGAGTAACCGATGAAAAACGAGATTCACCCAGCCTACGGCGAAATGACAGCTACCTGTAGCTGTGGCAATGTGATCAAGGTGGGTTCAACGCGCCCCGAAAGCTTGCATATTGATGTCTGTTCTGCCTGCCATCCCTTTTATACCGGCAAGCAAAAAATTGTCGATACCGGTGGTCGTATCGATCGCTTCAACAAACGGTTTGGCGCCAAGAAGTAATCTTTTAGCGCCAGCCGTCGACGCTGTTAAAAGGTATCTCGAGAATTCTGGGTACCTTTTTTTGTGCGCTCAAAAGCTTAGTCTAAAGATCTTTTGTCGCACTTCTCTCCAGCAGTTACAATGCCACTTTGCTACCTGTTAACTCGGAGTTGCCAGTGGGCGCTATCTGGTCATTTTTCAAATATCTAGTTATTTTTGCTATCGCACTGGGCGGTGCGCTATTTGCCTTGCGCAACAGTCAACCGCTGAGCGTCGACTTTATTTTGGCTCACAGTCCGGAGTTGAGTCTGGGGCTTTGGCTGATACTGTTTTTGGCCCTGGGAGCGCTGCTGGGTCTTCTCACCAGCAGCTTGATGATCGCTGGTTATCGCCGTCGACTGGCCCGCCTTGAAAAAGCAGAGGATAAATCATGAGCGCTACAGATCCTCGGGTGATTGTCGCCCTAGACTACAGCAGTGCGGAGGAGGCTCTGGCGCTAGTTGAGCAACTGAACTCCGGGCAGTGTCGGCTCAAGGTAGGCAAGGAACTGTTCACCTCAGCGGGCCCACAATTGGTTAAAGCCCTAGTTGATCGCAACTTTGAGGTGTTTCTCGATCTTAAATTTCACGATATTCCAAACACTGTAGCCAAGGCAGTTTGCGCAGCCGCCGATCTCGGCGTGTGGATGACCAATGTTCACGCCTGTGGTGGCAGTCGGATGATGACCGCCGCTAAACAGGCATTGGTGCAACAGGGCAGTGACATGCTATTGACTGCAGTGACTGTGCTCACCAGCATGCAAGGCTCGGATCTACATCAGGTTGGCGTGCCGCTGGAACCTCAGGATCAGGTGTTGGGGCTGGCCAAATTAACCCACTCCTGCGGCTTGGATGGGGTGGTCTGTTCAGCTCAGGAGGCCCGGCTATTGCGCAGTAATCTAAGCGCTGGTTTTAAATTGGTAACCCCGGGTATCCGGCCAGCTGATAGTGCTGCCGATGATCAGCGAAGAATTGTTACCCCAGAACAAGCAGTTGAACTGGGTAGTGACTATCTAGTGATCGGTCGACCCATCACTCAGGCAGCGGATCCCAGTGCGGTGCTCAACAGTATTAACCGATCTCTGGGGCGTGCTTAGTGCCACCCCGATACGCATACTCTGAGTTTAGTTAAATTCGTCCGACCAGATAAGTTCATTGTTACTGTTGTAAACGCGTACATAGTCTACTTCCATTGCGCTTTCAACAAAATTGGCGTTACCCTCCACAGCCACATTGAGCAGTAGAAACATCTCTGAATTAAATGGCCAGGTATCTGCATTTTTAACCGCGGGGCTATAGATATAATGCATAAACCCATCGACTCTAAACACCATATTCTGAGCATTCCAATCCAGTGTATAGGTGTGGAACTGGGTGGATGTAGTGCTAATATACCGACCGCCTTTATTTTCAGTAGCACCGTGGCTGGATGGTGAATGGATTGCACTCTGTACATAGTTTTGGTCTCTACCCCAGTGCTCCATAATATCTACCTCGCCACACTGTGGCCATGGGGTAGTGCCTAAACCCAAGGTCTGAAAATAGGCGCCCCGCTCATTGATATTTTTGCCCAGCATCCAGATCGCTGGCCAGGTGCCGAAACCAGTAGGCATTTTTGCCCGCACTTCCACTCGCCCATACTTAAAGGCAAATTTAGAGTTGAGCCGCGCTGAGGTGTATTGCTTGGTTTGACCCTGATCGGTAAAGGCCTCCTTTTTGGCGACAATCTTGAGAGTGCCATCACTAACATAGGAATTGTCAGTGCGATCTGTGTAATGCTGTTGCTCACCATTAAACCAACTCGGACCATTGGGTAGAAGGGTCTGATGATGCCATTTGCTGCTGTCGATAGGTTCAATGCTGTTGGTTGGAGCCATAACCATTAACGTCCTGTTAACCGAGATCTCATTGTTTGAACTGTCTTTGGCTGTGTAAGTGATGGTATAAGTGCCTTCCACGGAGTAATCACCTGGGCCCACGGCAATGACCTCGACAGTGCCATCCACATTGTCGGTTGCTGAAAAACCCGGTTCCTGATATTGATCACCAACTTCGATGGTTATGGGATTAGCGCCCTCAAGTTGAATTACTGGAGGCGTATTGTCTGCAACAGGACCAGGATTTGGCGGTGCAGGATTTGGACTACTTCCACCGCCACCACCGCATGAATACAGCAAAATACTTAAAACGCTTAAAACTAGAATTGGGCGCATGCCGGACTCTGAGTATACCTAAAGTTATAAAAAATTTTTGTTATTAGTAGAATGGGCGATTCTGATTTGACCCTACCACAAGGGCTAGTCATTAGCGATAAGCTCTGAAGTTTTTGCGACTAAATAGCCAAGCTTGATGATTGTTATTTTCGGTGAGACGAGGTTATACCCATTCGCGCTACTCCGGCGCCCAAATTGCTGTCTCAATTTGTCGAACCGGAATGCCGTTTCTCGCCGACCTCCCTACCAAAAAAAACGACTCCAGTTGGAGTCGTTTGTATTTGGTACCAGAGGCCGGACTCGAACCGGCACGCTTTTAAGGGCGGGGGATTTTGAATCCCCTGTGTCTACCAATTTCACCACTCTGGCGTAGTTTTTCACAGGCGGGCGATTATAGCAGTGATCCCTCTAGGGTCAAATCCAGTTTAACGGCTTTTATGGTGCTTGCGCTCTATGTTAAATTGATTGGCGTTTGCAATTATTTTCTATACCCTTGGCGCGTATAAAATAGCGTCTGGCAAGCGCGCTGTGAAATAATGCCTTTAAATTTTTGCGGCGATAACCTCAACGCTTCATCAGTCAGTCCATAAACAGTATGCGTCTACAAGATTTTAGTTTTCAATTACCTGAGAATTTGATTGCCCATCATCCAACTGCGGATCGCAGTGGCAGTCGTCTGTTATCTATGGATGCACAGGGGAGTATTGCGCATCAACAGTTCACTGATCTTGTGCATCATGTGCAGTCCGGCGACCTACTGGTTTTTAACAATACGCGGGTGATTCCGGCGCGCTTGTTCGGCGAAAAGCACACCGGTGGCAAGATTGAGGTATTGGTAGAGCGTATAACCTCCACCGACAGTGCACTGGCTCATATACGCGCTAGTAAGTCGCCTAAAATCGGCGCTCAGCTGAATTTTGAGCAGGGTTTTTCAGCGCAGATGTGTGGTCGAGACAAAAATCTCTTCGAGCTCAAATTTAATGCGCCGATTTTGCCACTACTGGATCAGATTGGGCATATGCCACTGCCGCCTTATATAGAACGATCAGATACCACGGAGGATAGGGATCGCTACCAGACGGTCTACGCACAGCGGCCCGGTGCGGTGGCAGCTCCCACTGCCGGCTTGCATTTCGATGACCCTCTGTTGGAAAAAATTAAGGCTGTGGGTGCTGAGCTGGCCTTTATCACCCTGCATGTTGGAGCGGGCACCTTCCAGCCAGTGCGAGTGGACAATATTGCTGAACACCAGATGCACTCGGAGTGGCTTGAGGTCAGCGACAGCGTCTGTCGGCAAATTAAACAGACTAAAGCGCGCGGTGGTCGCGTGATTGCAGTGGGCACTACCAGTGTGCGCTCCCTGGAAACTGCAGCCAGTGGTGGTGAAATCGCGCCCTATCAGGGGGAGACCGATATCTTTATTTACCCGGGTTATCAATTTAAAGTGGTGGATGCATTAGTCACCAATTTCCATCTTCCCGAGTCGACCCTGTTGATGTTGGTCTGCGCTTTTTCTGGGTATAGCTCTATAATGCGCGCCTATCGCGAGGCGGTCAGTCAGGGTTACCGCTTTTTTAGCTATGGTGACGCGATGTTGTTAACCCATAATCCCAGTGCCCCGGAGGATACGCCTAAAGATGGCTGAGAGAACCTGTTTTATGCAGTTTGAGGTCGCCACTACCGATGGCAGGGCACGCCGCGGCGAACTCAACTTTCCTCGCGGTGCGGTGCAGACGCCGGCATTTATGCCGGTGGGAACCTACGGCACCGTCAAGGGCATGCTGCCCCGCGATATTCAGCAGATCGGTGCTGAGATAATTCTCGGCAATACCTTTCATCTGATGTTGCGCCCCGGTACTGAGGTAATCAAGCAGCATGGCGATCTCCACGATTTTATCCACTGGCAGGGTCCAATTCTTACCGATTCCGGTGGCTTTCAGGTATTTAGTCTCGGCGATATGCGCAAAATTAGCGAGCAGGGGGTTAACTTTAAATCCCCTATTGATGGCAGCCCGGTTTTTATTGATCCGGAAAAATCCATGCAGGTACAGCGCGACTTGGGCAGCGATGTGGTGATGATTTTTGACGAGTGCACGCCCTATCCAGCCAGCGAAAAACAGGCGCGGGATAGTATGCAGCTGTCGTTGCGCTGGGCCGCCCGCAGTAAGCAGGCTCACGGCGACAATCCCGCAGCGCTGTTTGGCATTGTCCAGGGCGGGATGTATGAACAGTTGCGGGATGAATCTCTCGCCGCTCTGGTGGATATAGGTTTTGATGGCTATGCCATCGGTGGTCTCTCAGTGGGAGAGCCGAAAGAGGATATGATCCGCATTCTCGAACATCTGGCAGATACTATGCCCGCCGACAGACCGCGCTACCTAATGGGTGTGGGCAAGCCCGCTGACTTGGTGGAGGCAGTGCGCCGCGGTGTGGATATGTTTGACTGTGTGATGCCGACGCGCAATGCGCGCAATGGCCATCTGTTTACTAGCCATGGGGTAGTAAAAATTCGCAATGCCAAATATCGCAATGATACCTCGCCGCTAGACAGCGAATGCGATTGCTACACTTGCCAAAACTTTAGCCGCGGCTATTTACACCACTTGGAAAAATGCGGCGAAATGCTCGGTGCCCAACTAAACACCATTCACAATTTGCGTTACTACCAGCGTCTGATGCAGGACTTGAGGACCGCGATAGAACAGCATCGTCTGGATGAATACACCGAAGAATTTTATGTTAAGCAGCAGCTTTCGCCGCCGCCGCGATGACCTGCGGTTTAAAATGGTAAATATGCCCCAATCTAAAACTTATTAAAGCTATAATTAAACATTTACTCATGGCCTGTGGTTGGCAGGTGGATCAAAAGGATTACTCCGAACATGCCCAATAAGTTTCCTCTGTGGAAAAACAGTTTAATTGTCCTGGTAGTTGCATTGGCATTTATCTATGCGGCACCTAACCTCTATCCTCCGGATCCGGCAGTGCAGATCTCTGGTCAAAGCGGCGCTATGGAGATTGATGAAGCCGTCCTAGCGGTGGCTGAGAAAGCGTTGGACGAAGCTGCCATTGAGCACTTTGCCTCCGAGGCCAATGGCGAAAATGCCCTGATTCGACTGCGTGATGTTGCTATGCAGTTGCGTGCCAAGGAGGTGGTGCAGGCCGAGCTGGGGGGTGATTATATTGTCGCCTTAAATTTGGCGCCCACCACCCCGGAATGGTTGAAAGGGCTGGGGGGTGTGCCGATGAAATTAGGCCTGGATCTCAGCGGTGGGGTCCACTTTTTGCTCGAGGTGGATCTCGACAGTGCACTGGCGACACGCCTTGAAAGTGATTTACAGGATGTCAAAGCGGCACTGAGAGAGGAGCGGATTAGATATAGAAACTTTCAGATAAAAGGTCAGCAGCTAATCGGTCAGTTTCGTGATGAACAGCAGGTTGAACAGGCCAGAACATTGATCCGCAATAATTTCCGCGATCTACAGCCCCAGTTTGGGCAGGGTCAAAATCCTCTGTCCCTAGTGCTCAACCTCAGTGATATTGCTGCTAGTGATATTGAAAACAATGCCATTAAGCAGAATCTGACATCCCTGAGAAATCGAGTGAATGAGTTGGGGGTATCGGAGCCGCTGGTGTCGCGACAGGGCAAGAACCGCATCGTGGTTGAACTGCCTGGGGTTCAGGATACCGCCGAGGCCAAGCGCATTATTGGTAAAACAGCCAACTTGGAATTTCGCCTGGAGTCCGAGGGCAGGCTGGGTGAAGTTTTTGCCTTCCGCAACGCCGCCAGTTATGAGCCGGATGCACGGCTGGAAAACAAGCCGGTGATCACTGGCGAAAATGTTACCGATGCCCGGGCTAGCTTTGATGAGAATGGGCGCCCTCAGGTCAATATAACACTGGATTCAAAAGGCGGATGGCAGATGGGTCATGCCACCCGAGATAATATAGGTCGTCGATTGGGTGTGCTGTTTATTGAATATAAAACCAAATTAGAGAAGTCCACTGACGAGCAGGGCGAGTTAGTTATAACCCCAGTACCCTTTGTCGAGAAGAGTATTATTAGTTTGGCCACTGTTCAGGCACAGCTGGGTAAAGCATTTCGTATCACCGGTCTCGACAGTCAGCGCGAATCCTCGGAGTTGGCTCTGTTGCTGCGTGCCGGTGCATTGGCGGCACCTATGTATATAGTTGAAGAGCGTACTATTGGCCCCTCATTGGGAGCCGATAATATCCGGTTGGGTGTGCAGTCGGTAACCTTGGGTATGGTGCTGGTGTTGCTGTTTATGTTGGTTATCTACAAAGGTTTTGGGGTTTTTGCCAATATTGCCCTGGGTATGAATCTGGTACTGTTGGTGGCCTTTATGTCATTGTTGGGTGCTACCCTAACCCTGCCGGGAATTGCCGGTATTGTGTTAACCGTGGGTATGGCGGTGGATGCCAATGTGTTGATCTTCTCGCGTATTCGCGAAGAGCTGGCCAACGGTGCTTCGCCGCAGGGGGCTATTAGTGCCGGCTATGATCGCGCTTTTGTGTCTATTTTGGATGCTAATATCACCACATTAATTGTAGCAGTTATTCTGTTCCTGATCGGTTCTGGACCTGTTCAGGGGTTTGCAGTGACCCTTTCAATTGGGATCTTGACCTCCCTGTTTACTTCAATTGTGCTGACTCGAGGGCTAGTCAATATGATTGTCGGTGGTCGCAAAGTCGACAAGCTGTGGATATAGGAGTGGTCGAATGAGTCAATTAAAAATATACAATTTTATGGGCTTGCGCCGTTATGCGGCAGTATTTTCAGCGCTGCTGCTTGTGGTATCCAGCTGGTCGCTGATTACCCAGGGCTTGGTTTTGGGTCTGGATTTTTCTGGCGGTACCCAGATTGAAGTAGGCTATCAACAGCCGGTTGAAGTTGCCCAGTTGCGCAATAAACTTGAAAGTGCCGGCTTTGACAATCCCGTGGTAGTTCACTTTGGCGCTGAAACCGATATCCTGATTCGAATGCAAGGTGAGCCGGATCAAGGTTTGGCACAGCAGGTTTATGGGGTGCTGCAGAGTGATGATCAGCAGATTGAGTTGCGTCGGGTAGACTATGTGGGCCCGCAGATTGGTGAGGAGTTGCGCGATCAGGGTGGGTTGGGAATGCTGATTGCTCTGGTTTTGGTGATGCTCTATGTGGCCATTCGCTTTCAGTTTAAGTTCTCTGTAGGTGCGGTATTGGCGCTGATTCACGATGTGATTATCACCTTGGGTGTGTTCTCTCTGGCGAGACTGGAGTTTGATCTCACGGTATTGGCCGCGGTGTTGGCGGTGGTCGGGTACTCGCTCAACGATACCATTGTGGTCTCAGATAGAATTCGTGAAAATTTCCGCAAGATCCGTCAGGCGTCGCCGGTTGAGGTGGTCAATGAGTCTCTATCACAGACTCTTTGGCGCACTATTAATACATCCCTAACGACCATGTTAGTGTTGCTGGCGCTGTTCTTTTTTGGCGGTGAGCTAATCCATAACTTTGCTATCGCCCTGATGATTGGGGTAGGTATTGGTACCTATTCATCTATCTATGTGGCGGCCACGGTGATGTTGGCGATGAATGTAGATCGCGAGGATCTGCTTGAGCCAGAAGAAGGGGAATTAGTGGATGATCTCCCCTAAGAGATATCTAAGGCATTACAATTAACTCATGACTTGAATTTACTTACGAAAGGCTTTCAGTACTGCTACATCATAAGTGCCACTCTTCAAAGGTAATGTTGTTTGTCAATTTGGTCAATGAAAGCCGGCACTTTCAAGTTTATTACGCAACTGGGCAACTTCAACCGGCTGTTGATAGCCGACTTCAATCTGGGTGACGCCAGAAAAATCCAGACCCAAAACCAAGCCCTGGGTAATCAGCGACCAACTTGATACCGCCAGTAGAAGCGCTGAAAATACTGCCGCGTAGCGGCGCAAGCCCATAAAATTGTGGATTTTTAATTGACTCATTCGACCACTCCTATATCCACAGCTTGTCGACTTTGCGACCACCGACAATCATATTGACTAGCCCTCGAGTCAGCACAATTGAGGTAAACAGGGAGGTCAAGATCCCAATTGAAAGGGTCACGGCACACCCCTGAACCGGCCCAGAACCGATCAGGAACAGAATAACTGCTACAATTAATATGGTGATATTGGCATCCACCGCCATACCCATTGAAGAAGACTTGAGAATTCTGGGTCAGCGAGTCTTATATCGGTACTGAAATTAACAGCTAATGCACACGACCTTATTATCGAGGCTGATAAACGGTACTTGATGCCTCCACAGTGTCTTGCATTTGGCCTTTAGTTAAGGGATTAAACCTTAGTACGAGCTTTACCAGATGTGACATCCGACATTTTCTAATGTACTCCTGCAACTAATTCTCGGGGAATAATTGCCCCTGGATGCTGAATAACTGTACTGGCTAGCCTGTGACCCAGTTCAGCGCACTTCGGGGGGAGCATTGCACCCTTTAACCGATTCGCTAAGTAGCCAGCACTGAATGAATCCCCCGCAGCTGTGGTATCTACTATTCGTTCAGGTGGAACCTCTAAGGCATTTACACTATATCTCTTTGTCGAAGTTTCTATAAGACAGGATTTTGCACCACGTTTTAGTACTACTTCTGCTATGCCAAAGTGGCGATTGCGATCAAAAATTTGATCGGGACTGGCGTCACTCCACAATTGACATTCATCATCGTAGGTCAGAAAAGCAATATCGGAGATGGATAAAATCTTCCGATGCCATTGTTGAGCCTTATCGGCGCCAGACCAGAGCTGATGACGATAGTTGTTGTCAAAGCATATCTTAGCGCCCTGTTTTTTTGCTCTAACCAAGCCATCCAGAAGTTTTTTTCGATCGGGATCGGGTAGGATGGCTAATGAGATGCCTGAGAGGTATAAATAGTCAATGTTGCAAAGAGATTTAAGCTGGGAGTCGAACTCATGCCCACTTAGAAGATATCGAGCAGCAGATTGATCGCGCCAGTATTGGAATGATCTCTCTCCATTTTTGTCCACATTTATGCAGTATAGTCCGGGTTGCCTGTCTGGGATTCGTCGTATTTTTTCACATTGAATTCCTTCTTCCTTGAAATAGTCGAGCATTGAGGTGCTCAAAGGGTCAACACCCAGTGCTGTCATATAGTGAATGGGGAGCTGGTTACTGGGAAACAGTCTGGATAGATAAACGGCTGTGTTTAAGGTGTCTCCAGCAAAGCCCTGACAGACATAGTTGTTTATGTCTCCAGTTACTTCAACCATGCACTCACCAATAAAAGCTATACTGGGCGTTTTTTCCTCTAACATGTTTATTGCCCTAAAGGCTCTGGTATAAGACTAAAACAGCCATCCGTGTTACCGCCTTACTTCAGTGAAAACAGTATGGTAGCCGATGGCCTGTCCATCGCTGACATTTAGGCGTAATCGATAGGTGCCCGGTGCTGTAAATGTAACCTCAGTGGTGAGATTATTTGGGTTGGAAAACTTTACCGTGCTTTCATCCGCAAAGGGATAGTAGACATCGTTACCATCGGCATCTTCCCCCATGGATACCGCTTCAGCATCGTCCGGCACTGCCACCCACTGAAATGTCAGTGGATCGTTTTCTGCATCGAGCGCATTCCCTGAAAAAGTGATGCTATTTTGATGTGCCAGACTCAGAACTTGCTCCTCTCCAGCATATACATCTGGGGGTGTATTGTTTGATTGCAGAACAAGGGTAGATTTCTCTGCGTCATCAATAAATGCATGCAATGGTTGATTGTCGACCGTCATATTTCGAAAGAACATGGTATCAAAGTCAACAAACCTGACCGCGTTTGATTTTTCCCCGGCACCTAAATGTACATTATCGAAGACGAAGTCCTTTAACGGTACCTTATCCGTTCCTTCCAGAATTACTGGGTAAATGGAGCTACCGCCAATAATATTTTCAAAGCGAATATCTTTAAATTCTGGATTGCGATTATATTTCACACTACCCCCATCGTAATTTGTCGTCACTTCGATCATGGATAGTTTGCGGCGATTTTCCGGGACATCAGCAAGGTCACCATAAGTCAGATTTCGTAGCCTAATATGTTCAAAGTGACTGCCTCTATTTTTGTTGGCCTTGAAGTAGAATCCCTTGCGGAGATGCGTACCCACGGAATTCTCAACAAATACATTTCGAACTCCACCAGAAGCTTCGCTGCCTAGGGCGATGGTGTCGTCTGCTAAAAAGCGAACATTTTGTACAACAATATTTTTGCTTGGGATCATCTTTTGCAAACCTTCTAAATCCCGTCCCGATTTGATCGATATGCAATCATCACCAGTCGCGAAATCAACATTGTGTATATAGACATCCTGACTGGACTCAATATCAATGCCATCATTGTTTTTGTTTAATGAGCTCATGGTCATATTGCGGACAGTTATATTTTTAGACATATAGAAATGGTTCACCCAGAAAGGAGAATCGATAATATTGACCCCCTCTAGGAGAATATTTTCACTGTCATAGAAAAGTATAAACGCAGTACGCAAGTTTCCTGAGCGACCAAACTTGCGTTGTGATAAGGGCACATTATTGTTATTCATATCGCGAACTGCCTGTTCCCAGTCACCTTTCGGAGATCCCGAAATACGTTTAAGATCCTCTTGTGCTGCTTCATCTACCCATGTTGCCCAGCTGTTTGCAGCCTGCCCATTAAGGGTGCCTTTCCCTGTGATGGCGACATTCTTTTTTTGGTATACATAGATAAGGGGAGAAAAACTATACACATCAGTTCCTTCGTAGCGAGTGAGCACCTGAGGCAAATAACTTTCATAGTTACTGCTAAACAGCAGTTCGGATCCTTCCTGTAAATGTAAATTGACGTTGTTTTCTAAATTTAAAGGTCCGTCCACATAGAATTGTCCTTTGGGGATGCTGACTGTACCACCACCAAAACGCGATACATCAACAATGGCATTTTGAATAGCTTCTCTGGCATCGCTCAAACCATCGGCTAGTGCATTGTAGGGAGGCTCGGTCACAAGGATCGTACGGTTTGCAAAACTGGGTACTTGAATACGCGACAAGATGACGGGCACCTGGGCCCATGAGCCACGATAATCCGGGTTACTGTCAGTTGCTATGGGTGCTTTGGCTGAAGTTGAAGAGTCTGAACATCCAGTTACTATCAATGAGAAAAAAATAAAAAATGCCAATTTATAGTCGGTTTTTTTTTGCATATGTTTTCCTTTTTATAAGTTTATTTTAAACAGGTAAAAAAGTAAGACCGGGTATATACGAAAAGGAATAAATAGTCTTATACCAATTCTGCGCTACTATTTGTGGGGCCAGAACAAATGGGCACTATCTTTTATTTTTTTTTGCACCCTCGTTAATTCGATAGGCTTGTACAGGGATGTTATAAGTTAAATCCTGTGCAACCTGAAGGGCGTCATGCTCTGAGAGTCTATGTTCAGAAACCAAACGTGCTAAATAGGAGCAGTCGATGCGACGCGACATATCATGTCTGGCAGGGATGCTCAGCAAGGCACGGGTATCGTCATTAAATCCGACCGTGTTGTAAAAGCCCGCAGTTGCTGTGGTCTGTTCACGGAATCGTATAATACCCTCGGGGCTGTCATGGAACCACCAGGCTGGGCCCAGTCGCAGGCAGGGATAGTGTCCCGCTAGGGGGGCCAGTTCGCGCGTATAATTGGTTTCATCCAGGGTGAACAGTATGACCCTCAGATCGGGATTATTTCCAAAACAATCTAATAGAGGTTTTAGCGCCGTTGTGTATTCGACCCGGAGCGGCATATCCGCGCCCTTATCGGCGCCATAGTTTTTAAATAGCCACTCATTATGATTGCGTACAGCACCGGGATGGATTTGCATCACCAGTCTATCATCAAGGCTCATGCGAGCCATTTCTGTCAACATCTGTGCCCTAAATAATTCCGCATCTTCAGGCTTGGCTTGGCCAGTGATGATTCGATTGAACAACTTTTCGCAGTCCCCACTTGAGAGGTTTGCAGTTCTGGGCGTTGGGTGGCCATGGTCACTGCTGGTTGCTCCCAGGGCAATAAAGTCAGCCCGTCTTCTTCTATGAGCTTGCAAGTAGCCGTGCCAAGAATATGTATCCTCCCCAGTAATTTCGCCGAAAAGTTGCAATGAGATGGGAAATTCAGGGTGTTCGGGGTCGATCACTGAGTCTGGGCGATAGGAGGTGACAACTCTACCATTCCAGTCACTATCTCTTAGCATCTGATGGTAGTTTAGTCTGTCGATAGCCGATTCAGTGGTAGATAAGAACTCGATATTAAATCGATCAAAAATCTGTCGGGGACGGAATTCCTCCCTTCGAAGCTGTTCAGAAATGCTATCAAAATAATCATCGGCAGTCGTTTCATCTAGCACTACAGATTGCTTAAATACATCAGCAAATATCTGGTTCAGCCAAAAACCAGAGGGCGTACCACGAAAAAGATAATAGTTCTTTGCAAATAGCTTCCACGCACTTCGAGGATCATTGATACTCCGCTGTTTACAGTCAATTGTAGTTTCGATACCCAGATCGGCGAGGTGAATACCTTGGCTATATAACATGCGAAGCAAATAATGGTCCGGAGCAAGCAATAGTTCATGAGGATCATTAAAATTCTTGTTTTCTGCAAACCAGGAGGGGTCAGTATGTCCATGGGGGCTAATAATAGGTAGATCTTTAACTTCTTGGTAAAGACGGCGCGCTATTGATCGACTGTTCTTATCTCCAGATAGCAATCTATCGGGGTGATTTTCAATAGGTTGTACCATTACAAATATCTCTTTCTAAAGAGCAGTTATGCAAATTTTACAAATCGGATATGATACCGGTGTCAATTTGCCATGTCAAACTACTTGAACTGTATGCGTCTATTTGATGAATTTTGGTGGTGCTGTAGTCTGGCGTTCTATTAAGGTTGGCAGCAGTTCTGATTTTATACTTGTAGCTGCTGCGATATCATTGTTGCACAATGCCAATAATTTTCGTGTTGCCAGTTTGCCCATCTCTTTGACTTGCAGGTTCACCGTTGTCAATGCAGGCCATACCTTTGAAGCCTGTGGGTTGTCATCAAAACCAATGATTGTTAGCTCATCAGGAATCTTAATGCCCATTTTTTGGGCAGCTACCATAACACCAATAGCCATCTCATCGTTACTGGCGAAAATTGCAGTGGGTGGATTCTCTGTATTTAACAGCTGCCCTGCGCAATCTACACCGGATTGAAAAGTATTGGCACCAATCGCAATATTTTTTGACGCAAGGTGGATGCCATTGAGCTCTAGTGTATGATCGAAGGCCTGGTGTCGCTCAGTAGTAGACTTGGAATTTGCAGGGCCTTTAATAAATCCAATTTCCGTATGACCAAGCTTAATCAAATGCTCGGCAATATTAGTGACAGCCTCACGATCATTAAAGTGAACCATATGTGCAACATCGTCGGCAATGACCGAAACTAATCGTACATAGTGACAATTTATAGCTTTTAATTTGTTAATTAAATCATCTGATTCGGAGAGTGGTGGCAACAGGATAACCCCATCAATTTTTGTGTGCTGGATAAAGTTAATGATCTCATCATCAAGGTTGGCTTGCGTTGCATCACAAGGGTGAACAACCAACTCATAACCGTTGGGGCGACATTGACTCAGAGCACCATACATGGCTTCGGTGATAAAGGATGCATTCGGGTTGTCGTAAATCATTGCTAGTAAAAAAGAGCGACTAAAAGCTAAACCTCTGGCTTGAGGATTAGGCGTATAATTCAGATCTTCAATAACTTTCTTTACCTTGCTCAGGGTTTTGGCGCCAACATTGGGCTCATTATTAATAACTCTAGAAACGGTTTTTTTTGATACTTCGGCGAGTCTGGCAACATCGCTGATTGTTGCCTTTTTACCAATGATCGATTCTTCGATAGTGATCACCTTCGTAGAATCCATATTAACCTCTACTTTGCTCAATACAATTATGACTAATTTTAACATAAGGTCGCATACTAAAATGCCCCATAGACAATCTTGTATACAGGTTGATCAACAAAGATTGAGGTTAAATGGAGCAAATAGACATTGATCATGCGGCTAATTTAAGCATACAGGTTAAGTTTTGAATACCTATGCAACACACTGTTTTTTCTTTCCATTAATTTACCAGTCAATTAGTGTAGGCCAGTTTTTTTGAAGTAGCGCTTTGAATTCACTTTGAGCTCGTCGCTATGATCTTTTTAGTCAGAGTGACGATGTGGTTTGAGATTTTGGTACATTATGGAAGTTATTTAGGCGTAAATCTTACAGTCCGTCATAAAAAAAACGCCTAATACGTTCTCGAGTTGAGGGGACGTATTAGGCGTCTAATTTAAACTCTTACTCAGAAGCGATAATTCGCCGTTAAGGAGTAAGTTTTACCAACATCTCGATACTCTCGAGCACGACTGGTGGTACCTTGATAAGCATAGAATTGCTCATCGGTCACATTGAATGCCTCAAAGGTAAACGTCATACCTTCGATTTGTTCCGGTCTGTAAGAGATGGATAAATCAAGACGATTTTGAGGTTCTATAAATCGGTTACTACCGGAAACTGTACCCCATGTTTCGTCGAAATAATCGCTTCTGCTAGTGTAAGCAGCACGAATACCTAGCAGATCAGTCTCGTAGAACATAATCAAATTATAGGTTTCCTCTGATACCCCTGAAAGAGGGAGTCGATTGCCAGAATCGTCGAAGTCAGCGCTTTCGTCAGCATCTATATAGGTGAAGTTTGCTTGCACACCCATATCACTCAGCACAGGTACGTCTGTAAAATCAAAGTTTTGCAGTAAACCAATTTCCCAGCCAGAAAGATCAAAGCTACCTGAAGTATTGATACTGTCGGTAATGCTTACAGTGACCCCATTTGAATCTGTACATATACCGCTGGAATTTAGTGCTAGGGCTCCAGGTGTATCAGTACCCAAATCGAGGTTGCTTAGTGCCGGTATATCAGTCAAATTAGCTGGACAGAGGGTTCTATTGTCAATCCCGTTTGTTATCTCCTTGGTAAAGTAGGCAGCTGTGATTGAGCTTCCTGAGCGGTTATACCATTCAAGAGAGAGATCAAATGAATCGGCCTCAAATGGTTCCAGTGTGGGATTACCTAACGAAATCTCGATAGCATCACCATCGATATCGACTGATTGACCAACACCGTAATTACCCTGATGCGGACGTGAAATTGTCTCTGCATACGAAAAACGCAGCAGCAGGTCATTACTAATGTCCCAGATAAGGTTTAACGAGGGTAGAACATGGGAAAAGTCATGATCTGCGGTGTAGTAAACCGGATCACCTAAGCCTTTTGTATAGGCGCCAACAGTGCGGCTGGTGTCTTCATATCGAAGTCCTACATTACCTCGAATTGGCAGGCTTGACTGAAGATTGTTGCCGTCAAATCGAATCAGTGCATAGGTTGCGAAAATATCGCGCTCCGAATCACTGTAGTTTTTAATTAAAGACTCTCCCTCATAGGCTGGCAGACCCCCAAAAGTATCCCCAGTTACTGGGTTGCCATCCAAAAGCGTTTGCTGGAAACAGTCTGGATCAGAGAAATACCAATCATCCACTTGTCCGTTTAGGACACCCGCGAAATAACCACCTCCGGGTGATGTATTTCCATTTATGGAAGAGCGCATGCAGTCAACATTGTCGATTGAATTGTAGTCGTAATCGCTACTTGATAGTTTCCATTCTGGTCGCATCCTAGACTGCTCATGTTTCCTTTTCTTCATCCCAGCCTGAATACTGGTTACAAATGATCCTTCAATATCTCGATTGACATCAAGCTGAAAAGCCGTCTCAGATTCATCGATATCATACTCGTGACCTGAGTCATAGCTACTTCCCCAGGCATCGCCAGCATAAGTCGTCAAATCAGCGAGGTCTCCATCGACTTCTTGAAAGACGAAGTCGTTGATATTGCCACTACCAGTATCTATTAAATACTTAATACCATTGTCTGCACCGGCACTAATCTTGCGGCGAGCCATGTAACCAACGGAATCATAGGTAGCGGACGTATCATGGATGGCGCCATTGACGGTCCACAAATCATTAGACCACTCGAAATCAGCAGTTAAGCCTTTTATTTCTTGCTGAACAGGTATCTTTCTTTTTTGAGCTCTTACTTCCGGTCCGACAACATATAGCCTAGAGACGGTTTCACCATAAATCCCACCGTCTGTTGAAGTGGTGATCGCTTCTGTGCTGCTGAATTTACGATTTCTTAGCATTTGCCAGTCGTGGGTGTAGTCATCTGTGATAAGGATTCCATTAAGTCCTAATTTCAAATTATCATTGGCTTGAAATTCTAGACCTAGAGTTGCGGACATACGCTCACCTTCAGTCTGGCGTGATAGCAGACGAATTTCTGAGGGTGTGTAGAGATCATCTACACCATCACCATCTGAATCTGACGCGGAGTAGGAATTGATACGGGCAGTATCACCTCTAAAGTTTGTATCGGAACTCGATATGGAGCCAACGACAGCCAACTTACCATCTTCTATGATCTTTCCTCCACTCAATGTGAAGCCAGGTACATAGTCCTCAACGTTAGTTTCATAAGTGGTGTTGGCACTTATAACTAAGAAGTCTTCCGATAAATCTAGTGCTTTTTTAGTGATTACATCAACAGTACCACTGATACCGCCTGCATCCATATCAGCAGTGGGTGATTTAATAATGTTAACTGCAGTAACTACTTCCGAGGAAATAGTACCGAAGGAAAAGCCTTTATTAGCTTCAGGTGCCGCTAAAAGTTGACCATTGACAGAGGTGAATGCGTACTCTGGCGGCAGTCCACGCAAGGCAACTAGTCCACTCCTTCTCTCCCCTTCATCGCCAGAATAATCCATTTGCACACCAGTGACACGTTGTAATGACTCTGATAGGTTTAAGTCAGGAAATCTACCCATAGAATCAGCAGAAATTCCGTCAACAATCGTGTCATAGTTTCGTTTTGTATTGAGTGCATTTTCCAGAGCGGCTCTGGTTCCGACTACAACTACTTCTTCAAGCGTTGCATCATTCTCATTTGAATTTTCTTGCGCTAGTGCACTGGTATAAGCAGTGGCAATCGCTATTGCAAGAATACTTTTCAGGACTTTCATATCAGTTCTCCCACTTTTTTAGTTGTAATGTTAATTGACCACATATTAAAATGACACCGGTAACATTTAAGGCTATAATACCGAATGACACCGGTGACATTAATAAGTATAGATTAAATAATAGTTAGTTACAATATACAGCTGTCTGATAAATGTCAGCTGAGCTTTGTATTCAGTAAGGAGTAAAATGCAGTATCGAATTTCTCTAACATGGAATTCTATATCTCTTGAGTCGACGGATTGTTGCATGGCAATAGATGGGACCTATTGCAGAGAGTTTATGAATATCCCCTGCCACTTATGGTTTAGCAATGATAAGCATTAGAAGCTTCTATTTATCCAGTATTGCAATGCTGGCATTGCTTTGCTGTGGATTAGCTTGTGCTAAAGATCGCATACATTTTCTAATTCCCGGTGGCGCAGGGGGCGGTTGGGATATGACGGCGCGCGCCGTTGGTGAGTCATTATCACGCTCAGGTCTTATTGACATAGCTTCCTATGAGAATCTGTCTGGCGGGGGTGGCGGACGTGCTATCGGGTATCTAATTGATAATGCCCCCAGACAGACCAATACCCTTATGATCAATTCCTCGTCCTTTATTCTACGCTCATTGCTGAGCAAATTTCCCCATAGCTACCGAGATTTGACGCCTATAGCCAGTGTTATTGCTGACTATGGGGCCTTCGTTGTTCGCATCGATTCACCCTATGTTAAATGGAAGGATGTTATTGCGGATTATCAAAGGGATTATCGTCGGATCAATATTGCTGGCGGTTCATCGCGTGGTAGTACCGATCATATTGTAGCTGCCTTAGCATTTTCTAAATCCGGTCTCGATATTAGTCACCTTAAGTATATTCCCTACAATGCTGGTGGGCAGGCAATGGTTGGCCTACTCTCTGGAGAATCACAACTACTTTCCACAGGTCTCAGTGAGGCGGTTGCACTGGCCGAGCAAGGGGAGGTTCGCATTCTGGCGATCACAGCGCCACAGAGATTGTCACTATTTCCAGATGTGCCTACATTGCGTGAACAGAATGTCGATGCAGTGTTTGCCAATTGGCGAGGTTTTTTTGCCTCACCTGAACTTAATCAGCGAGATGCAGAACATTATCAACGCTTAATTGAGGAGTTGGTGGCAATAGAAAGTTGGCAGCAAGTTCGTACTGATCGCGGATGGTCTCATTTATATTTGAGTGGTACTGACTTTACAAGTTTTCTATTACAACAGGAAGTTGAACTATCTCAGCTTCTCTATGAATTGGGATTACTCAAGAAATGATAAATTTTTTTGATGACAAAGAGCGCTTGGGTGCCTTTCTTCTGTTGGTTTTCTCGCTTTTCTATCTGCGCAGTTCATTACATATTGCGGTGGATCCATTTGATTTACAAATTGGTTTTACCTCAAAAACATTACCTGTCTTTTTGGCCGCCTGTGGAATTTTAGTTTCCACGTCCCTGTTAGTTCTTTCCTATTTGAGGTCGCAGAAAGAACACATTTTAGATACCGTGCGTCACTTCGATTGGAAGCCAACATTGGGCTTGATACTGCTGATGGCTATTTATGTCAGCGTATTTAGTTATCTCGGTTTTGTAGTGGCAAGTATACTATTTTTGCTGGCAGCGTTTTCACTGTTAGGGGAGCGCCGGTTATTGATGAGCCTATCGATAGCATTGGCTGTGGTTTTATTTTTGTGGTTAATTCTAACCCAAGTATTTGGCCTTTATCTTGATAGTGGCGCCCTTTACCAAGACTTGAGGAGTTAGTATGTTAGAAGGAATTTTACTTGGCTTTCAAACCGCCTTTACGCCAATCAATTTATTGATGGTGCTGGCCGGTTGTTTCGCTGGGACATTTATTGGCATGCTACCGGGATTAGGTCCGGTGTCGGCAATTGCCTTGATGATACCTGTTACCTATGGCTTGGACCCTGCTTCCGGTTTAATTCTGATAGCTGGAGTCTATTATGGTGCGGTATTCGGCGGTTCAACATCTGCCATATTGATTAACGCTCCCGGCGTTTCGGGCGCTGTAGCAACGGCATTTGATGGCTATCCAATGGCGCAGAGGGGAAATGCAGGCAAGGCGCTGGCAATAGCCGCTTATAGTTCATTTGCTGGAGGCACCATTGGTGCGTTGCTATTGTTGCTATGTGTGCCCTTTCTAGCCAGCATAAGTCTGAGTTTTCAATCTTCAGAATACTTTGCTTTGATGGTATTTGGTTGTACTGCAGTTGCCGCCTTTTCAGGAAAAGGTCAGGTATTAAAGGCTATTTTGATGACATTGGTAGGGCTGATGTTAGCAACTGTGGGTGAAGATCCATCGGGGGCACAGCGGTTGACCTTTGGTAATCCTGAGTTATCTGATGGTATTAGTTTCCTATTGTTGTCGATGGCCACCTTTGCGCTCGCCGAGGCGTTGTCGGTGGTTTTGAAGGGTAAATCTCAATCGAATGACAACCAGTCTCAGTTATTGACTAAAGTCAATTTCAATTCCCTTAAACTCAGTCGCGATGAGGTGAAAGAAATCAGGATGCCAGTTGGACGCTCTTCTGTATTGGGATTTCTGGTTGGAGTATTGCCAGGTGCCGGCGCTACAATCGCTTCATTCTTAGGATACGGTATGGAGCGCAATCTCGCCTCCAAAGACCAGAAGAAGCAGTTTGGTAAGGGCAGTGCTATAGGTTTAGCTGCACCTGAAACAGCCAATAATGCAGCCTCGACAGGTTCATTTGTACCCCTTTTGACCCTAGGTATTCCTGGTTCTGCTACTACCGCCATCATGCTCGGTGCATTGCTGTCTTATGGTGTGCAACCGGGGCCACGGCTTTTTATTGATAATCCAACGATCTTTTGGTCAGTGATTGTTTCCATGTATGTCGGAAATCTTATTCTGCTGATTCTCAATCTACCATTAATTCCCTATATAGCTAAAATGTTGCAAGTACCGGGTCAATTCTTAACTCCGATTATTCTGTTTCTATCCCTTATGGGTGTGTATCTGGTGTCTTTTAACCCCGCTGAGTTATCAATTATGCTCGTGATCGGTGTAGTTGCAGTGATTTTTAGGATCTTAGATTATCCTTTGGCGCCCATGCTTCTCGGTTTTATACTTGGAGGCATGCTCGAAGATAATCTGCGTCGAGCATTGCTGATTTGGGACGGTAACTACGATTTTCTCTGGCAGCGTCCCCTCACAGCCATCATTATGTTGGTGACCTTGGCAATATTGCTGGCACCCAGTCTTATGTCCATATTCAAGCGTCTGCAAAAACAGTGATCGGATAAATAGGATGTATCATCGCTGTGATTGGCATTCTGAGCAGGGAGATAGGAAATAGCCTAATATCTCCGACTAAACAGAGTGAAATTGTAGCGAGCTTGCTGACTCTATGCAGAGAGAGCTCTGATCACGCCGCGGATTTCGGCAAGCCCTTTAAGCCGCCCAATGCCTGAATAACCTGGATTTACGACTTTGCCGATATCGTCCATCATCTGATGCCCATGATCGGGGCGAATAAAAATCTCCGCTGCTGTACTTGGATCACCTTGGGCTCGCGTCATTTCTTCGGTGAGTAGCTCTCGGATAACGCTAACCATATCAATATCACTGTCTAAATGATTGGCTTCATAAAAAGACCTCTGCTCGTCGGGGTCTCGGCTGACGCCGCGCAAGTGTGCAAAGTGAATACGGGAAGCAAATCGGCGTGCCATAGCAGGCAGGTCGTTATCTGGCCGACTGCCGTAAGTACCAACGCAAAGTGTTATACCATTAGCTACACTGGGTTGTTCTTTAAACAATCTGTCGAGATCGTCAGCGGTACAAATGATTCGAGGAAGTCCAAGCATATCTCTGGGTGGATCATCTGGATGAATGGCAAGTTTTACTCCCAGTGTTTCCGCTTTGGGTAATACCTGGGCAAGAAAGTTATACAGGTTGGTACGCAGTTCCTCAGGACCTATATGTTGATACTGTGCCAAGGCTTTTCTAAAGTCCTTGAGGCTGTAGCTGTCAGTCATCTTACCGGGTAATCCGGCAATAATATTGCGAGTCAACTGATCACGATCTTCAGTGGACATCTGTTCATAGATCTCTTTTGCTTCGTTGATTTCCTGTTCTGTATAGTCTGCCTGTGCATTGGATCTATGCAGTATAAACAGATCAAATGCGGCAAATTTTCTCTGATCAAAGCGCAGTGCATAGGCGCCAGTACTTAATCTGTAGGCTAGGTCAGTGCGCGTCCAGTCAATCACTGGCATAAAATTGTAACAGATGGTTTTAATGCCACAGCGGGCAAGATTTTCCATAGAGCTAATCCAGTTGTCTATATAGATCTGACAGCCAGTACGCGCCAATTTTATATCTTCATGAACTGGAATACTTTCAACCACTGACCAGCGCAATGAATGCTGTTGAGGATTATTTGATTCAATCAGATTCTGGTGCTCACGAATAGCTTCTATTTGCCAAACTTCCCCAGCTGGTACTTGGTGCAGAGCACTAACAATATCAGTGGCCCCTGTCTGTCTTATATCGTCAATACTGACTGGATCATTGGGGCCAAACCATCTCCAGGATTCACGCATGGCTTAGATCCTTGGGCCGTAGCAAAGGTTTAGACAAAAATTCATTGATAGCACTTATGATATTTGCATGTTTAAGGGTTTTGTAGGCCTGTAGTGTATCAGTCATAAAGGCAATAGAATTGATAAAACTAAAGCGATTAGCACCGGCAATAACAAGAAATTGCTGAACAGTTTCCCTGTTATTTTCATAGGCCACCAATAAGTCATCGCTCAGAGGATCATTGAGTTCACCTGCGTCCAGTGCCTGTTCAATATAGATAACCCAAGCTGCAACAGTAAAACTCATCAGTTTAGTATTAGCATTTTTCATCAATGCATGATCGATACTTGGAAACCAACGCTGTTGTATTTTCTGGGAACTGTCGCTGTTTACCTGCTGAACAGTATAGGGCAGGGCACTGTTCTGAAAGCGTTTTAGAACATCAGCAATATAGTCCTCGCCCCGAGAGTTTAGAGGAATTTCAGTAATTGGTAACAGAGTTTCGTAAAGTGCTTTTTGCGCAAACTTTAGAATACAGGGTTGTTGCAATGCCTCATGAATCGTCTGCCGTTGATCCAGATAGCCCAATACCGAGATAATAGAATGCCCCGCATTAAGAAACCGCAATTTCATCTGTTCATAGAGTGAGATATCACCAGCAAACAGAACGCCGACTTTATCCAGAGCAGGTCGTCCATCGGTAAATTTATCTTCAATTACCCACTGACTGAAGGGCTCTGCACTAACCGGCCAAGCATCCTCCAATTGTAGCGTTGAGTTAACTAATTGTTTTAAAGTGTTATCGGTTGCAGGTGTGACTCTATCCACCATCGAGGAAACAAAGCTCACATTTTTTTCTGTCCACTCCAGAGCGTCCTGTGCATGCCTTTGTAATAGCATGTGGACACCTGCTCGCAGCTTGGCTCCGCCGGTTTGAATATTGTCGCAGCAAAGAATATTGAGCGGTGCTCCATTATCATTGCTGCGTTTAATAATTGCTGCGGCTAAATAGCCATAGATTGACTGCGGATTTTTCAAACAGGTGCTGTCTGCCGCCATATCGGGATGATCGCTGTTAATTTTATCCGAGGATAGACAGTAACCCTTCTCAGTAATGGTTACGCTGACTAACTTAATATTGGAGTCGGCCACTTGATTGATCACTGCATCGGGACATTCTGGTGCCACTAGTATATTGACGATAGAGCCGATGATATTGAATTCTGTCTGCTCGCCCAGAGTAACTTCTGTGTAGAGAAAATCCTGTGCTTGTAGCGCATCTCTGATTTTGGCAGAGCGCATAGAGACACCTACAATACCCCAATTTAAATCGCCCATGCTCAGTAGCTTGTCTATATAAACTGCCTGATGACTGCGATGAAAGTTACCTACGCCAAAATGGACAATTCCCGGTTGAATGCTGTCTCGGTCATAGTTTTGCCAGAAAATGTTGCGTTTTTGATCAGTAGCTTTACCGGTGCTATTTACCAAAGTTTGTTGATTTAGTTGTTCCATAATTGGGTGACTCTTATGGCTATTGATTAAACAGGTTGGGTAAAAACAGAGTTGTGCTTGGAAAATAAGTGACTAGAGCCAATACTGCTATAAATACCAGATAGAAAGGCCAAATCGAGCGCAGGGTATCTTCAATACGAATCCCCCCCACAGCGCAGGATACAAAGAGTACGGTCCCCACGGGTGGTGTGACTAGGCCTAAGCCTAGGTTCAGAATAAGCATAATGCCAAATTGACTGGGATCCATGCCAATAGCCACCATAACTGGCAGAAAAATAGGAGTGGTGATAACAATCAATGGTGACATATCCATAAAGGTACCCAGCATCAAAAGCACTAAATTAACAATCAGCAGGATTACCAGAGGATTGTCGGAAATCGCCAGTAGTGCTGCGGATAGCTGTGCCGGCACTTCGGTAACTGCCAGAAGCCATCCAAAGGACGCAGCCGTTCCAATGATTAAAAGTATCATCGCGGTTGTTTTGACTGCATTAATGCTGGCTGTAATAAAGCCTTTCCAGTCTAGGGAGCGATAGACAAAGACTGCGACAAATACTGTATAGATCACTGCGATAGCTGAGGATTCAGTGGCTGTAAAAACCCCGGACAGAATTCCGCCAAGAATAATAAATACCGTAAATAGCCCTGGTAGTGCATTGGCAAAATGTCCGAATACCTGTCTCCAGCCGGGAAACTCGCCCTTGCTATAACCTCTTTTCACTGCGACCACATAAGTGGCAATCATAAGACCTAGACCTAAAAGGATTCCCGGCACTATGCCGGCTAAAAATAGAGAGCCTATTGACACGCCTCCGCCCGCCGCGACAGCATAGATAATCATATTGTGGGAAGGTGGAATTAGTAGACCTGTCGTGGCAGCTGTGGCAGTTACATTGACGGCGTAATCGGCGTCATAGTCCTGTTTCTTCATCATCGGAATCAAGGTTGACCCCATAGCAGATGCGCTGGCGACAGCGGAGCCAGATATGGCCCCAAACATCATGCTGGAACTTACATTCACCAGGCCTAATCCACCCCTGACTCTGGCTAAAAGTGAATGGGCAAATTTCACCAGACGTTCAGCAATGCCAGATTGATTCATCAGCTCGCCAGCATAGATAAAGAATGGGATAGCCATTAGGGCAAAAATATTCATTCCTGCTGCCATGCGTTGGAAGGCTACTACTAATGGGATATCCAGATAAGTCATTGTTGCTAGGGAGGCCAGACCTAGTGCAAAGGCAACAGGAACGCCAATCACCAACAGAGTAATGAGGGTTGCAAAGAGGATTAATAGCTCCATAGTTTAGCCCTAAGCGGTTTGATCATCGTTTGGTTGTTGCGCAGAGTGATTATTTAAAACAGTCAACAATAGCCTTTCCAGTGCAAAGAGACTGATCATAAAGCCCGCTGTCGCAAACGGCCAATAGGCCAGAGCGCGACTGATCTCTAGAGTTGGGATAACATGGTTTTCAGTAAATTGAGCCAGGCGAGTACCATTAATCAGCATTGCTATACCAAAAACTATAATCAGTGAGTTATTTACTATCTCCAATGAGTGTCTGCTGTGACTTGATACAGAATCAAGTAGGAATTTTAAACCCAGATGAAAGTTTTCATACACACCCACTGCCGCAGCCAGCATAATGTAATAGAGCATCAGTAGTAATGCTGCCGACTCTGACCACGCCGGACTAGCATTAAGTACATAGCGAGCGAATACTTGCCAGCCGACAATCAAGGTCATAGCAACCAGTCCGGCAGCAGAAATAATAACGGCTAGGCGGGAAATTTTATGGGTGAAACCAGCTATAATTGAGAGCGAAAGTTCTATGCTCATAAGACGGGAATTTCCTCCGTTTCCTGAATGCGTTTAAGCAGGTTGCGCATTTCCCTCGTGGTGACAAAGCTTTCGTAAACTGGCTCCATTGCCTCGGCAAAGAGCGATAAATCCGGACTTTCTACAACTTTGACACCCGCTTTGAGTACTTTCATTCGGGATAAAGCTACACGTTTATCCCACTGTTCACGCATATAAGAGACTGATTCTTTTGCTGCGCGGCGAATCAATTTTTGCTGATGCGATGATAATTTCTGCCAGCGATGTTTTGACATCACTAACACCTCTGGCATCATCGTATGTTTGGTTAAAGTGTAATGTCCCGCCGCCTCATAATGGCCAGTGGATTCATAGGAGGGCCAATTATTTTCACTGCCATCAATGGTGCCCAATAAGAGTGACTCGTAGACCTGACTAAATCCCATAGGGGTAGGATTGGCACCCAAAGCTTCCACCATAGCCACAGATAGCGCAGAATTTTGAACGCGAATTTTTAATCCAGCTAAGTCTGCAGGCGTCAAAATAACACGCTGATTATTATAAAAACTACGCGCTCCTGAATCGTAGTAGGCGAGTCCAATAAGGCCATGGGGCTCAAGATATTCGAGAATTTCTTGGCCAATTGGACCATCAACCACTGTGCGCATATGGTCAATAGAGCGGAATAAAAAAGGCAATCCCAATAAACTGGTTTCTGGAGCGATTGAATTCAGCGGCGCCATGTTGATGCGGTTTAAATCAATACCGCCAAAGATTGTTATTTCCAGCGTGTCTTTTTCCTCTCCCAGTTGGCCACCTGCATAGAGCTTAATCGACAGCTCACCCTCTGACCATTCATTGAGGAGGCTACCCATATGCTTAATTGCTAACGATGTGGGATAATCGCTGGGATGGGTTTCCGCGGTTCTTAGAACTAAGCCATCAGTAGCTAGAGATATATTATAGGTAGCAAACAGGTAGCTTTGAGTTAGAAGCAGTTGAAGTGCTATTTTGATGTATCGGATCATTTACCTGTAGCCTCTGTAAAGCCCTTTTTTTCTGCACTGTTTGCCAGTAATTGAAAATTACCCATTATGGTTTGCATAGAAAGTTCGCTGAGTTTATTGCGCGAGGGGATCTTTTTGCAAAATGCTTGAGCAATCTTTTTACATTTTGGCGTCTATACAACTGTTCTATATGTAAGATACACAAAATGATACCGGTGTCAGTTATTCCTGTCAATCATATGCACCTATTTTTTTAGTTAGCACCTTATTAAATCTATCTAACAGTGGACTCTGCACTGGTAACGAAGACATAAACACTGGCTTTATCCCTACCATAGTGAACTGATCAGAGGAGAATTGTGAACAGCAGAGTCAGCTTGATACGTGGGTTTTATGGTTTACTGAGTCCAACAGGCAGACTGCTTAGATGGACTAATACCATTTCATGAGTAAATTTTACGAGGGCTGAAGAATGAATTGATTTATGATACAAATTAAAGATTTAAAGCGAACATTGACAATCCCGTGGTGGTGCACTTTGGCGCTGAAACCGATATCCTGATTCGAATGCAAGGCGAGCCGGATCAGGGGTTGGCACAGCAGGTCTATGCAGTACTGCAAAGTGATGATCAGCAGATTGAGTTGCGTCGAGTAGACTATG
>Ga0213866_10000077_pt1 | contig 77697 bp, 62 predicted proteins | sample PICome_11_FD_160079 | JGI IMG/M metagenome (GOLD analysis project Ga0213866, IMG submission 160079) | Coastal seawater microbial communities near Pivers Island, North Carolina, United States - PICO284 | ecosystem: Environmental > Aquatic > Marine > Coastal | place: USA: North Carolina...
ACGCTTCTTTCTACTTTTTTTTCTACTTTTACTTCCATATACTGTGAAAACAGTGCCACGAGTTCCAATTACTTTTCTTTTTTTTGTTTTTCTAGGGGATGATTTTACATCAAGCTTTTTTTTTTTCGTTTCACTAATTCTAAATGTTCTTTTGTCTGTTAAATGTATAGCGGTAACACCATCATTTCTTTTTTGTGTTTTTTTTGCTTCTTTTTCAAGGATTCCATCTATTTTTTCTATTATTTTATCTTGACTTTCTTCATCCGTTGGTAAGGATTTCTGACGCATAAATACTGGAACAAACCCAGGTTTATTTATTGACATACGATATTTTCCATCGGTTTCTTTATCACTTTCTATTGTTATTTTTATATTTGTACCCTTATCATCGTTCCATGTATCTCCTTTCTTCATTATACTATCTTTTTCTGACATATATTATATCTAAAGAAATTAAAAAAGTGGGGGAGAGGTTTTTTTTTTTTTGTTTTTTTGTTTTTCTTTTTTTAAATGATAATAATAAATATTTATAATAAACGCATTACCACGCGCTGTTGTCTTCCATTGGACGACCCATACTATCATATTCTTGATAATCTTCATCATCACTATCAACCATATCGCCCCAATTCTTTGTTATCGCTGTGAAAACAGGCTTCAACAGCATTGGGTTATCCTGAATGTCTTTGCGCCATAAACGCATAGCCTCTGTCTTTTTATTAGGCGCTTCGGTTGTAAAGACACTATTATCCAATGCTACCATTTCATTTTCTTCTTCAACGATTTCTTGAGGTGCCTCGAAGTTAACGTCTTCCTTTACAGACTCAGATAAAGGCTTACCCCACGCTCCTGTAGGTGCTTTATAACTAACAACCTTAGGCAATGCTACGTTAACCTTTTTCTTTTCAGTCTTAGATAAGACTTCAAACTTGTTTTGCGTGCGCCGCATCATGTTGTTGCGTCTTGCTGGTGTGCGCATAGTAATATTGCGACTCCCTACAATAGTAAATCCATCTTTATCTACATTGATGGAGTTAGGCTTACTCTGTGCCTTAGCAATGTAAGCCGATAGGCTGTTGCGCTGTTCAAAAGTAGTGTTATTACGACTACGGTTGAAGTTGCGACGTCCTTTATTAAAGGAGTTGCGGTTGAACCTACGTCTTCCTGTGGTTCTGGTGGAAGTGTTGTTACCTTCACTTCTAGGTTGAGTTGCGTTAATACGGATTGGCATTATTGCTGGTTTGGTTTTGGTTTGTGTTTAGAACAGTTGTAATTGTTTTGTTTGTTTGTTGAAATAATAATAATGATATAAAAATATTTTTCACTTTCAATTTTTTGCAAAAATATAGTTCAAAAATATTTTTTAAGATATATGCTATTTATATGATTTTATATGTTTTTCTAGGTATTGGCTTGATATTTATATGTTTAATTTTATGGATGACTAGAAAATTCCAGTCAATTACTATTGATATAAATAAAGATTGTTGTGTAAGTTTTTTAAAAGTAAAAAATGTAGAAGAAATAATAAATCAATTGCCTTATCATGGAAATGTCCTTGATTTAGATAATATAATTCCAAAAGAAATAAGTATTGATTATTATAAAGATAAAGGTTGGGGTATAAAAACAAATAAAGATCTAAAAAAACACGACCTCATTTATAAGTATCCTATTACTAAATTTCCAGAAAATTATAAAATTAAAGTAAAATGTCATTTAGGTGAAAAATTTATAGAACGAGATGTGCATTTAGACTATTTTTCTGATAAATACAATGTGTTTCCTTCATGGGATGCTTTTATAAATCACGAAGATATACCTAATTGTTATTACGATAAAAAATATGAAATTAAAAATAAAAAAGTGTATGGTATATTACGTGCTAGTAAAGATATAAAAAAGGGAGAAGAACTTAATATTGATTATAAAAATGAATATTACATTTATTCTTCTTTTTGGGATTTATTATGAGTTTCAGATTTATCACATTTCAAATATTCGTTGTATAATTTAATACATTGTTTTTTATCAAACGTATAATTTTCAAGACCTGTTTCGCAAATGATCCAATTAAGTAAAGCATTTTTATTTTTTGATAACATTATAATTAACTACCTTGTTTTATTTTTAATATCTAATAAGTTAGATATTAGAAATATTTAATAGCATTCATTTTTATATGACATTAAAAATTATTATTGGTTTAGGATTGTTAGTTTTCTTATATTTATATTTCCGTGATACTAATACAGAACCCTTGAAAAATAAACAACAATCTTTATTTATTCCTAGCGATAAATTTGTAGGTGCAAAAAATGGTTATGTTTTTAAAATGGATCAGCATGGATTAGGGTACTATTTAGATACTATTAATTCCTAAGAATATACTGAGCGACACAACGGACATTTTTTAGAATTAAATATGCTTCCCGGATTATCTTCTCCTGAATTTATCGATAACTCTTCTGCTTCATTCCATCGTTTATAATCATCTGGATTATTTGTTTCCCAATTATCCTGTATTTCATAATATTCTTCACAATAACATTGTTCTCCCTTTCTAGGATTTTCACATCCATTGGGACAGGGCGGACAACCATAAAAAACTGGAGATAAATGATATCTTGATTCATCCCAATATAAAATATTACGCGTGCAAGAAACACAAAACCAATGACCACAATTTGTTGGAAATTTTACTTGTTTATTATCTGGATTCATACATACACAACAATCTTCTTCGGCATCTCTGAACTCCAATTCATTCCATCCAAAGCCCAATCCTCCATTATCGCAATTTATACATAGATAATTGCCATAATGTATAAACCAATCTGGATATAAAACACTTTTACATAATTCATAATTTTTACATTTAATACCATTTTCATATTGATAATCAGATGCTCTATTTTGATTTTCGTATTCCAAATCTCTTGACATTAATATTAATAAAAAATAACATTTAAACTTTTTAATTATAACTAATATTTAACTCTTAACCATTTGGTTACTTGCCCCAAATAAACAAAATCAGTAAATTCTTTTTTATTATATGTATTTGGGTCTTTACATATTTGTGTAACTTCTACTTCGTTACCATCTGTTGTTAAATATATATTAGTATGTGGTGTATAACTATTATTTTTACATATACCTAGAATACCGTTGATAGCATTGCTCTGGTTATGTATAAAATTTCTTAATTCTTTTTGTTTTTGTGAAAAATATGCGTGATACATTTCTTGTGAACTCATTGTAATAATATACTTATAAAAATAAAGTATATTATTAATATCAATTTTTTTATTATGTTGAGCCCGCGGTGGGACTTGAACCCACAACCCCCTGATTAGAAGTCAGATGCGCTATCCGATTGCGCCACGCGGGCAAATGTATAATTAAAAATAAATATTATATTCCAAATTCAATAAAGGAAAAATTTGTAGGAAATATATTAGGTTTAATACGAACTTGATAATAATTACCACCACTTACTCTCCTTATTTCTTTTTTTATTTTTTTTAATTGTCTTTGATCAACATATTCTAATACACATGATTCATAAATAACATAATGATTATCAGGCATTTTTTTTAATGTATCTAATATATCTCCTGTAATAGAAACTGGACATTTATTACAACCTTTTAAATCAATACATATATCACCACAATCATATGCTTTTTTTATATTTTTATTCCAAAAACCAGCATTTGGATCGCCAATCACTACTAATTCTTTTTGTGTTTTTAAACTTTTGTTTTTTGCTTTCATAAATATATTATATCGTCTGTAATTTCTCCATATAGATAACATTATATCTATTACTGCTAAAACAATAATAAAAAATACAATTTTGAAGATCATATACTATATAATTATATTTTATGATTGGAGATTGAAGGAATCGAACCACACATCTCGCCCTAAGCGTAAGTGCGCGCATTACCAAATGCTAAATCCCCTGAAGAAAAAAATAAATTATTTTTCAGGTTACTTTTTCATTAATTTAGATTAAATAATATGAAATATTGCTGTTAATAACCTTGATAGCGACTCGAGGGATCGAACCTCGGACCTCCGCGTTATGAGCGCGGCACGCTAACCTCTGCGCCAAGTCGCTTTAATAAAATAAAATATTGTTTCGTTTTCTGGTTTCATTTTACGGTGTTCTTCCCCTGAACTATAAGGATTTTACTCCTTAACTGGTTTCGATCCAGTGACCCCCGGCTTATAATGCATTTTTTATTTGCTGTTAAAAACCTAAACGCATGCCCACTGAGGGGCTCGAACCCTCGACCACGTGCTTAAAAGGCACGCGCTCTACCTACTGAGCTAAACGGGCAAATAAAATAAATAAATACAGACTAGTTTTAATATGTTTGTTCAGGGACAAATAATATGATAAAACCCTTACCTCCTCTTTCATTACTCAACCCCTGCCCCAACAGTCTAATAAATCAGTGATTAAATCCGCGATAAAATCCGCGATTAATTAGAGAGAATGATATTTTTAGCATATGAGATAAATTTGCTGTTTCTAGTCTTGGTTTTTGACTTATATGAATTTTTTCAAATTCAAGTCAGATCCGGACAGCCTGAATCGAACAGGCGACCAATTGATCTACAGTCAATCGCTCTACCAACTGAGCTATGTCCGGCAACGCTCTTTTGCCATACCCTTTAATAATCCAACGCTATACCCTTTAATAATCCAACGCCATACCCTTTCTTTAATATACATATACGGTTTGATGTTAAACAATGCTGTTTGAGGGACAACTATGCTGATTATAAACCCCTTGATAACTCAATGTTATCGTTATTATTAGTCATTAAATAAATAATTGCTGTTTTCAAACCTGTTTTCTGTATCCTTGTTATTATTCGTATGAGATTTTATTTGCTGTATGGATACAATATTGCGTTTTTAGAAGTACACCTCTTCATGCGCTCAAGACAGGGATTGAACCTGTGACCTCGCGATTAACAGTCGCACGCTCTAACCAACTGAGCTACTCGAGCCATAATCATCAAACATTGCCAGATGAGGGGTTCGAACCCTCGCCTCCGAAGAGACTCGATCTTAAGTCGAGCGCGTTAGACCACTCCGCCAATCGGGCGTGAATTGCTTGAATTCGTTTGCTACCTCCTTGATATTATTATGTTTATTTATTTTTGCTGTATAGAAGTAATTTTACTCAATGTGGGGCTCGAACCCACGACCCTGGGCTCATAAGACCCATGCTCTACCAACTGAGCTAAATGAGTTTTTATGACCTTTATAAGAAAGATAATATATTTATTAGTTTATTCTTTAAGTCAATTTTTTTTATATTTATTAGAATTCAAATACTTAAAATGATTATATCAATATATATTAATGGAACAATTACATAAAAAAGATGATAGTTGTATTATTTGTTTTCATCAAATAAAAAAAAAATCCAAAAAATTTATTTGTTATACTTGCAATAAACAATTTCATTATAAATGTTTATCTTCATGGTATAAAAAATCTGGATATAATAGTAAAATTTGTCCACATTGTTTAACAGATGATTTGTTATTTCTTTATCACGATAAATGGTTTTATAATTATTTTACTTGTTGTGGATATAGCAAATTTACGCCTGTTTTAAACATTAAATAAATTTTTTCTGAAATAATTATGATTTAACCATACCTCGTTTCCACGTTGTCTTTCTTTAAATGTAAAGCCATTTTTTTTTAAATATTCTCCAAAAATTTTATTTTTTTCTTGTTGATTTGAATGTGCTTCAATTATAATACAAAATATTGGAAAACTAAAATCTATACTTTCTAATAATGACATTTCTGAACCTTCTACGTCTATTATCATAAAATCAATATAATTAAAATCACTTTTTTTTAATATGTCTTTCATTTTTCTATTTTTTACCTTGTAACTTGCCCAATTATATTTATATAAATTTGTATTTATTTGTTCTACTATACCACCTTCAGGATTATCGCCAATAAATTCTACCTCTGTTTCATTGCTATTTGATACTGCACAATTATATAGTTCATTATTTGTCGAACGATTTATTTGTAAGTTAGCGAAGTAATCTTTTTGTGGTTCTATCAATATACCTTTAAAATTAAAATAATCTTCCAATGTTTTAGTATTACTATATAATACGCCATCACAAGCACCTATTTCTAAAAAAGTACCATCTGTTATTTTTTCTTTTAACAAATATTGTATTATATATTTATCCTCATCTTGTTGCGAATAAAAACGCATATTAAATGGAGATACCTCAAACAGTTTACATTTTTTTATTAATTCTCTTTGAAAAGATAATGGTTCTAATGACCACTCCAGTAAACCTCTATTAGATCTATACATATATTATTCATTAAAAAATTTGTTTTAAACTATTTATGCTTTATCTATTGAGTTTTCAAATAATGACGTTAAACATATTAACACTAATAAAAATATTATAAAAATTATTGTTGGACCATCTGATTGTGATTGTTGCATCATTGCCAAACATTCATGGTCTGGTATATCTAATCCCATATCCTGACAATTCATTATGTAATTATATATCAAACTAATATACGTTTAAATATATTTCAATTTTATTACATATGAACAAATATTCTTTTTCTATCAATTTACAACAAAACAAAATAACAAATTTTTGTAAAAAAAATATTCCCATTGTTATTTTTCACGTTGGTAAACAAGAATATCTAAAAAAATGTCTTGAATTTAACTCTAGATTTAACCACGTTTTTTTACTAGGTACACAGGATAATAAATCATTTATAAATATAAACAATGTTATTCATATTGATGTTAATAAATTAAATAATACTACTGATGTAAAAACATTTGAAAATAATTTTATTAATTTTTCATCTAATCCACGGGATGCTGAATTGATTTGTTTTTTACGAATATTTTATATACACGCATTTATGAAACATTATAATATTAAAAAGGTATTTCACCTGGACAGCGATTGTGTAGTTTTAAAAAAAATAACAGATATTCCTTTTAAAAAAGATGTTGCTTATTCATTCCATGAATCTGATAAACCACACGAAATGCGTGCTTGTATTCATAATTCATTATTAACATTTGATATTTGCCAAAAATTTATAGATTTATCTTTTGATATTTATGTTAATAAAACAAAACTACAATTACTCAAACCAATCATTGAATATTTTTTTCAAAACGATTTTAAAGGTGGTGTTAGTGATATGGCTTTATTTTATTTACTAAGAAAAAATGTTCAAAATATAAATATACCATTTAATGGTGGTGTTTTTATGCATAATTTAAACATAGGTGAAGGATGGCAAAGTAAAAGTCAATATGAATTAACTGAAGATCTAAGTGGTAATTATATTATTAATATTACAAAAAAAGACAACGAATATCAAATATACGATATTGTAAATAAAAGATTTTATAATTTATATAGTATTCACTTTCAGGGAACTGCCAAACGACATCTTAGAAATATCGAACACTTTTTATGTTAAGAAAATTTATATAAATAAATATTTTTTTGATATTATAATGAAAAAAATATTTGTATTGATTGTATTTATTTTCTGTATTATGTTTGTTAATGGCCAGGATGGTAGGGCGAGATTATGGAATAGAGTACCAAAATTTCACGTTTATGATGCTGTCGAATCATTTTTAAATCATCATAATATTTATGATTGTTTTTATTTTGTTGAAAAACCTACACAATTAAGATTTAAATGTTTTCATGATAATAAACTAAGTGACGTAAGTTTGGAATTAAATCCTATAAAAAAAGACAACTTTATTTTTACTATGGTAAGAAGTGGAATGAATTGGATTTAATTATTGACATATTTTTTCGTGTTTATTCTTAGGATTTTTACAAAATTCTTCATTATCTATAATTTTAACATTTTTATTAAACCATTCATCAGCACCCAACGCAATAACATTATAATTTCCCTTTTTTTCTCCTTTTTGTAAATGATGATTTTTATGATTTGTATATAATAATTTTGTTACATATGATAAATCCATTAATCCTTCATCATAAGGTCCTTTTTTAATTGAATAATTGTTTTCTATATTATGCATTTGAACATGAGTTTTATTCCATATATATTGCCATACAAATGCTAATATAGCCGATGATATAAAAATATTTTTTTGTGAAATGTTATAACCTGTTATTTTTTTAGTAATATTCATTACTATTATTGTAAGTGGTAGAAACCATATAGTAATAGTCCAACCCATATATAAAGACTCTTCATCATCATAATGTTTTACTTCCATATTTTTTTCAACTTCTAAATGATGTTGTATATGTGTATCGCGTATGCTTTGAATTAACATTTTTTTTAAAAACTTATTTTTTTCTAATATTTTATACAATATATTATCTTTACTAAGATGCATTACATATCTATGTAGAATATGTTCAAAACTACTAAAAAATACATAAAATAATAAAATAAAATTAATAAATTTTACTACATTTATATTTATATTTTTTTTATAATTATTTACTACATAAGGAAAGCATATTGCCAAAACAAATAATAATGTATTTTTTATACTGTAAGCATTATCAGGCCATTTAATACTTTCTGCGTTTGTTGTATAACGATATATTGTTCTTCCAAAAACAATTAAAAGACCTAATAACAACGATATATGTATATTTTTATTTAAACGATATGATAAGAAAAATATGATAACAAACATCGCAATATAACAATTCTGTAAATGTTCAGGTGTATAAGTTAAATACATTTTCTTAAGAATAAAAAAAACGATTATACTGATTAATAAATACATTTAATATATATATAAACAAGATAAAAATAAGCATATTTAATAAAATATATGACAACTGAAATTATTGAAAATTCTGTCAACTATGATTGTTTTATATGTAACAAAAACATTGATGCTTCAATAATTATGGACGCATCAATTGTTGCTTATACCTGGCAAGATTGTTACGAAAAAGAAAAAAATATGCTTTATTTTCATGAATACAATAAACATTCTTGTGTTACTTGTGGAAAAGATTTGATTAAATGGTTGAATTGTAAAAGTAAATATAATTATTTAAAAAATCGTTCTATCGAAAAACAAAATTTAAACGTTACATTGCCATTACCAAAAGCCATTGAAAGATGTGTTTGTTGTAATAATTTCACGCCATATTTAACTAGTGATAGTATTTATATTCGTTCAGGATACATAGAAGGTGTTGGGCAATTTTGTAATGATTGTTATGATAAAACGGTTGGCGATCACTTTGTTATGCGTGAATTCTATAACGATTATTTATTTTAAATTGAAATTATTTTTTTTAAAATAAATATTAGCATTTAATCATGACATCTCTTGCAACCAACACGAACGAATTTAAAACAAAATTAATGTGCTTTAGTTTAAACTGTAGTGATAAAAGTGAAGCAGTTAAAAATCAAGTAAAATTCAGCAACAAAATATTTTTACCACCAACAGTATTACAAGAAATAAAAGATCAAGAATTTCCAATGTATTTCACATTAAAAAATAGTGACAATCAACTATCCGTAGTATGTGCAGTTCAGGAATTCTCATCGGCACCTGGTGTTATGTTTTGTCCGTGGAGAATAATGGAAATGCTAGGAATAGTAGAAGGTCATTTTGTTGAACTATCATTATGCTTTCCACCAAAAGGTGATTATGTTAAATTCCGTTTACATGAATCTAAGTTTGCCGATTTGTCTAATCCAAAAGTAGTTTTGGAAAAAGGAATAAATAAACATTATCCAGTTTTATCAAAAGGTGAAACCATTGCTATTGAATATCTCGAGAAAACATGGTTGATAGATGTAGTTGAAACCAAACCTGCTGATGTTATTCAAATATTAAATGTTGATTTAAATGTTGATTTTGATAAACCATTGGATTATGTAGAACCAAGGAAAGTTGTAACACCAGAACCTGCTCCTGTAATGTTTAATCAAGATACTACATCTCAACTTAGAAGAAGAAATACTAGTAAAATAGAACAATTTAAAAAAAATAACAAATTTGTTGCGTTTTCAGGTAAAGGATATACATTAGGTAGTAGTTAATCGGATAAGATAAATTAAAAGTATTTAAAAGTATTTGAAATAAATTAATTAAAAATGTTTAATTTTTTTGCGGTTTGTTTTAAAAATTTATCTTTTTTATGTTCACATATCGGCTCGAAAATGAGAGATGATTTATTAATTGGTACAGAGCATTCTCGTAAAATAAATCCAGAATGTTGGACGCCAGTACATTCTAATCCAAAACGTCTCGCTACAGCATTAGAAAGTGTTACAGATGATGATAAAAAAGACATTGTGCTTACTGATCCTAAGTTTGGTATGTTTAGTTTAATGAAATATCATTTTAAGCGTGGTTATAAAAATGATATACTTAAAAAGAAAAATGCTATGTATTGTAGTCATATTTTTTCGCTTCTTGCTTTTTTACCCATTGTTATAACTTTTGCCCAATGGTTATTTTTTGGTATTTTATTGGCAAATGAAGCCCAAGATTTCGATGGTAATGTTTGTCCAGGCGAAGGAAGTATATTAGAAAAATTAATGATGTTGGGTGTTTCTATGATTTATTTTGTTAAAAGTTTTTTTTTTTGGGATAATTTAACAGATAGAACCAGATTAAATAAAATGCAACCCGCAATTGATATTTGGGTTATGCTGGATACATTTCAAGAATTTGGTTTTGGTTTATTGGTTTATGGTGCTAATTTATGGGTTATTTTTGTTGAGAATGACATTAAAGATATGGTTCTTAATAGTTTGGCATTTGAATTTATCATGAATCTTGACAATGAATTTGAAGAAATGTATTTCAATTATCTTCCTGAAAGTGCTATTGATATTTATGATAATATTTTTGTAACGTATCAAGGAAATCAAGAAAAATTAGAAAAAAGAAAAAAATCTTGTGGATTTAATTGTATTAGGTGCGTTACATATATACCATTTAAACTACTAACATTTGGATTATTAATATTTCCATTATTTTGTTTTTTTATGATGTTTTATGGACCATATTGTAAATAATTTATACCAAATTTTCTTGTTCTTCTGTTTTTTTTGACAAACAAATAGATAATAATGGAATACCAATAAAACAAAAAAGTAATGCTAAAATAACTAATATGATTAATAATAATTCCATATTTTATTTTTTATTTTATTTTATTTTATAATACTCAATTCTATAATCTTGATCAGGGTATATTTTATTTTGTTTATTAACCCATTTTGTTAAAAATTTTTCATGTAATTTACTTCTCCAATTACCGTAACTATATTTTGAACTATTTTTATCAAACCAACTAACTCTAATTTTATATTCTTTATCTTGATTAGGACTTATTTTATTACGAAACATAATTTATTATTACTATTTTAATAATAAATTATTCAATTTATTTTCTTTATAATATCATATTCTTCGCTCATTAATAGTATTTTATTTCTAATAAATGTTAAATGGTCTAATTTTTCTGACCCAAATGTATACTCTTTTTTTGTATTAAACCATCTTCTAGTGCTAGTTTTTGTAATCTTAAACTTAAATAGTTTCGATAATTCTCCTTTCCATATTTCACCAATACTATATTTACTTATATTTTTTATCGTTTTACATGTTCTGTGTTTTTTTCTCATATTCCAATGCTCCATTGTATTATTTTTTAGTTCGAAAAATCTTTTTCTCCATTTATCTTCAAACAATGTTGAATAATTTATATAAATAATCCCACATATTGTTTTGTTCAACTGAAATGATTTTTCTTCTGATACTTTAATTATTTCTGACGATGATTCATTAAATGATATTATTTGCTCTTCTTCCATTACATTGATGTAAGAAAAAATTTTTTTATTTGTATATACTTTACTCCTTGAATATGGAATGATATTCTTGTTTTTGTATTGTATTAGGTGATTCTGGTTTTAGTCTCTTAAATTCATCTGTTATTTTGTTAACAATGGTGTTACACAGTTTGTCTTCTTCTATTGTTAATTTACGTTTTCTATCTACAAATATTCTAACAATGATTTCTTGATAATTGTAATGATTTGTAACTTCAAACTCTGTTGGTTTTTTCGTAAATCCTTTTGGATATTGGTTTATATCACTTGATTTGTAATATGGAATGTTTAAAAATGGATTGCTACAATCACCTGAAAATCCTATTTTAGCAACTGAAAAGTAAATTTTTAAACTATTGTTTAACCTTTTCAAAGTTGTTAATGGTAGTTTTAAATCTGTTTTAAATTCTTTTATTTTTTTTGAAATTTCATCATACAATGTTGGTGCCAGCGTTACTTCTGACAACATCTTAGGTAATTCTCTTTTATAAATTTTTTGAGTATTATAATTATTTGCTAATACCAGGGTATCTGGTGTCATCATATCTACAAAATTTGTTTGACCTTCTGTTAATAATATTTCTATGGCTTTTACTGTATGATGATTATAAAATCTTTTATGTAATTTATATCTTGTTTGAAACAAACTATAAATTTCATCCTGCAATTTCTCTGGCCATCCTAATACTTTTCTTCCTTTATATTCTACTATTTTTACTTGACGTATCAATCTTTCATACTCACCACCACATTTTATACCCAAATGATAACTATCTCTCATAATATAATCTATTTTGTCAACATCTATATTACATAACTTGTTGGCTACTATTTGATTATGCCATTCTATATCACTTCCATAACTTATATCAGTACATATCATATTACAAATTCTATCTATACGCCAATCATCAATTATATTTTCTCTTTTATTTATTTTTTTTACTAATTCTATTGATCTATATTCATGACACCAATGCGAATCAAAACCACACTGTTCACGTACCCATTCATCATATAAATGACTAAATGGCCCGTGTCCAATATCATGTAACAATCCTGCTAATCTTACATCTTCCCATAATGTATAATCAAATTCATCTCTACTTTTTCTTGATGTTTCAGATAATACTGTATTTTTTCTTGTTTGCTTTTGTAACGTTTCAATCATTATTCCTGCCAAGTGACTTACTCCGATACTGTGTTCAAATCTACTATGATTTGCGCTAGGAAAAACAAAACTACTTACACCTAATTGTTGTTTCCATCTTAAACACTGAAACTCAGGTGTATCTATAAATTTTTTCATATTTTCTGTTATTGTTATATGTCCATGTATTGGGTCAAATATCGTGTTTATTTTATGCATGTTGTTACATTAAATTAAAAAACTAATTTTAAATCAATTTATTTAATAAAAAAATTTTATAACTACACATTTTTTGATTTATTAAAATTAGCGCTCAGATACTTTATTGTATGATTGTTCTACTGTTGACTTATACAACGTTGGGACGTGTTCTAACTCTCTATCCACCTTAGAACTCATTCTTTCATATCTTTCCCTGTTTTTTCTACGCCTATTTAGATAACTGATATAATAGGCTGTTCTTTTTCCGCGACGTGTTTTCCAAAAGTCAACCCACTTATTTGATTCAATGGTACAACTGTGACCAGATGGTGTTACCTCATAATGATAATATTCACCTTTTAAATCAAGATTTGGGTCTACAATTTGCTTTTCAGTATTATCTTCTACGTATTTAGATGTGCGTGGTAGATAATCACTGTAATTTTCACAATTACCTATTCTGTCTTCTGTAGCAAATCGTTGTTCTGTCTCTTTAGTTGATTTTGCCGTGGAATTCCGAAATGCTTTATCTGCTTTACGCGATTCAAACCATTTGGTACTTCCAGGTGCGATATACGTCTTGAAGTCTGCTGCTGTTTTGGGATATTTTATACGATTATCAAATACCGCCTTTTTCTCTGTTTTATCACTACGACGAAAGTTTCTACGTCCGTATCCTCCTCTTCCACGTCCTCTTCCACGGCCTCTGCCGCCGAATCGTCCTCTCTTTTGTGATTGTGTTTGGGTTCTCTTTTGGAATGGCATTTTGTTTTACTTGTTTGTTTGATTGTTGATATATCTCTTATTTTTTTTTATTTTTTACTTTCAATTTTTTTAAAAAATTGCAAAATTCCAAATATATATCTGCAGATTGTATTATATCTTTACTTTTTGTTATTTTCCTTGTTTTTTTTCTATTTCTTCTTTTTTTCTTTTTTTTACGAGTTTTTTTTATATTTTTTCTTGATTTTCTTACCATTAATATTATAAAATATATAAAATAATACAAAAAAATATATTATAAATATTTAAACATAATTATAATATTATTATTATAATGTCTGAAGAAGAAGAAGTTTTAAAAGATATTAGTGGTGAAGTAATGTCTCCATTAGAATTAGACACCAGTAGCGATGAAGAAGAAACACTCCAGGAATCATCACAAATTAATTTGGATGTTTTAAATGATTTAAAAACCGGTGATTTGTTGTTGTTTAATGACAATAGTTCAGGATTATTTGGTTGGTTTACAAAAATAATAAAATGGGGGTCTCATAGTAATTACAGTCATATTGCTATGGTTTTAAAAGATCCTACTTTCTTAGATAAAAAACTTGAAGGATTATATATTTGGGAATCTAGTTGGGAAAAAAATCCTGACCCACAAGATAATAAACATAAGTTAGGTGTACAAATCACACCTATTCAGGAGGTACTAGATGCCTATACAGACGGTCATGTTTATGTCAGAAAAATTAATACCTGGGAATTTAATCCATTTTCCGATTACAATCTCAAAAACATACATGATGTTGTTTATAAAAAACCATACGATATTTGCCCTGTCGATTGGGTTGAAGCCTTTTTAAAAAAAGATTTAAATCCTCAAAAAACGAGTAGATTTTTTTGTAGCGCATTAGTTGGCTATATTTATACAAAATGTGATATATTAATTGCTGAAACCGACTGGAGTATATTAGCCCCAAACGACTTTTCATTGTCTGGAGAAACCGTTAAATTTATGCCACCATATAGTTTGTTTCCCGAAGAAAAAAAACTAATGTAATTAAATCATATTTACATCTGCTATCATAGGACCATCTATACGTTCCTCATTTTTATCTTTTTTTTGATTTTTTAACATTTTCATTGTTTCATCATCTTTATCATTTCTATGATCTTTATCTATTACGTTAAATGATTGTAACTCTGTCATATAAGCACTTAACGCCATATTGTTTTTCTTTGAGTCATTTGAAATAAATACTGCATTATTTAATTTTAATAATATCAATATTACAAAACTTAAATATGCTGTTACTGTAGCATTTCCAGCATTATTCATCGCAATTGAAACAGTTGAAATTATCAAATTTAACATATATAATATACTTGTAATATTGGAACTATAGTAATAATTATTATTTATTCTATGTAATGCTTTTTCTAATTCTGGTCTGTTTTTTAATACCAATGGCAAATTGTTATCTCCAAAATTATCATCAATATCTAGATGTTCTATACACCAATTTTCTCTTCTCAATTCTATTGTATAACATATTGTAAATGATAATGCTGAAATAAAATTTAATACTAAGCATGTTCTGTGTAATTCTTCTTCTTTATATAAATTATCTACTATACTACAAACTTTATCTCCACACATTTGTGGAACAAATAAAACAAGCATTGAACCCATCAATACCTTATAACTCTGAAGTAAAAATATAAGCGTAATTTTTAAACGCTCTTTCGTATCTATATCTACTTTCATTTTCATTGTGTTATAATAAATAATATTTTCCTTATATTATTTATTTAAATTTATTGGTTGTTTAATATAAGATTTAATCCAATTAATGACAATATAATACCTATTATCAATTTCAAATTTATTTTTGCTGATAAAAACAAATACGATATTATAAATAATAATAATATTTTTAAAGGCTCCATAACTCCATCTAAAACTGCAACATTAGAAACTAAATAATACCCTCTATTTTTAAATATCATTCCAAGTGTCATTAAAAAAGCAGTAAATAGTATTGGTACAATTATTTTCATATTATTTTTGTTTTTAAATAAATTTTTTTGATACATACTATAAATTATACAACACGCTAGCAGTGAAAATAAACCAACCCCTAATGTAAAAATAAATATAAAGTCGCAATAACTACATTTATTATTTATTAAAATATATTTACGAAGAGATACACTTACAGTAAAAGCAATTAATGCTATTACTACAAAAGTTTCCCATCTATTATTTATATTTTCAAACATATTTATATATTCATTATATTAAAAATTCATATCATATATTGCCTTACAAATTTTTTCATTAGCAAAATCTATACCTATAAAACCAGGTTTATCATTCCACTTTTTTATCGTTTTAATATTATTTCGAAACCATATATTTGTAAAAAACGAAACTATTCTAGGAGGAATTATTCCTTTCAATGGTAAATAATTTAATTGTATTTCTAATGTTTTATATCTGTTATCTTCATCATTTTCCAATAAAAATTGTTTTATACTACTATTGACACTACATATATTTGTTAAACTCCAACTATTGTTTACTAAAATAGATGAATTATCATCTAATCTACCTTTACATTTTTCATTATTTAAATAATATTCGGGTATTGGAATAATTTTTCCTCTTATATTTTTTATAGGTTCATTTAAGTTTATGTTTTGATTTATTACAGGACCTTTATTTATTATATTCCATAATTCACGTGTATAACTAGGCTGCCATTTATCTCTTGTATTCCATTCTCTTTTTAAAAACAAAAAAACTATTTCACTAGGATTGTTTTTTAAAAAATCACTTATTTCTTTTATTAATGACCACACGTAATAACTTGACTGTAATGTGTGTGTTATATTTATTTGACCATTTTGTAACATTCTTAATCTAATATCAAATGCTCTTACACCTATTTTTAATTGATTTGTTATTGATTTATTTTGACATTGAGCCCATTGCCAAGGTATGCTCATTGAGCAAAATCTAGGATTTACAGCACATGAATTATGTGTTTTAGGTATTGCATTTAAATCTCTAATTCTTTTATTGTCATCTATTTTACTCATCCAATTCATGATATTATTTATATATATAATGAATAATATTTATAAAATACTTATTTACTTATTTATTATATTAATATCATTATATGTAATTAAGTATATTTTCCTACTTTTTCATACACCTGAATATAAAGTATACATATGATGGAATACATTATTATTTTAAATTTTAATCTCGTTATATTTTTTTATTATTTTTATAAAATAGTATAATGAAGCATATAGAAAAATATAAAAAACAAACTAAAAATTTAAAAAAAGAAAATAGTGACGTTTATAAAAAATTAAATAAGTTATTATCTAATGTTGAAAAAACTATTCAAGAAAAACCAAATCATGATGTAAAAGTTAATACTAGTACAACTACTGCTGCTGGTGCTCAATTACCAATACGTGATAATTCCATTAACTCATGGGTAAATTCATTGCGAGCCGATATTTATAGATAAATACAGTTAAAATCCGAAATTTTAATTCTTTATTATTTTAATGTTTAATTTAATAAAAAATCATATATTTCATTTAGATGAAATATTATTACTACTTCACTATAAATATACTAATAATACATATCAAAAATGGTGGTTAAATGATACAAGGTTTGACGAATCATTAAAAAATGACATTTCTATGTGTTATGATATGTTAAAAGATGTTTCACGATCATTTTCAGAAGTCATCATTCAATTGCCTAACCACATTTCATTGGATTTTGTTATTTTATATTTACGAGCCAGAGCTTTAGATACTATAGAAGATGATGTCACACTTTTTAATGGTGATTTAAAAAAAAGAAAAAAAATATTGAAATCTTTTCATAAAGAAGACAAAGATATTCATTATAATTTTCAAGATAAAAAATATAAATTTTTGATGAACAATTACAGTAAAGTTATGAATGTTCATAACTCTCTTCCTGTAAAAAATCAAAAAATTATTAATAATATTATGAAAAAAATGGCAAAAGGAATGATTAAGTATTTAGATTCAAATATAAATACTATTGAAGAATATAACGATTATTGTTATTATGTTGCTGGTTTAGTTGGAGAAATATTGACAAAAATTGCTGTTGTTAATAATTTTGAAACCGATTTGTTTATAAAAAATACTATCAAAAATAAAAATGTGTTTTCGAATCATAAGAAAGGTGGTTTAGACAAAAGTATGGGTATTTTTCTACAAAAAACAAATATAATAAGAGACTACAGAGAAGATATAGGATTAAAAAAACAATGGTGGCCAAAAGAAATATGGGGTAAATATACAGATGATTTTACCAAGTTACCTGAGGCGCCAAATAGCGTTGATTGTATTAACGAAATAATTAACGATAACATTGAAAATATACCAGATGTTTTACAATACTTAAAGTTGATTAAAAATCAGGATTATTTTAAGTTTTGCGCAACACCTCAAATTATTGCTTTACATACTCAGGCTTTATGTTACAACAATGAAAAACTTTATCATGAAAATATAAAAATAAGAAAAGGCATTGCCATTAAAGCACTCAAGGTAAATAACTATAAACATGTTTGTCATCAATTTAGAAATGCTTTAAATATTATTAAAAGCAAAATCAATAAAAAAAATGCTATTGGATTGATTACACAAAAACAAATTATGATTATTGAAAACATCATTAGTAAAGAAATTGGACCTGAAAAAACCTTTTTTGAAAAAATGAATCGCTTTTTGTTTTTACTGATTGTTTTAATTGCCGTTAATTTTTTGTTTTATAAGATAACTAGTTATTTTGATCCAACTGTTCAACCATTAAAAAATAATCCTTCAGTTAATATTTCGCCAGGTAATAATAATGTCGAACTAAAATCTCCAATGGATATGGGAGAAATCAATAGTGATGAACTTATCAAAACAGCAAGTAAATTATTTGGATTAAATGATACAGATATTAAAAAAGCAATTATTAGTCGTAATGCTACAACGAATTTACAAGATAATGTATCAGAATTAAATTTCCCATCTGAAAAACTACCTTCTTCTATGGGAATGCCGATGATATTTACAATATTTGGCGGAAAAATATAATAAAAAATATATACTAATAAATATAATGTTGAAATCCCATATTGCCAAATTAATAAAAAAAATGAAAGACGCAAATAATAAGAAATATACTAAAAAAGAAGAAGAAAAAATAAAGAAAGCAATAAATAGACGTCATAGATCTCAGTCCCCTCTACACCTGGATAATATTCTTATAAAAATAAATTAAAAAATTGAATTAAATATTAACTTACTTAATTAATATAATATTTAATGAATATGGAAGTTTGGGCAGACGATATTTTAAGCGAAGATAATTCTGATTACGAAATTATGAGTGATACTGATTCTATTCCATCTTTAGAAGACAGTATCGATAATGTTATTGACGAAGAAGAGTTTATACAACATATTAGAGATATAAGTGATAATAGAACATTAAGAACACCGTCACCAAATAGTATCGGTGGTATATTTGATAATTCAAACAATGTTGTTTTAGAAGATGGTGAAATTCCAGAAGATTTTAGTGATGAAGCGATATTTGTTACCCAAAATCTAAGAATTAGAATGCCACAAACACCACAAAATGCAAGAAACACTGCTATACCTCGTTGGTCTAATTTAACACCACATCGTCATCCACCAATACCTAGGTTAGAGTTAAGAAATATTCAACGTAATATTTTAATTGATATTGATGTTCAAGATTGTTTAGATACTGTTATTAGAACCATTGAAATTGATTATGAAACACCATTTGCTATTAAATGTCAAAAATTTATTCGTGGTTATTTGGCAAAAAAAAAATTACAATATTTAAAAAAGGTCGCTGAAGAAAGTAAGAAAACTAAAACTTGTAGTGTATGTTACAATGATTTAAATGTATTAAATATGAGTGTTACGCCATGTGGTCATTATTATTGTAGTGAGTGTTTGTTTAGATGGATGAATGAAAAAAATACGTGTGCTATGTGTAGACAAGAATTATATGTACCAAAAATTGATCTTCATACATTAAGAAGAGATACAAGAAGAGCCGTTAGATATCATGCTAATTTACAACGCCGTATTTTGGATATGGAGATGAATAAAATGAGACTTGAAACCGAAACTAATAAAATAGTAAGAAAATCTAATCAAAGTTTGGCGCGACAAATTCGTTTGCGTGGTATGTTAGCAGAAACTAAAAAAATGTTAAACGATGAAGCAGATGCTCTTGACTCATTATACGACAAGTATTTGGAACTTATTGATGACTGTAAAACTGATTTTAATGTTAAGATCAAACTGGAAAAACATTTAAGTGAAAAATTAGAAAAACATATTCAAACGCATAATGATAATAAAAAAATTGTAAACAATAGAAAAAGAATTGCTGAAAAAATCATGTATAGAGAAAATAAAAATAAGATGAGAAAAACTAATAATATTAACAATAGATATTCTTTTCAAACTCTGAATTTTACAATAGAACAATTACAAGACAATACAGATTATGAAAGTTTTGCTACTTTCTGGATATATATTTCAAATACACTTACCGAAGAAAATGAGGACGAATTATTTGAAATTGTTGATGAAGTTACTGTATAAATATTTTACAAAATAATTATAAAATATTTATTCTTTTTTGTTTTTGATATTATTCCACCAATTTTGAAATTTCATAACAGATTGTGCAATCAATCCTTGTGTTCTTAAAAAACCTTCTGTTATTTCTTGAACACCACCCATACGTTCTACTGATTCTACTGCTAAGTGAACTGGAGCAATGGTTAAAGCCTGTGTTAATGACGTAGTTAAAGCAGGTTGGTTTCTTTCATATACAATATGTCCATAAAATTGTGCAAACCAACTCATAGCAACCATAAAGAATGAATACCAAAAATGATTTGGAATGAAACATGTGTATGCTTTACTACCAATAACTATATTTGATAAAAAACTTCCCATAAACATACTACAAAAAATACTTCCATACCATCTATAATATAAAATATAACCAACATACAATAACAAATCATATTTTATATATGTTGAATTTAAACAACTTATTAATGCCAAAGTATAAAACATATTAACAGATAATGCGTGAAAATGTATTTGTTTATTTGCTACATTTTTATGGAATTTTTCATAATTATCTAAGTCTTTTACTATTTTTGACCCTAAGGTTTCTTTAAACAATTCTGTTGTCATTTTATTTATTGGTGTATATATTCCATCTGGTGTGAAAAAAGGCATATCGCCAAATATATTTAACAATGGATATTTTTTTTTTGAAACCCCATTTGACAAATTTAATAATGATTCGGCTACATCTTCAACCATTTCTTCTAATTCTGTTTGAACTTTTTTATCTAATACTTCTTTTTTTTCTACAATTTCTTCATTAGTGTTATCACTATGACTATCACTATCGCTATCACACATATAATTAATTAATGTGTTCATTGTTTAAATTCATTTTTTATATCTTTTTCCCTTTACTGTATTGCTCTTTTCTTTTTGCTGCTTTTTTTTCTATCTCTAACTCCTTTATTCGCATACCTCGTGCTGTATTTTTACCATATTTTTTAAATGTTTCTTTTTTTTTATCTTTTCCTCTTTTTCGTGGCTTGAACTCTTTACCTTGTTTTATTTTACCCATTATTATTGTTATATATTATGCTTTTATATATTTTTGATTATCAATTTTTTTATTTAGCAAATTACTTATTTGTAGTGTTATATTAATTTTTTTATTCTTCTACATATGTATCTATGGATAATTACGAAGATATGTCAATGTCAATGATGTTAGAAAAAAGAACCAAAATTATGGATGTTTCTATTCCAAAAATTTCACCTTCTATATGGATTCCAAGCAATAATATTACTAATTGCTATGGATGTAGTTCTAAGTTTACTATGTTTAATCGTAAACATCATTGTAGAATTTGTGGTAGAATATTTTGCAATAGTTGTACTTCTTATCGTGGACGCATTTCAAGTTTAGTTAATATAACTACTCCACCTAATAAGCAATTTTCTCTTTCTTCATTATTAGAAAAAGAAGATGAAAAACGTATGTGCAACACATGTAAAAATAAAACTGAATTTATAAATAATTCTTCTAAGTTTATTACTATTTTTGCCAATCTACCCATTGTTATTATTGACTTTTATAAACTTAGAGTTGTTTGTAAAAAATGGTGTAAATCTATTAATACTATTCTTTCTTTTTATAAAGGAATACAATATAAGTTACCTTCTCAAAGATTTTCAAAACTAGAAAAAAGTATATTATGGAATCATCGTAAAGAGTTTTCCGGACATTATCATTTAATGACACGATGTATGTCTAGTATTACTGAAAATTATGATATTTCAAATGTTAATAAGATTATTGACTATTATCGTAGCCATTCACAATTATATACATGTAAAGAATTAGGATGTAAGCGCAACTGTTCTTCTATTCCCAAATTAGAAGAAATATTAGAATTAACTTATCGAAAAAATGTTATGGCAAATATCAATACTAGACAATGGATTATATGTGAATTAAAGAAAAGAACAAATACTGAACACAAAAATAATATGCCATGGCTAGTTAAAATATCAAAAGATTATCACGATATTGCTTATAATGCTATTATGCCTATTTGTGTTATGGATTTACAATTAACTTTTGGGTTTTACTATGAATGTAAATTTCAAATGTTAGAACCATATAGCGAAAAAAAATTATCACCAGTTTTTAACCGATTTTATAATTTACTAGATAAGCAAACCATCATTGAACTTGAAAAATCTGATAATTTTATTCGTTTTATAAATTTTTATGTTAAAACTAAGTCTAGTATTAATAAATTTCATCAAAAATCTATTCAATGGTTTGATAAATATAAATATGTTTTATTGCCATGGAACCCTGAAATTAAATGTATAAGTATTCTTACTGAAGGTATTCAAATCATTCAATCTTCAACAAAACCTTGGAAAATACCATTATTGGTTTGTGATGTAAATCAAAAACAAAAAGTTATTAATTTACTTGTTAAATTAGAAGATGTTAGAAAAGATAAATTAACTATGATTGTTGCTTCATGGATTGAAAAAATTTGTCGTAATTATGTTAATATAAAAAAATATAGTGTTTTTCCTATTGATACTGAAACTGGATGGATTGAAATGATTGATCATACATCTACACTTTATGATATTAAACATAAATATAATAGTAGTCTTTTAAATTTTATTATGGATTTAAACCCTAATTATACCGTTAAACAGTTGCGTGAAAAATTTGTAACTACTTGTGTTTCTTCTTGTGTTTTATGTTACGTTTTAGGTGTTGGAGATAGACATATGGAAAATATATTAGTCACTAAAGATGGTGAACTATTACATATTGATTTTAGTTATTTATTGGGTGATGATCCTAAGCACGTTCAAGTTGAAATGAAAATAACAGAAGATATGTTGGATATGTTGGGTGGTAGTGGTTCATTGACATTTAATCTTTTTAAAGAAAAGTGTAAAGAAGCATATAAGTTGATAAGAAGAAGAAGTAGTTTATGGTATATTTTATTAACTTACTTATCATTCGCCAGGCCGGGAATCAAGAACTATCAAAATGATTTTCTAACTATTAAAAATCATGTTATTGAACGGCTTATTCCTGGTGAAAATGAAAAAGAAGCCTCTATGCAAATCATTAATATTGTCGAACGTTCTACTAAGTCGGATTGGGGTGATCAATTATCTGAATGGACACACGAACTTAGTAATCATGCTAAGAGTATTGGTAAGGTTATGAGAAGCACTATTTTTACGATGGATTAATTTTTTGCAAAAAGTTGAAATTAAAAAATATTTTTCATATATTAATATATAACAAAAACTATAAATATAACAAAAACTATCTACAATGCCTATTTTGTGTGATAATATGATGAATTCTGTTTTGGATTTTATCCCAAATGATACATCATATTTGAATAATTTTCAACTGTCTTGTAAATTATTCAAATCTATCATTCAGCCCAGATTGGATGAAATATATTGGAGAACACTTGAAAAAATTTTGGGAAAAAAAAATTGTGAAGGTTTGAAAAATAATACATTAAAAAATTTTTATTGGAGTATCGCTGCAGAAGATTATTGTGGCAAGAAGATTTTGTATTTGTTTGATGCTTTAAAAAAAAATACATCCATTGTATCCATTGATTTTGACCCAGGTGATAATAGTCTAAGTTTAGAAGTAGCAGAAAAACTAGGTGAACTTTTAAAGACAAATACAACAATTACTAGTCTAAAATTTAGTTATCATTGGTATTCTTTTTGCGATACTTATATCTCAGAAGCTTTAAAAGTTAATAAAACTTTAAAAACACTCTGTTTTTGGGGAACTGAAATTTATGATGCTGAAGCGATGTCTGATATGTTGAAAGTCAACACAACATTGGAAGAGTTGGAAATATCGGAACAAGAATACGATAGTTGGCATTGGTATTTATTAGCCCCCGGGTTAAAAGCAAATAAAACTCTAAAAACTCTAAAATTATGGAGTGTTTGGTTCGATGAAGATGGTTTATCAGATATCACAGAAGTTATTAAACATAATACATCTATTACTTATTTAGATTTGAGTTCAAATTATAATATTGATGATGATTTGATTAAATATATCGCAGATATGATACGTGGGAATTCTACGTTAAAAGAATTATATTTGCGTTCTATAAAAATTACTGATAAGGGCGCCATGTGTTTACACGATGCGCTTATAGAGAATAATACTCTTGAAACCATTTCATTTTGTTCAATAGACGAAGAATGCGACATTGATAGATACTCTAGTGAAACACTACGACGATTAAACGAATTATCACAGAAAAAACCACATTTAACTATTAATACCTTTGGTGTATAAATTTAAAATAAAAAATAAAAAATAATATTCAAACAATTTTAAATATTTTTATATTATATATTAAATGCCTACTGCGCATAAAAAAACAAAAAAACTAAGAAAAAATATAAGAAACAAAACTAAGAAAAATAGAAAAATATATAAATCAAAGTCTACAAATAAGACACCTGTTAAACATAAAAAAATAAAAAACACTAGTAAATATCCTATGTCTCGTGGAAATTTGTTTTTTTTAAATAAAAAATCGACAGGTAAAAGAATTACTGCAAAATTAGTTCGAAAACATCCAAAAGCTTTTAGCGAAAAACTACGAAAAAAATATCTATAAATAATATTCAAACAAATTTAAATATTATTTTTTTATATAATTAAATGCCAGTAGCACGTATTTGTCCCTATTGTAAAAAAGGTTTTCTAGCCTCTACTTATCAAATGTTTCGTCATGCTGAAGAATGTAAACAAAAAATTTTGTTAGGACACAACCGTCCTATTTACCTAGAGAAAGGATGGAAAGAAAGTCAGGTTAGTAAGGGGTTAGACATAGAAGGGGTTAGACTGAAATCTAATGATGATGTCCCGTTGAAATAAATTTTTTGTTTTTATTATTTTGTGATAATTCTAATAAGGCTTCTGCTACATTTTCCTCTTCTGTTTTCATAGTAGGTATATAGCCGTAATCTATTAGAATTCTCTTCGGAAATTTTGTTATATCTGTTGTGAAATTTGGTGTGGAATCGGCAAAAGCGATTTTAGGTAATACTATTCCTAGGCTATTTAGTTTTTCTTTATATTCTTCGCTGTGTTGGTCAAATTTTCCACCTAATGGCAATTTCATTTTAAATGTTTGTTTTCCCGATGGAAATGATTTTTTATATCTATCTTGTACTCGTGGCAGATAATGACTATACGTTCTAGTATGGCAAAACTGATAGGCCATTTTACCCGATGGCCATTCATAGCCTGGCAATCCATAGCACATCCCTAGTAAATCTGATTCATGTTTTGTTAATCCTAAGTATTCATCAGGATGATAAGACATTACTTTAGTTATTTTTGTAGTGTTAAAAGCAGTTATAGGACTAATAAATGCTGATAAAGCAGGGCTATCTGCTATTTCGTGTGGTGTATGCTCGTCCCATACAATTAGCATTGGATGTTTACTACAATCTACCGTTACAACCCTACGTCTACCCTTATAATGCTCATTCATAAATGATGGTTCAGGCTTAGTCCAATGTTTACACCCGTGATTTACCCAATAATCGTATAGTGGTTTTAAATTAGCACCATTCATATCCCAAAATACGAATTTTCTTACTCCAGATACGCCTACTATAGTTGCTTTTTCACCATGTGGTGATAGGGAAATTTCACCAGTAGTCTCATCTTTTAAGAATATTTCTTTTCCTTCTATGTGTAGGCTATTATCATTGTAACGATTTTTATTTTTCATCCTTAATCTGTTTGGTGCGTAACAACCTTTCCAAACTTTTCCGTCTTCGGTTTGGTATAGTTTTACCATTGCTTCTCTGAATGTATCGTCATTTTGAATTAAGATATTTAAGGGAGTTGCGTATTGATGTATCATACCCTGATTAGCATCTGGTACTTTTGGTGGTGTAAATTTACTAGGATCTTTCTTCATTTCCATAGTAGGCTCTTCTACCATTTCACTTACTTTAAATACCCTATTAGCATTGCTATACAATTTGGTTTCTTTTAAAGCGGCATCTCTTTCTTCTGTACTAATAGTATTTAATGGTATTATTACTACACCAAATTTCCTTAAAATTTTAAGGACTTCTTCGCCTCGTGTTGAAGCAGTTACTGTTGGTATGTCAACCTCTGTTGGTTTTTGATACTTTGTTCTTGGCATTTTTTTCGTGCTGTCTCGTGTTATTTACTATATATTAAAAATATTTTTCAAAATCAATTTTTTTATTATTTAAAAAAAATAATATAAAAATTTATAACTATCTTATGTAATGACTAAACTACTAGACAATTCTAATAATTCTATAGAAAAACTTTATAGTATTGTTCCTTATACCCCGTATATTTGCTCTAGTATATTGGGATATTACTCATATGATTTACTAAAACCATATATACATGTTGGTCAAACCGGCGTTGATTATTACGCAGAAGCACATTTAACCAGATGGAACGCAAAAATTCATACTATGGGTATGCCTTTTACTATATTTGGTATGTTACAGTGGATTCCAACATTATTAGGTTTAAACTATAATCAATCCAAAATGCTCGCTTATAACTTATATACATTATATGCAGGTCATTATTTTAGAATCGATAAAAGAGTTTTTTTAATGTATTTGATTTTTTATTATTTTCCACTTCGTTTTGCTATTAACGAATATCGAAAATACGATCCTAAGACTTTAAGATGGTGGTTGTTTAAAAAAGGGTTTCTCACTGCTTTTATTGCCTTAGGATTACAAGAAAGCGTTGGACATTATGTTGGTGGTGATATTCCTAGTAGACCTGAAGGTGTATTAAATGCCATTGTTTATGCTATGTATTTTTCTGTAGGACATTTTTTTAATTATTAATTATATATATATATGAATTTCTTCGCTACTTTTTTTTCAGTATATTATGGCTTTTGGAGCGTATTTACTTTATATGAATATTATATGGATCGTGCTTCTAGAACATACTATATTAAAGACCGTGAAGGTAACCGATATTTAAAAATATAAATACCTATTAACTATAACTATATAAATACAACAATTTATATAATTTTATAATGAAAATATGTGTTACTGGAGGAACTGGACTGGTAGGAAATGCCGTAAAAAAATTTTCAAATAATTTAAAACAACACGCATTTTATTATGTTTCTCGTTCATTTGCCACTGATAACAATAATAAAGGTATTGATCTAACTAATATTAGAGAAGTCGAAGAATATTTTAAAAAACATAAGTTTGATTATATTATTCATTTGGCTGCAAATGTAGGTGGTTTATATAAAAATATGAATGGAAATATTGAAATGTTTAATGATAATATATTGATGAATATGAATATACTTACTACTTGTAATAAATACAATATTGATAGAGGTATTTTCTGTTTATCTTCTTGTATTTATCCTAATAATCCTTCTCGTTTTCCTATGGATGAAACTATGATACATGAATCACCACCACATATATCAAATGAAGGTTATGCTTATGCTAAGAGAATGTTGGAAAAACAATGTAATCATTATAATAAAGCATACAAACGTGAATATATTTGCCTTATTCCTGTTAATTTATATGGTAAACACGACTATTTTAACTTGCAAAATGGTCATTTTATTCCTATGCTTATGCATCGATTTCATAAAGATTTATTATTGAACCGAAAACATATTGCTTATGGAACTGGTACACCATTGAGACAGTTTTTATATGTTGATGATTTTGCCAGAATTATTCTTGAAGTTTTATTAGGTGATAAATATAATGTAACTACTCCACTGATTTGCTGTAACGATAAAGAATATACTATTAAAAATATTGTTAATCTTATTGCTTATCATATGGATATCGATATACATGATATTTGTTGGGATACTAGCAAAAGTGATGGTTGTATGAAGAAAACCGTTACTAACGCAAAGTTAAAATCTTTTTATCCTGATTTTAAATTTACTGATATTGATGATGGAATATGGGAAACATTTCAATGGTTTAAAAATAATTATCCAAATATTAGAAAATAATTTTTATTTAAATAATAAGGCTAAGGTTATTAAACCTCCTATAATTGCTATGTTTTTCATAAAAAAGTAATATTGTATTTTTTCTGGTGGAAAATGATACAATAGTGTTGCTAAAACTGTGAATCCTGCTAATGTTAAAGATGAATGATAAGCCAAATTTTTATAGTTTTCATTGAATATCGCCAGGATAATTACTATTGGTGCTATTATTTCTATTGCTATTACTCCTACAATAGATATTTGTGAAACTATTTTGGGTAACATATTAAATACTGGTTTTTTTAATAAATCTTCTACTGTACCATTATAACCTTTAATCTTACCTATTCCTGCTAAGAAAAATATTGCCAAAATTAATACAGATGCCAATAACAATAATATTTTTTCTATACTTAAATTTTCCATTATATATATATAAATGGAAATAAAATTAAAATTTTTTGATAAGGAAGAATGGAGTATGTATGGTACTATAAATGTTATTATTCCTTTTTTATTGTTAATCTTTTTAAGACAAAGAATTAGTTATGATACACTTATTTTGGCATCTATTATTGGCATGATGAAAGGTGATTTGATACCTAAAATTATATTTACTGGATTTTTAAACTTTTTAGTTTATGAAAAAAATATACAGTGGGTCTTTAGAAGTATTATTTTTGTTATCTCTACATTTATTATTCATTTTATACCTTATAATAATATTGTTCATCAAACCGTTATGAACAACAATTCTTTATTATGGGTAATGAGAACTATTATTTTTATTTGGATGTGTTATATTTTCTATTTATTTATTTAACTATAAATTATATGACTGATAATAATATAATTTATACTAATAATTATATTAATGATAAACGCATATCTATTTTAGAAAACAAAATTGTTGACCTGGCTGAGAAATTTAATCAAATCGATGAAAAATTAGATCGTATTATTGATTTTTTTCAAACAGACATTAAAGAAAACTGTGATAAAATGGGCGAGCATATTGATTTTGTTGAAAATGTTTATGAAAATGTTAAGAATCCATTGGGATATATATGTAATAAATTATCTTATGTTTCTGGTAATAAACAATATACATTAGAAAATTGTAAACCATCTACTGATTTAGATGACGATAGTTTAGATATGAGTGAAAATGGTGAAGATGCTGAAGTTTAAAATAAATATTTTCTAAGAAATAGTCCTGTTAATATTCCTGCTGAATTAAACGCAATATCTTTATAACTACTGTCCCAATATGTTGTATATTCTATTGTAGTATTGTCTACTCTAGTTCTTTTTGATTTTGATTCGAAATTTTTACCATCTTTTTTGGTTATTATTTTCATTAATGATTCTATTATTTCCCATGATGTTCCTATTAAAAATATTAATAACCATTTTAATGGAAACAAATATGCTAATATACAATAAAGTATATAATGTGTTATTGGCCAATGACTTACAGCAAAATTAAAGTATGGCATTTGAAATACTTTTTTATTTAATGGGTCTTTAAATATTGCGCAATCTTTAAATTGCTTCAAGTAAATATAAAAATATCCTATTATAGTTAATCCAACAGATAAAGTAATTATTAATAATTTATAATTATCATTTAATTTATTTGATAATAATTTAATACCCATTATTGGATATATAAAACAACCAGCATAAGCCAATGTTAGTATGATTATATCTGTTGTTTCATCTGATTTTTCGCATTTATCCTCTATTTTTTCTTGTGAAACCATTTATATAATATTACATTATAAATAAAAATCACAATAAATTTCATTATCTAAATCTGTTATATTGTTTACTACAGCATCTGCACCGGCACTTAACAAATTGTCTTTTTTTTCATGTCCTGATAATACTCCTATAATTAATCCGCAGTTTGCGTTTATCCCCTCCAACATATCTATTTGTGTATCTCCTATTTTTGCAACATTCTTTGGTGACATTATTAAATTTTCTTCCATTAAACGATGTATCATATATGGTGCTGGTCTACCACAAGTTACTTCTTCGCTCGATATAAAACTATCTATTCTACCATCCAAATTAAATTTATCTATTATTTTTTCTTGTAAACTTTTTGGATATCCAGTATTTAAACAAATCTTTACTCCATTAATTCTTAAAGTATCAAAAAAATCCAATAAATTTTCATCTATTAATTCTATGTTTCCTTTTTTAAAATACTCTTTTTCTAGAGTTTTCATCAACTCTTTCTCTAATTTGTTTGCTACTTCATCTGCTCTATCATAATTACCTATATGTTGATATACTACACTTCTCATTACATCTTTTTTATCTTTTCCCGGCCAACTATCCATCATATTCGGTGTTGCTGCATAGCCAGATGTTTTCAATGTCGTAAATATTGTTTTATATATTAAACCTTTCTCATTTACTATTGTTCCTGCCATATCGCACACAATCATATTTATTTTTCTCTTCAAAAAAATACTCATTACATTAATAATTAGTGTTTTTTTAAATATATTTAATTACTATTGTTTGAAATATCCGAAATTATATCATTTATAGTATTTGTTATTGCGTTTTCTGAAATATCTATTATGGTTTCTGGTTCTTCTATATCAGATGTTATTAAATTTTCTGTTTGAGTTAGTATTTCGCCAGGCTCTGAAATATTTATTGATACATGCTTTGGTTTTTCATCCGTGTCATCATCTTCAGAGGACGAATCATCTGCTATTAAAATATTTTGGAATTTTGTTATCTTTTTTGTTAGTGATTTTAAACTTAAATTATTTTTCTTATATTCCATATCTTCTTCATGTTTTTTATGTTCTTCTAACATTTTTAATTTGTTTTCTAAATCATATTCTCCTATAATACTATTGCGTTTCTTTTCATGATCCGCTATTGCTTTTTGAATTTTGTCTCTTTCTTCTTTTAAAATCTTTTCTTTATATTTTTGTTCATCTTCTTTTGCTTTCAATAATTTTGCCATTCTTTCTTCTTCATCTTTTTCTGTTCTAAATACATTTATTGGTTCTAATTTCAATATAGCAGGAACAGAAAATTCTGGAGATTTTCCTGATGGATTTACTTTTGATTTTTCTAATATTGATACATTAAAGTCTTTTAATATCTCTGGTGGAACTGGTGGACTTTGTTCAATCAATCTATCTATATCAGTTCTACATTGTTTTATATAATCTATACCAGGCATACTTCTTTCATCTGCTGGTAAAGATAATTCTACAGCAATACTTCTACTTAGTTTGGCATATGCTAAACTTGCTGCTCTATGACCTTCTAATAATTCACTTACACGTAAAAATTGTCCTATTGTTGTTACTAAACCTGCTGCTAAATTTAACGTTCCTATTATTAAAGGTGCCCAGGTTTTTGCTCCATCTGGAAAACTACCCTGAGCAAAATTAGCAGTACCTGTAATGGTACTAATTATAATTACTGGTATGGCAAATCTCATATTTTTTTTATTATAATCTTGATAAGCACGCTCATGCATCCAACGATAACAACTTGCTTGTTCACTCCAACTTTTAAGTATGTCTTCTTGTTGAGCATGCCACAAACGCTTCATATCTTCTGGATTTATTTTATTTTTGTCAGACATAATTATGATTTAATATTAGAAAAAATATTTTCCTTAATATCCTGTCCAATATTTATTTACAGATAGTTGTTTTTTCTTCCATTCCCTGTGGGATTTTTTTATTAGTTTTTCAAATTCTCGTATCTTTTCTTCTTGTTTTTCAAAAGCACGATCCAACTTATTTTTTGGTATATGATTTACATTTTTTTTATGATTTATTATCTGCTTACCTAATTTATGTAGACGACCATAGTTATTTACTATTCTTACAAATGACATTATACATTTAATTTTTTTTTAGTTTTAAATTGTTTCTTCTTATACTATTTGTCAAATGAAGAATAAAACGCTTCTCTATAGAGATAAATAAAATATAGATAATATTATAATATCACTTTTAAAATATTATCACGTTTTTAACTGGACTGTCTAGAGGATTTATTCGATGATTATATCATTGTCAATTTACTAAACTATTTTAACTTATATGTAGGCTAATATCTAATTGTACGCCAGCATTTTGATTGTGATTGTCTGTCAATATTAACATATATGGATGTGTGGCAGAAGATATTTCTTTGACTGTGGTTGTGAATAATTGATTTGTTTGTGTACTAATAAAACTTACTGTATCTCCTACTTTAATTCCACTTGTATTAACCCAACCACTATTATTATGTCCACCTGGATTAGTTGGGTCTATTACTTGATTATCATTCTGTATTCTTCCTGTTACAACAAGAGGAGGTTTTGCCTTTGGTTTTTCTTTATAGACTCGTCTATTTATCAATCTAAAATTAACTCTTCCTCTTCCTGTACTAGAAACCAATGCTGGTTTGTTTTTAACATTGTTTAGTTTTACGCGTTGTGCTTGAAGCAATCTTTTACTGCTAAAATGCGACATTATAAATTGTATTTATATTATATTTTATCTAAATTATTTACTTAATTTACAACCATTACCATCCACAATATTATCTGATAATATTAAATATAAACGATATCCCCACCACACTATCATAAATAATAGCCATAATACACCACTATATTTTGTATAACATTTTAATATTTTTTCAGAGAATTCTCCTTCATTATGGTCATTTTTTTTTGCCGTATACCAACCACCACAGCATGTTGTACATAAAAGAAATATACAACCTCCCAATGATGTAGTTAATGATACTGCAAATAAATCTAATCGTTTCATAATTAAATCACCTATTCCTATTATTCCTGTTGGTGGTAGTGCGTTAAATATTAAAGATGTATAATAATTTTCTCCAGTAGATATACATTTATTATCCCAATTATAACAATTGTTTATTAAACAAAATGTTTTATTTTCATATTGTGTTAAACAATCGCCAGGACAAACGCATATTGCTTTTGTTTCTGGATATGTACACGGTATTTTTTTTATTGGTTCATAAGCGATAACCGGTATAATTGTCAAAATATATATAATATTCTTAATCATTGTTATATAATATAAATAGTTGGCTGTATTTATATTATTTTCAGATACTTTTACAGGTGCCTTTTTTTCAGTGCCTAAATCAATGTTGATTTGTCTGATTCTTCTTCGTTATTTGTTACTGGTATAATTTGTATTTCACTATTTTTTTTTATGGTTACTTTTTTACAATTATTTATCACGTAAAATATTGAAACAAACATTAAAATAAATATCAATGACGAACCAAATATTATTACCAATATTTTTATTTCTTCCAAATCATCTTGTAATCTATATAAATTTGTATAGTTTGTTGTTCTATGGTCTGTTTCTATTATAATGTTTTCAGAATACGACATTATAATACTTGTATTATTTTCTTTAAACTATTTGGATAGAACATTAACACAATAAAACCCGACAGCATTTACTATAAATCCTCTCGTTAAGCATAACCCCAAACCTTTCATATAATTTTTTTGTTGTATACTTTCTTTTAATGTATATCCCATTTGCATTCTGGTTTTTATTGTGTCTATTGGATAAGGTAATAACCATGTTAACATTCCAGATAATCCACCTGATATAAAACTATTGTTTGTTTTTTCTTTGAAATAATAATATGATTCAAAATATATCGGTAATGATATTATTTCACGTAATATTGTTATATTAAAACCTAGAGGCCAGGTTAATTTATAATTATAATTCTTTACCATTTGTTTTTGTATTTTAAAATAATCTATAGGTGTAGTCATTATTCCTGATACTAATCCGGCTATTAATATAGAATTATTATGATATAATTGAAATTGGGTTCCTATTATAATTGAGTTTGATATTAGTGGAAATGTTATTCCCCGGTATAGTCTTTTAAAGTTGTATTTTAAAGGTATATTGTTTTGACGTTTCACTTTTAGTGTATCAAAAGGATGTCCTGTTATGGTTTGAGCAATACCTGATATAGAACCGACAAAATAATCATTCATAATATATTAATATATCTTATGAATTTACGTTTATATTATTATTTCATCAAACATGATGGTGGGTTATCTTGATCATCACGTGTCAATGTATTGTGCCAATAATGTCCTCCATGAGTCCACGGGACTTTAATCCACGCATTATCGATTTGATTTTGTGTATAACGTGGTCTGACATTTTGTCGGACAGGTTGTTGGCTCTTAGTATGATAGTATCTATAAGGTCTAGCCGTTATAATTTGTAGGGGTGCTAGTAAAAAAAAGATGCCAATAAATGACATTACTTTTGTACAGGTAGATGTTTTTTGAGATTTCATTATACTATTTTTATGGACTATGTTTTAAGTTATTTAAATAATTTATTATAAACGCCCACCCCATCTGGATAAACCATTATCGTAATCAGGACGATCATCATCTTCTGCTTCACTGTATTGAACACCATCATATTCATAGATTAAGAACAATGAACCTCCACCAGTAGTAATAATTGGTTGATCATCTTGAAATTGAACGAATACGGGCCGTTCTTTGTGTCTTTCACGTGAACGAATCCAATCGTCTATATCACTATTATATCCAGCCTGTTCAACTATATAATTATTAACAGATGTATCTTGACTATTTTTAAATTTATGATTAATAAATTCAATTGCTTTTTCCCAAGTAAATCCTTCATCATCACCCCCCCATATATCTTCATTACCTCTTCGCCATTCTTCAATATTAATAACAGTATAATATGTGTAATCGTATTTGGTTTCTATTGTCATTATGGTTAATTTAAAATAATTTATATTATAAAAAAATATTCAATTTTTTATAAAACAATAATATTAACTATATAATTTCATTTTCATATTATAAATATCTTTTTCTTTATCAATATTTTTTTTAAATCTTTCAATTTTAAACCCAATTAGTAAGTAATTAGGATCGTAATAAAATTTCCATATAATTTTGAAAATATCTAAAGGTAATTTATCAAATAATTTATATGTAATTTTTTTTATTTTTCTTAAACCAACCCAACTATATTCCTCTGGTATTTTCATATTATAAATTTTTTCAATGTCCCAATTACAAAAATAGAAACAGATAGGTTGTGGAATATATGTTTTTTCATATATTCTTCGTAATTCACGCAAGAATTTTTCTCTAATTAAATCTTTATTTTCCCGAAATTCTCTATGAATACGTTTTAAATTATTATGTCGAATAATATTTCTTTCTCTTTCTTTTTGGTAGTAACAATATTTTTGTTTTTCTTTCAATTGTATTTCTCTTTCTCGTTTCTTTTTTTCTTTTTTTATTCTTTCTTTATTCATTTTACATTCTTTTTTCTTTTTCATTTCATAAGTCAAGAAATTTTTATTAACATATTTCGATTTTATACCACGAAGCATTATTATATTTAATTTAATATTTTCCATCTCTTCCTTGTTTTTTCTTGAATGTGTCATATAATAACGTTCCTTAGCATATTTTAGTTTTTTAAATAATTGCTTCAAACTTTTGTGTGTTTCATTATTTATTTTTTCTTCAGTAAAATTTAACGAAGAGTATTGATTATTCATGGTTTCAGGTGATTAATATATTTATATTAATATGAATTCAATTTTTTATAAGTATATTGTAAATGATTGATAGAGATATTATTGTAAATTCGATAGCAGGTGCTTTATTAGTTGCAGTATCAGGATATTTAAGTAAATATTATAGTGGTTATATTAGTGGATTATTATATGGTATTTCACCTTTTGCTGCTTATTATTTATATTTTTATAGTATTTATGTAAAAAAAGATAAAAAAAATGGTTTTAGTTTTATAAATGGAACTATAGTAGGTGGTATATTATGGTTATTTTTAGTTATGTTGTTGTATCCATTACACTATTTATTATTTCGATAAACTATTTGTAACCATATCTCGTAAATAATAACTGGTAGTATGTATACTAATGCGTTTAAATTAATAAAAGACATAAGTATGGCTATAACAATAGTTGCAACCATTATATATTTTGGTACCGTAATATAGTTTCTAATTAATAGTATAGCAACAAATAAAAAAATGATTGATTTACCAAACGGGCAAATTTTTGAACCATATTCGTAACCATTGCTGTGAAAAAAGGTACTGTCTCTACTAACATTAATTCGTGGTCTAAATGTGAATGTATCAAAATTAATACTAGTTTTGAAAAATAAAAACATGTAGATAAGATACAGGGATTCTATTATAGATATACCTATATTGTACATATATTTATATCAATATATTTTATTTATTGTATAGGGTGGCATCTAGTGCTGTGTCCCTGCTATATATGATACAGTGGCATCTAGTGCTATCCCCCTGCTATTCCCCAATCCATTTCCAAGGTAAAACAAGGCATCCGCCAAACAAGGTCCTAACCATTACACTGGAAAACCGGGCGCACTCTGGAAAACCGGTAGCAATTTATATAGGTAATAATACATATAAATACATTAAAAAACATTAGAAAATTTAATTTCTCTATTAATATTGCAATTAATTATTCTCCATTGTAATATGCCCCTTCCTTCCGCTATATTACAGTGATTATCTTCATAATCTTACCTCTCGTCGTCAACCTTCCTCCTATAGTACATACGCTCGATATTGTTGCACCAAAATAACATACCCAATTCAAATATTTCAACCGCGACTTGTTCGGACAAACGATGTTGCCACTCCTTCGGTTGGTGCTTGGGGTGTTACCATTTCTTGCATTATAAACTACTTATTCAAGGATACATTTCATTTATAAATTCTCCATTGTAATATGCCCCAACCATCGCATATTACTGTGATTAACTTCATAATCTCCATTTCCAACCAATCCCCCGGGATCTTCTATTATTGTCTTTTAAAGTCTTACCTAGGACTACGCCGTGTGATGGGCAATAATATTAGAGGTCGGATAATGATTCGAATTGGTTATTCGTATCTGGTGGCGGGGTCTCTTTTTTAAGTCCAGCCAATTCTTTCTCTACCTCCTGCTTAATGCTTACAGCCTTATTATGCTCTGCCATACGCGCTGTGATTGGATCATCTCCCAAATCCAAGGTTTTCTTACGGCCTACACGCTTGATAGGTGGTCGTGGTTTGTGCTTAGGGGCTTCTGAAGGCCTCTCACTTTCACTTACCACAACTTTCCAAAACCAAGGCTTGTCTTCCTCGTAAGTAAGTTCTAGGCAATCACCATCTTGTAAGGCTTGTAAGGTTTCACGTGCTGTCCTGTCGCGCATGTTCCACCCACCTGCCCTGAAGTGAATGTATGCTCTCTTGACACCGCCTGAGCGAATAACATCTACGCGCTCAACAAACCCTAGACGAGCATCGCAAAACACCTTAAATATCTGACGATATGTTATGTTTGCGAATACCCTAGGGATACATAGGCTTACACCGTGATTAGGATCACAGTTTTGTGCGCGAATTTCTTCGCGGGATAGTTTGGATTGTGTTTGTGCTGACATGTTGAATTGTTTGTAAATAACTTGTGTTGAATAATTAAACACTAAAAATATTTTCTACTTTCAATTTTTTGCAAATTACTATTTCAAAAATATTTTTTATTTTCAAAATATATATGGACTTTATTAAATATAAATACACCATAGCGATTGCTTCTATCATTATTTTAATAATGGTTAGTGTACATGGTTCGTTGAAACCGCCTGGCGATAAACCACATAAAACTAAAAAAAATCCTAATACATATGATCCAAAACATCTAGCAGCCATAGATAAGAAAACTGGTTTACCTGTTTTTATTCAGAAGATTATCATGCCACGGTGATAGGGTTTTATCTAGGTATGTTGTAGGGTTTTATCTAGGTATGTTGTAGGGTGTCATCTAGCAATTCTACCCATATTATTTCCCAGCTATTTTTCAAGGTTATCAAGGCTTCGCCAATCATTCCCTTATCATTACACTGGAAAACCGGGCGCACTCTGGAAAACCGGTAGCATTTTATATACTATTAATAATCATATTAAACATTAAATATTATTATTATGAAATGATTTTTGAATTTATTTTATTCATTGGTGGATTATACCTTATAGGTTCATTTATTTTTCGTATGTGTTATGAGGAAGATATCTACGATTAAAAAATATAAGACCTCTCTTCATATTCTTCCCTCCATTTTTATTATTTAACATTCAATATATTCTCCATTAACAATTTCACCGATTACCTCTCCTTCAGCGTTAAATATATTAGGTTGATCTTGTATTTTATAATATCCAGTATTATAATCTACAAATTCACAAGTCTCAATATCAAATGACATGGCATCACATTCTTCTTCATCATCATCGCCATCCTCAAGATCAGATAAATCATAATTCTCTGGTTTTAGTTCATCATTTTCCTCATCATTTTCTTCATCATTTTCCTCAGGCTTTTCCTCAGCCTTTTCCTCAGGCTTTTCTTCAGGCTTTTCCTCAGGCTTTTCCTCAGCCTTTTCCTCAGCCTTTTCCTCAGGCTTTTCCACAGGTTTTTCCTCAGGCTTTTCCTCAGCCTTTTCCTCAGCATTTTCCTCAGCCTTTTCCTCCACTTCTTCTTCAACCTTTATCATATTCTTTTTTCCGTCCTCACCAAATAATTCCGCAAAACGCTTATTTCCTTCTTCTGTATAATATTGTGCCGCTACACGCACTGCATATTTCAACTTTTTATGCACCTTATAACGCAATATTGAATTTGTACCATCTTTTTTTGTCCTATTGCTTAATATATGACTTCCATCTTTTTTCAATAATTGCGCCGCTGTTATAAATTATAAAATTTTTCTTATTTTTTTGACAAGCAAAAAAACAACAAAAATTTTATTGTAGTGATTCAATAATAATAGATTGATATAAAGTTTTATGACTACAATACCACCACGTACCAAATTTAGATATTAAATGTAACTTATATTCGCGTGGAAAATTTATTAAACCTTGTATTTCATCATGGGCCGTCCAAACATATTCACCTTCAAATTCTGGTATAGATATCATATAATCATATTTACCAGCATGAAACCAATAAACTGTCATAGCTATAGCATCTTTTTTTCTTTTCTTTACAATTATTCCTGTATAGTAATATGTATTAATTGTATTTGGTTTTAAACTTATATTGCGTTCCAGTCTCACTACATCTCCTACATTATATTCATCTTTTGTCTTTAATTTCATTAATAAATAATATAGTAAATTACTTATATTTTTTATATAATAATTATCATTTTTTCATAGTTTTACGTTTATTTTTTTTATTTTTTCTACGAGTTTTCTTACGTTTTTTTCTTGATTTTCTACCTTTTGGACTATATCTTGCAAAAACTGGTGGAGCACCCATTGTAAAAATAGGATCTGGAGCAACTCTATTTCTTCTATTTCTTTTCCTACTAAATCTTTTCATAAAATTTTTTATTTTATTTAAGAATGTATTATGTACTGCTGGTGGAACTTCTTGAGCAGTTCGCAATCCCTCTCTTCTTGAATACTCTAAATTTTCTTGATATGTCCTTTGATAATTTCTTATATTTTCTTGATATTCTATAACGGCATCACCATAGGGGCTTCTAGTTGTAAATGGCGTATATGTTCTATCACTCAAATCATGACCTGTAAAAACAGGATAACTAGGTAAATCATTAATTATTCTCGCTTCATTTATACCCATAACTGTTGGTCGCGTTGACATATATATTATCATAATATTATTATTAGTTAATTATTATAAATATTAATTAACTAATTTATGATATTGTTAATGTAACTTTCCATAAACCAGAATCTAATTCACTTGTAGCATCACTTAATAATGGATAAACACTATTTGGAAATAGTTCAGTCAATGTAATTGGTGTTGCTGGAGATATAACATTGCTATCTATTTGTATTTTTGCTTTTGTATTTACGTAAAATACTAATTTATCACCTGGTTGAAATGGTATAGATTTTTTTCCAGAATCATCACCAACCATAAATCTATTTATATCACCAACAATCATCTGTTCAAACAATGACTGAATAATTGGGTTTTTACTAGGTGTTGTAGCATCTGCTTCTAAATTATTATTAAACTGTGTAATTAAAGTTTCTGCTATTTTAGATTGATTTTGTTGTGTTCCATTAACATCATTTTCAATACTTTCATCATTGGTAATAAACGCTTGTGCCAATGGATGACCCAATAAATGAGTAGCAATATATCTAACTAAAATATTACCCAATGAATTTCCAGTAGTAGATGTAATTGGAGATGCATATAAACCATTTTTTGTAGAAACCTTTGAATGTGTTGTATCATGTTTTATATTAGCAGTTTCAGAACATAAATCAGCGTGTAAGGCATCTTTTACAATATTTGAAGAAGCATCGGAACCTCTATAAAACATTGCTGCTTTATCAGAAATTTTAATACTACTTCCCATTCCATAATCTCCTGTTCCAGAATGTGCGCCGCAATAATAAAACAGTTCAGATGGAGCATTAGTCGATACAAATAATTCCACCGCGGAATCAGTAGAACCAGGCGTTCCATAACTTCTTACACCTGTCACATATTCTGTTCCACCAGAATGAGTTCCATTCTTTGTTTCACTAAATTTAAGTGGGTGTGTATTATTTGTTGTGTCACTTAAATCAAATATATATCTTACTCCTTTTTGTAATCTTAATACTTTTTCAGATTCACCATTTAAAACAAATTTACCAGCCAAAACAGTTACAGTATATTTTTCTATTTCATCACTGTAAAAATATAAATCTCTTAATTTTGCCGCTGTTAAACTAGATGTTGGATCGCCAGCAGTAAACTCATGTCTTGCAGTATATAATTGTGTATCAGTTACTTCTTCTCCATATACAACAATATTACCAGATACATCGAATATAAATGGAATATGTAAATGTAAAGGATTATCGCCTACAACAACAGAGCCAATTGCTACATTGTAATCGCCGTGTAAAAGAACATCATCATCTTGTGCTGACACTTTACCATCTAAAGCAGGACTAATACTAGTAGTTTCATCTGCGTTCTTAGTAAATGTATAATCTGTTGTTCCACTACTACTTATATTTGGTAAACTAATTACAACACTTTCATTAGTTTCTAATGGAATATAAACAGATTCTCCTTTTTTTACGCTTCTCATATCAACTGTAGAATCCGCATCATACAATCTAACAACATCGTGAACTCTTTTTGATACTTTTTCTGTGAAAGCAAGCATATTTTTATTAATTTTTGTAGCACCTTGTTTTGAATTATACGTTGTATCATTTTTCTTTAATTCTTTAAAAATATCTTTAATAAATGTTCTAGTTCTTAAACGTTTTTTGGCTGGTGTATCATCCACTGCTGTTTTAACACCTTTATCAATTGTTAAACTAGTAAAATCAAATACTCCATTTGTTTTTGTTATATTATTAGGAACTACCGTTGTAACTTTGGTTCTTAATTGTATGGTACCTATTCCTGCTTCTTCTACTGATGGTCCTTCAGGATAAGTAAAACTAACTATGGCACTACCATCCAAATCTAATAAATTCTTAGTGGCATCAGTATTCTTTGTATAAGTTAACACCACCGTATTTGTATCTGTAATTGCTGTTTGATGATTTATAATTAATTTTCCATTGGAAATATACACTTTATCTATTGTATTTGTATTACCATCACTTTCCATTGTAAAATCATCTTTACTAATATTTGGATTCGATTTTAAATGATCATCAAAAGTCACTTCTAAACGTTCTGTAGTTAACAATTTATGATAGTAAAATTTTCCTGCTGAAGCACCGCCTCCAGTTTTTAATTTACTAGGAGCACTTGTTAATATTCTATTATTAGATGTAGCTACACTTTTACCATATTTATCACCATTTGCTTCACCAATAAAATCTTGTGTTTTACTCCAGGTATTGTTTTCTTTTTGATAAACAAATATTTTACCATTTTCTGTATCTGAAATAGCACCAATAATTAAATTATTATTGCCAGCATCTATATCTACACTACTTCCAAATTTAGAACTATCTGTTTTTTCTATTTCTTCAGTTCTTGTCCACTCATTATTTGCATACTCATACATCATTACTTTATTTTTTTCAGGACTACCTATTAATAATATATTTGTATCTAATTTTAAACTCTCACCTATTTTTTCATTTGACTCTGTTCCAATAATTTCTTCTGTTTTACTCCATGTAGAACCAGCACGTGTATAAATATTTACTAGACCTCGATTTCCTTTATAACCTATTGCTGAATATGCCAATACATCACCTTTAATTGTTACTTTTTCACCTATTTTATCATTATTAGTTTCTCCATTAATACTACTTTCTAAATTCCATGTTGTTCCTGAACGCTTATAAATATAAATCTTACCATTATCATTAGAACCTTTTTCATTAGCACCAACCACAATTGTATCATTATCAATTGCCACTGAATGACCAAAATAGTCATCTGTTGCTTCTCCTTCTATTGTTTGCTCACTATTCCATGATGTTCCACTTCTTTTATAAATGTATATCTTACCTTTATTTGAACTATAATTAGAAGCACCTACAACAGCAGTATCACCAGATATAGCAACACTAGTTCCAAATTTATCACTTGAACCTTGACCAGTTAACTCTTTTTGTTGTGCCCATGCGTTATTTGAAAAATAGTTTATTAAAACACGATTGTTTCCTGGACCTCCTATTATAGAATAATCACCATCCATATCAACTGAATGTCCTAATTCTTCACCTGTATTAATAGAATGAACATTTTCTGTAAAACCATAATTTGTTCCTATATTAGCAGCCAATTTTGTAAAATTACTAAAAACTGCTGGTCCAATTTTATTTGTAACATCATAATTATAAATATTTGACATCGTATTAACAATTGAACCTGAAATGAAAATTCTTGAACCCATGTTAGAATGATTAGCACAATAATAATATAAATTACTTGGCGCATCTACAGGAACCACATATGTTAAATTTGCTCCACTTTCTCCCTGTATTCCATTTACAGTTACACCTTCAGTATATTCTATTCCGTTATCATGAGAACCATTACTTGTTAAACTTAATTTAAATGGATGACCAGAAAGTGAATTATGTGATAAATTAAATACATAAATATTTCCACGATTTAAATACAATAAGTTTCGTTGTTTTCCATTTATATTAAAAGCACCATTTGAAGCAGTAACTGTATAATTATATGTTCTAGCATTACTAGGTAACCCACTATATGCGCCTCTTATACGACTTTGTTGAGCCAATGGAACATTATAACTAACCATAACTTTATCACCATTTATAAATGTTCTGTTTGTATTTAGTTCTATTTGATTTACATTATTGTTATTCAATATATTATAACTAGTTACTGTTGTAGATTTTAATAAATTATTACTACCACGAGTTGTTATACTAAATGGCATTCCTTGTTTATTATCTACTGTTACTTCAGAATTCATTTCAAGTATAACTTTTGTAGGTGCGCTATTATTAATTATAGCACTTTCTATGGAAATATTTTGTTGTGTTATTGTATTTGTTAATATTGGTCTATTTGTAAAATTATCAACTACACGATTATTAGAATCTTTAATTCTATTATTTTTCATGAAGTCACGACGATAAGATAAATAATATCTATTTCCACCAATTAAATTTTCATTCGCAGTTAAAGTAATTTTTCCATACGCATCAGTTTCAATATTTGCAAATCTAATAAATCTGCCTCTATGATTGCGTAACCTAAAATTAAATTTACTAAATCTAGATTTATTTGTTGTTGATAAAGAACTCCAATTAATATGAATTTTATTTGGATTTGATGTGCCTCCTAACGTTACCGATAATAAACTAGCAGGTTCTGGAGACGTAGAGAAAGTTTCAACTATTTCATTATCAGCCAAACTTTTTAAATTTTTGGAAGTTTCACTATTTTTTGTATATGTAACTCTTACTAAAGTTGGATCAGTTACTGTATTCGTTGGTGTAAGTAAAACATGTTTTCCAGAAATTTCTGCATTAGTAATTACTTCAGCATTTCCATCAATTGTAACTGAAAAGTCATCTTTATCAATACTTACTGTTTCATTTAAAGGTGTTGTCCAATTTAATGAAATTTTACTATTTGAAATAGTTGTGTCTCTAAAAGCGAAACCGGGTATATAATTGAATGTATCAACATAATTATCCATTCCATCACCTATATTTTTTGTAGTATCATTATTTTTTGTATATGTTAATAAGAAATCACTATCTGCAACAGCATTGTTATCTGTTTTAATTGTTATTTCTACCTTACCAGAAACTATTGAAGCAGTATGAACTGTTGTTGTAGAACCATTGTATTCTACTGAAAAATCATTTTTATCAATATTATTATTTTGTAAAAGTAAATCACTAAATGTTAAAGTAATTGTACTTGTATACAACCCACTGCTTATTGTTTGATTTGTAGATACTGTTAAACTATCAAAAATCGGTTTTGTTGTTTTTCCTTTATATACAAAACTATCTACAGAAACACCATTGGAATTTTTTATATTTTGAGCCGTATTTGCGTTTTTTGTATATGTTAATTTTACATTACTTAAATCAGTAACTGATTTTGTAGTTTCTAATCTTATTTTACCGCCCACCACTGAAATATTACTTATTGGATTGTTTTCAGCATTATATATCATAGAAAAATCACTAACAGATAAATTGGGATTAACTGGTATAGATTGATTAAATATTAAATCAACAGAATTTTTTTGTGCTATTGTATCCCATTCAATGTGTCTACTACTAACACTACCAAGTAAAATACGATTTCCATGAATTACACAGTCCGTTCCCCACGTACCTGAACCACTTGAAGTATTTCTCATAAATGTACTTTCATAAGACCAAACATCATTGGTATTTTTATATATATGCAATAAATTTATTCCGGTTGCAGCCGGATCGGATGTACTAGGTACGTTTGAAGAATTTTCAATAACTAATAAATAATCATTTGTAATATGCATTATATTTCCAAAATTATCGGTATTAGTAGAACCTGCCATTTGTGGTCTACTTATTCTTTGAATAAAAGTAAAATCATCATTTGAAAACTTAAATATATCTACATAACGAGGTATGTCTCCAACACGAAGAGCCCTAACAAAATAAGTTCCATTAAAAGCTATTGGTCTAAATTGATAACTACTTGTAGCACCACGCAGATATGACGTTGATGAACTTTTGGTCGTTGATTCAACTATTGGTGTTAAACTATCATTTTCAGTATATGTAAAACTATTTGATGCGATTATAGTATTATATTCCCAAACATCACTTGTTAGATTTAATTTATAAACATAAACACATCCATAATTTCGATTAGTATTTGCGTTTATTTCTTTATTAATAGCGTTATCATGAGCAACAAATAACATATTATTTTTTATCAAAACATGATGTCCAAAATAAGTTTGTTTATAATTACCACCATTCATATTCCATTTACCACTAAAATTGCTGATAGGCGCTTCTAATTTTTGTTTTTCTACCCATGAACCATTTTCTTTTTTAAATATAAAAACTAATCCTCCATTATTATTATAACTCGATGTAGCATAATGGTCGCTAACTGCCAGCCAATCATTACCTATAGCACAACTATTTCCAAATCTGTCCGCTTCTGATGTACTAAATCCAACGAAAGGAAGAAGATACACTTCTAACTCAGCTTTTCTGGTTCTGTAATCATTATCTCCACTAAAAACAAAACTGTAACCAAATGGTAATGTTACTTCACCCCAATCGGTCCCTACGTCGGTATGTGTCCAATAATTAACATTACTACTTGTAGTTGCTCTATTTGTGTACTGTAATTTTAAAGCATGAGTTTCACCAGAATGTATTTTAAATTTTAATGTAACTCCACCAGAATTAGTAACTTTGTATTTAGCACTAGCTACATATCCGACATGACCTGTAGCCATAATATTGTCTATATATCGGAAAAAATATCCACCCCAACTACCACTAGTGCTAGTATTAGTATCACCAGCCTCTCTATTATTTGAACCCGAATTTTGATAATGATATGATGGTGGATAATAAATTCCCGACGAATTCCCGGAGCCCGTTGAAAGCTCAGTAGCAGGGTAATGAAATGCGTGAGTTGAATTAATATCAGTAATAATAGCACCAGTAAATCCGCTAGGTTGAATTGTAGTCTCTTCTACTAATGTATCATTTGTTTCCATCTTAAAAACACAACATAAATCCATATTATAATTTGACAATGCTACATAATTATCACCAGCGCTCAAAAAACTATAACCACCATTAGTATAAAAATTAGTAGTTGTATCTGTTCTTGATTTATATTCGTATGTAGTTCCATTCCATTTATATACAAATAAACTTCCAGAAGGATTAGTTCCTTCACTTCTAGTTTGGCGATAAGAAAATGCTATTATATAATCACCCATACTTACCAAATCATAACCAAAACCAGTAGATTCACCATAACTTGAAGCATTTGAAAATATGCTTGGAGGTGCAATAGTATTTGCTAATATATTATGTTGTCTTACCGTCGATGTTGTACCATATGATATTTCACCAGCATGAGTAACTATAGAACTAAATTGTGGTTCGATAGTATTTCCTATAATTTGTGTTTTTAATACATTATTAAATAAATCTTTTACATTTTCACTGCTATTTACATTTCTAGTATATGTTATTTCTACAACATTTATATTGGTAATGTTTTGAGATAATGTTAATTTTATTACTTTATTATCCACTGTTATTGAATTTACATTTATTGTTGTTGTACCTTCAAACACTTTATAATCGTTTACATCATATGTTGCGTTTAATATTTTTCTATTATGAGTTATATTTAATACATTATTATTATTTGAATCTAAATCAAATGAAACCATTACTGGATTTGTATTAATATCACCAAATTCATTTAAAGGATTACCGGCTACATCTCTAATATTCTTCGTTATATCGTCATTACTTTCGTAAATAAGACCTACATTATTTATATTAGTTATTGGAGTTAATGTTTGTAATTGTATATTTGTATTATTTTCAACTATACTATCTATGGTTAATTCATTTAATTCATATTCCAAAGTAAAATTACTTGTACTTTCTGTACCTCTTAAAAGCATGGCTTCGTTCATTTGTAAAATAACATTATACAATGTTTTATACTTCACTATCTTTAATGGTCTATCTTCACCATATGTCTTTATTAAAATATCTTTCGACTCTTTATGAATTTGAACACTACCTAAATATTCACTTCCCGATACTGGATTTTGGTTGTATATAGTAAAATTCGGTTTATATGTTGGTCCATTTCCCAAACCAAAATAATTATCACTTCTTCTTAAAAATATATACAGAGCACCTCTAGTTCCATTTGGTGTTCCTTGTAAAAATGAATCAACAACTACAGCGAAATCATCACAAACATCTAAACTACCAAAATAATAAGCAGATTGAAAAGATGGTGGTTTTAAATTACTAACCTTATTATTTGACAAGTCATGTAATATTATATTGTCCTCTTCGCCACAATCTATATAAAAATGATTGTAAAGTATTCCCTGTGTATTTCTTCCCCAATATTGCTCTGGTATTGTATTACTCGTTAACAAAAAAAGCCAATTATTACTAGCATCTCTTTTCCAAACATTATAATCAGCAGAGGAGTATGATTTATTAAATTCAGTTATTACATAATAATCGTTATTTATGTATGCTCTATAATTAAATTGACTTCGTGCGTTGAATATTCCACGCTGAAGACTACTACCATTAAAAAAAGTATTTGCTTCTATTTTTCTAACATAATCAAAACGATTTGTATTTGTATTTAATCGTGAAAACCAAAAATGGGTTGTATCATCATTTGAATTGCTATATCTCTGTACGCGACAAGCCCAATCATCACCAAACGCAGTACATCTTAAACCCATATTGTATCCTACAGGATTACCTTGCGCAAAAGGTATTCCTGTAAACCAACCATCACTTAGACTAGACGTCTTAGGAAAATATAATTGATTATCTAGTTTAGATACAGGAACAAAAGCACAAGTCTTCCTTTCATAGTTGCTAGAATTTTTTTGACCTGGAAGCCATAATAAACCATTTTTACTTAAAAATCTATTTACATTTCTTCTCATATAATGATGTTCATGTTCTGGTGTATTATAAGTAGGAGAACCAAATAAACCCATCAAATAACTAGAATTATAATAATATGCCTGAACCTTACCTCTATTTGAAGAACTATTGAAATCTACTAACCGGTTTTTGTAATTACCAACATCATTCCATTTACCATTTTTATATTCATAAACATAAATATAACCAGGTCCGCCACCAGTTCCATACATAAATAATAAATTTCCTCTAGAAAATAACAATTGTTGGTCAACATAATAGGTTGAACTATTATAATTGGAATTATTTTTTAAATTTGATATAGTATTATTTGAATTTGAAAGAACTTCTTCAGCGTATTTATTTGTATTATCACCGGAAATTTTTACTCCAAAATCTATAGAAGGACTTCCCAATTGTTTTGATAAATAATTTGGATTTGTAATATCTCCAAATGTAAAACTATCCATTTTATTATCATTTAAATCTTTTATATTATTATCGATATTAGTAGTATCTTTTGTGTATGTAACCAATACTCTGTTTATATCATTTATAGCACTATCTACTGTTAAAATTATAGAATTTAAACTTATATCTATATCTGTTACTGTTTTTACTCCTACATGGTCAGCAACTGTAAAATCATTTTTATCATAACTATTACTATTTTTTATTATTTCACTTGTGTTTATACTTATTTTGTTTGTTAAATATGATTTTGTATCAGTATCAATCATTAATAATCTACCTATATTATACCAAGTTGACGAACCAGTAAATTTTCCTTCATAATTATATTGTGGTACAATTATGGCGTTATCTATACCAAAATATATACCAGAATGAAATTTATAATTACTATAATCTCCAAAATAACCTAAGTCAGTGCTATTTGCTTCTGGATTTTGTGTATGTTCAGGAACAACTTCTTTTAAAAGACCCCAATTATTTTGTCCGCCTTCATTTCTAGAATATATTTGTATACCTTCATTATTACTATTATATCTTAAAGTTAATGCGATATATTTTTTAGAACAAGTAACTCCCCAACGTGAATGAGAAGCACCAAATAGCTTAAAATCACTACCTATATCATTAAATACTGGTTGTATTTCTTTAACAAGTCCCCAATTATTTAAACCTCCTTCATTTTTATAATAAATATAAATTCTACTTTTATTGGAATTATAACTATTGCTATTATATTCGCCTGCTAAAACAGTTAAAACATCATCTTTTACATCAAATATATGTCCAAAATACGCACCATAATTATTAGATAACAATGGAATATCTATCCAAGATTGCGGTGCTGTTATTGTTTTAACTAAATTCCATCCAATATTGAACTCTTTTTTATCCTGGTCATAAATATAAATAGTGCCTGAACTTTTATCGTTTCCGGGATCAGGATATTGATAATTTGAAGTTACTAATGTTTTACCATCAATTCGTATATTATGAGAAAATGATTTTTTATAAGGGATTTCTGTAACTGGCGAACCAATGTCTTTAATAAATGCTAGATTACTATTGATTATTCTATAGATTTTTATTACGTCATTATCATTACTGTTCTGATTTGAAAAAAATACATAATTGTATTCATTCATTGTTAAACCATAATCAAATCCTGACGGTATAGTACCACTGTTTATATTAATCCAACTGTTATCGCTCAATTCATATAACCAATATTTTTTTTCTGTTCTTTCTGCAATTATCATATATCTATCATTTAATGCTATGTTATCATATGAACCAAAATATCTATAACTACTTGAATATGTACTTAAAGTATAATTAGCATTTCTTGCAGTCATATCAGCCGGACCAAATATAGCACCATATGGAATAAATTGATAAAATTTATATGTCGTTTCATTTGCGTTATACTTAAAAACTACAACAGCATCATTAGTATAACTATGATTTTCATATCGATATCTAATTCTCGCAACTATCCATTCGTTATAAACTCTATAACTATAGCCTAAATTAAAATCTTGATAAAGACCCTCATATTCTTTACCTAAATTTAAAGAATTATAAATGATTTCTCTAGATTCGTGTCTATAATTTTCACCAGTAACTTGTCTACCAATATTTTCAATAATATTGTATGGATGTGTAATATCAACTACTGTAGGAGGCGCACTGTCACTAGTTGCTACTTCATTACCGTGGAAATCTGTTAACAATCTTTCTGGAAAAATACTCTTTGTATATTTTACATAAACATCATCTATTGTTGATATTTCCAACATGGAACTTGCATATATTTGTAATTTTACTTTTCCTGAAGAATTTACAGAGGCACTTTCTATGACATGTTCAACATTATTTATTTTTAATGTAAAATCTCTAACTGAAATGTTGCTGTTTGATGATATATCTTTTGTAAATGTAACATCAATACTTGTATCTCCTGTATTTTTAAATAATGTCGTCATAAAAACATCACTTATATCACCAACTGAAAAACTATCCATAGCAATATCGGCTGTATTTTTTATATTTTTTGAGGCATCCGCATTTTTTGTATAAGATATAAGCACACGATTAATATTTTCTAAATCACTACTTAAAGTCAAAACAACACGACCATCTACAACATCCGCATTTGTTATTGTTTTTACACCTGTATAACTTTCTACAGAAAAATCATTTACATCTAACGTTGTATCTTTTATATAACTTCGTGTATTTAAAACTATTTTATTTTTTTCATTTACATACATTCCCTGATTTACTATATAAACACTACCACTATCCGTACCATTATTATCAGCCTGTGGAGCACCTATAATCATACCACTGTTTCCATAATTTAAACTTATCGTTTTCTTATACCCACCAAAGTTGTCACTTGACCCTTCACTATATTGATATCCTCTACGTATTATACTAGTTAATCCCCAATTATTTTTTCCACCCTCATCTTTTGAATAAATATAAACCGCTCCACCTTTATGTGGTCCAGTAACTTCATCTTCGCGTGCTCCTATAGCGATAACATCATCATTAATATCTAATGACATACCAAAATATATATTTTTGATTATTGGAATTCCAAAACCTTTTACTAAAACAAATTTGTTATTAATATCTCTAGAATAAAGAAATACTATACCAGTATAACTAGTACCACCTGATATATTTCCAGCCCTAGCATAAATTAATATATATTTACCATCTGTTTTAACAGTATAACCATAGTCTATATTACTACCAGCGCCACCATATACTGTATCACTATGATATATTGTTTCACTAAATTCCCAATTATCTCCATTTCTTAAGTAAATCTCTGTTCCCTGGTTACTAGTTGAGGCACGTCTATTACTTATAACAAAAACATCGTCTTTTATGGATACATCTATACCATAATAAAGATTTGCAAATGTCACTATTGTTTGATTTTGTATAGTTTTTATTAATCCCCAATTATCTAGTCCACCTTCATCTTTTTTAAATAAAAATACAGCACCACTAGTATTATAATTACCACCACCTCTTCTGTCACGTACCCCATAAGCACCTACTAATAAATAATCTCCATCCATATCCATGGAATCTCCAAAATAAGAATAACTATCAATTGTTCCATCGACACCAGGATTTCTCAATGTTTTTATATGACCCCAATTATCTACACCACCTTCGTCTTTTTTATATATATATACAGAACCAGCATCGGTGGCTCCAGTATCTTCGCGGGGAGAAGATACTATTAAATAATCATTTTGATATGATAACGTCCAACCGAAATAATCATTGCCAGAATGAGGTTGATCAATATATTTCAATAAACTCCAACTATGATTTTGATATTTATAAATAGCAACTCGTCCTCGATAACTACTATATTTATACTGTGAAATAAACATATAATTTCCATCTAACTTAACAGAATAACCATTTTGAGAACCCGATGTACCGTCTATTTGACTATTAATAGTATTCCAATCATAACCATCATTGGCTGCACCAAATGTATTTTCATTATAATAACTAGAATAATAATGTGTATTTAAACTTAATTCTGGAGTTGCTGTTTCAGTATTAGTTATAAAATTATCTATCGCAATTCCGTAAATATTTTTTAATTGTTTTTTCTTATTACTATTTTTTCTGTATATTACACAAATATCATTTATATTTGAATTTTGCGTTACAGCACTTAATCCTACCAATACTTTTCCATTTGATACAGATACACTCCAAACACCATTTGCTTGACCTGAAATAAATAATTGAAAATCATTTGTATCAATATTATCGTTATCTAAAATATTATCAGAAAATTCTAACTGAACATTACCAGATTCTATAGTTTGTGTTGAGAATGTTGTATTTGAAGAATTTTGTATATGTTCAAATGTTTCTACTGGTATACCATTATTATCAATTAAATTATAATTATATTCACTATTTTTTATATAAATTACCTTAACTAAGTTAATATCACTAATTGTTTCATTAATTTCAATTAATAATTTACTATTCAATACTTCAACTGTTTTTACTTTCTTTTTAATACCGGAAATATAGACTTCAAAATCTTGAAATAATAAATTTGTGTTATTTAAAATTGTTTTTGTAAATGATAATTCTAATTTATTATTTGTTAATACCATACCAGAGACCACTGCAGATGTTATATTTCCATATGTAAAACTATCCAATATTAAATTATCAGACAAAATATTTTCATCAACTATACTCGTTGGTGTATATAAAACATATGACTTTTCTATTTCCTCTAATGACTCATTACATACTATAAATAACTTAGTATCATCAATATACACATTTGATATACTTACTGTAGTTCCGTTTTTTTTTACGGTTAATGTATTTTTATTAAAATTTCTACCTAATTTAATTTTTTTTGTAAAATTAACAACGAACACTTTATTCAATGTTCCGTAAGCAATACCCATATGATAATTTGCTGTAAAATATAAATCACCTGATGGAGAACTTCCAAGTATATTATTAATATATTCTGATGTAAACTTACTATAATCGATTACCATGGTATTTATTTTTTCATATTTATTTTGAATATTTTTATATACAGATATTGAACCTCTATTGTTATATGTAGTATCATACCTACCATATTTTTGAGATATTAAAAGCCTTTCATTAAGTTGGTCAAATTTTATTGCACTGCCAAAATAATAATTTTCATAAACTTGAATATTATTTAATTCAGTATCAACTATGACGTCATCAGGGTATGCTATTTTTTCACTCCATCTTTTTGCTGTTTTTGTATTATCAACAGGGTATGAATTATTAAAATTTGCGTTTGAATATACATTATCATCTCCCCATAATCCAGTGGTTTCATTAAATTTAAATACATAGACACCTCCTATTGTATTATTGTTATTAGTTACAACACTAGGTAGTAATTGTTTTGAAGTTTGATCAGCAACAAAAATTGTTTTTGTTTTTAAATCTATATCATAAGGAGTATAATTACCTGCCATTCTACCAAAACTATCTGAAGGAGTAGGATAAGTATGAGCATTATACAATACTTGATGTAAAGTCCAATTATTTAATATTTCGTCTTTTTTTAATAAAACTATCGCTCTAACGTTTGTCGAATCAATCGTTGTTCCATTGTTATCTTTATACGTATGTAATTTTACATTCTTTAATAAATAATTATTGTTATTTACATTAAAAGCACGTGGCATAGTATCACTTTCTTTGCTTACGGTATTATAATTGCCTAAATCATTATTTAATATAGTATTAAAATCAGGTGTTGTAAATATTAATTTTAAAGAATAATCAAATACATAAATTTCATCACCAGTATCTTCACTTGAAGCATAAATATATTTATCATCCATTGCTATATTTTTTCCAAAATTATCATGATTGCTATCTATATGTACTCTATGCTTTGACGCAACTTTTTCCATTAATCTAGTTAAAGGATTATATTTTAAAAGATATATTGCACCTTTAGTATTTACACCTGGTGCTCCTACTAATAAATATCCATTATGATATATCATATGTGTACCAAAATATGAATATATATTTGTATTATCCCATGATGTAAACCTGTGTAATTTTGTCCAAACATTATTTACTTTTTTCCACATTACAACAAATGATTGATATTGATAATTTAATGTTTTACCAAAACCATCGTCGCGATCTGAAGAATTCCAATTCACCATTCCTGTATGTGTAAATAATAATTCATGGTTATCATTGCTGAATATATGATGTCTATAATAAGAACTAGAAAAAACTCTATCTGTTCCACTAGTTGAAAAAGATATTTTTTCGTCTATACTTCTTAAACTAATGTTTGGAAGAGAAGTATTTTGTTTACTACCAGAAATTACAAAACCTTTATCTTCTAACGTAAATGAATTTGGCGTTGGTTTTGTATTAAAACTATCAACAATTAATGTCCCTGAAAAGATATTTTTTGCTGCATCATTATTTTTCGTATAGGTTAATTGTATTGTAGATTCATTTACAACATCATTTGTAAGTGTAAATAATAATTTTCCACTGTTTATTGATACTGAAACTATATCATTAGAAACACCATCTGTTTTCATTGTAAAATCATTTTTATCAACATTAGAATTATCTGATATTTTTTTTGTAAAACAAACTTCTACTAATTTATTATCACTTTTTATTAATTGAGATGAATATATATGACTAGTATTATTTCCACTACTTGAATAATCAGTAACAATAATTACATCATTCAATATTTGGGAAGTAAAACCAAAATTATTTGTAGTTAATGATGAATCAACTGTATATCCCTGTTTTTTTATTTCATGAACTTGAACAAATTCTACACCGTTATATTTATAAATAAATGTATCGTTTGAAGTATTTCCACCTGAAACTAATATATTATCTTTACTCAAACTAAAATTTGTTCCAAAACCCAACTTACTTGGGTTTATAATTTGAATATATTTGAAATCTTGATAAATATCATAAATATATATTCCGCCCCAATGCTGTGTAGGATTTACTAATTTTTTTTGCGATATCATTAAAAATCTATCATTTATTTGTACAGAACAACCGAAATTGCCACCACTTAATATAATAGATGGTTCTATTGTTTTATAATAATTCCAACCTCCTACTTCTTTATCTAGTTTTTTATAAATAAAACAAACACCAGAATTAGCAAGTTTCTCACCATTTTTATTTTGCACTGCGCTAATACATAAATAATCATCGTTCATTGCCATAGAGCATTTTACTTGTGTACTAGTTGAATTATTAGGTGACGAACCAAAATAAATAAATCCTTCAGGCCAACCGTGTCCTACAGACGCATGTTTTATATAAGCAGTATTTTCTGAATTCATTTTAAATATAAAAGCACCGTTAACATATTTATCGTTACCTGTTGTACCTGTTATAACTAAATAATCTTTATATGATAATATACCCTTGCCAAAATTATTTGTACCCTGCCATGAACCGTAAATATCATCAGCATTAATTGTTTGAAATTCATTCCAATTTACACCATCTCTTTTATATACAATAACCTTTCCATGGTTGTCTGATGAATTCCTATTTATAAAAGCATAATCTTCTGTTAGATAATATCCTGTATGTGAACTATTATTACCTTCAGGCGATATTATTTTTTGTTCATTCCAATTACTACCGTCATAATAATATATAAATGCATGACCATTTGAGTAACTTAATCCACTTAGCATAACATAATTACCTGCTGATGCTAGATATCTAGCACCTACATATCCGCCACCACCATTAACAATATTGAAAGAGTTGTCTGTTTCGCGATATGTTTGTCCTGATATACTTGTACCAGCATGAACAGTTGAATAATGAACAAAAATATCTTTTACAGTAGGTTTCTCAGTATCTGATTTTGATGTAAAAGATTTTACGGAAAAATTATTCATTCCTAATAATTGTTTGTTTGTATCAGAATTTTTTGTATAACTTATAGAAATGTTATGTTTTTCAGCACTAATTTTTTCACTCATATTTAATAAAATTGTTCCATTTTTTGTTTTTGCATATTCTATATTATTTCCAACACCTTTAATTATTTTTACACTATGATTTGATGTGTCTCCTATAAATATATCACCATTATGGTGGGAAATTCTATTTGGAGACCTAAATTTTGATGATAGTAAATCACCAGTTGAATTTCCTGCACCATTTCCAGCAAATTTCTCTTCATTACTTCCATCCAAATCATATCTATAAATGTCACTATCATTATATATTACATATAATTTTGAACCAATAACTTCAACATCTTGAGGATACATACTACTTGTAATTATTGTTGTTACTTCATTATTAGATAAATTTAATTTTTTTATTTTTTTGTTATCACGATCTCCTATATATAAATAATTATTATGATATGTTATTGTTTTAGTTAATGTGCTTGAAAATCTTACTGCTGTACCAATACCATCAACATCTCCATTTTCTAAATGTGTACCAACCAATGTTGTTACATCACCATTCAAAGTTATTTTTCTTACACAATGATATTCTATAATATACATATTAGTTTTATCTGTTGTGATATCAGAAATATTTAGAAATTTTGCTGTTGTTCCATTTCCATCTGTGTGTCCAGCAGTATTTCCAACGAAAACTGTACTAACACCAGTATCCAAACTTATTTTGTAAATTTGATGATCATATAACCAATAAAAAAATTTATTTAAGTAAACAAAACCATTATAAATAGTATTACCACCATAACTAACTATAGATAAACAGCAACCATTTTTATCTACTTTATAAAGATATTGTTTGTCACGTATATAATAAAAATCATCAACTACTAATACATTGCCAGGTTGATCACAACCTATATCACTACCTATACCACCAAAATGTCTTGTATCATTACCATCACCAATTAATAATTCTACATTATTCCCTAATTGTTTTGTTGTAGGTAAAGCAGCACCATTCACACTAACTGTAAAATCATTTTTATCAATATTTTCATTGTTTCTAATATATTCAGAAAACCCAATATTAATTTTAGTATTTGTCCTGGTATCTTTTAAACTAAAATCAATAATTTTACCTCTTTGGGGTGATTTATATGTAAAAGTTTCTAAGATATTATCCGCACGATCTGTTAGATTTTTACTTGATGTTGCGTTTTTTGTATATGTTATTTCCACATCACATAATTCTTTTATATCAGTAGGAGAAATAAATACTTTGTTATTGAATATGTAGGCAGAAGTTATTGTTTTAGAAACACCTTCTATTGTCATATTAAAATCATTTTTATCAATATTTGCGTTATCTTTTATTGGCTCAGAAAATGATAAAGCAAATTTTGATAATACTTGTGGAGGCGTAAATACCCATATATTACCATTGGATACACCGGCTACAATTCTTGTACCATCTGAAGACATAGCAATACCACGCCATAATTTAGCCCCACCTGTAGATTTAACTTCTCTCCATGTTAGACCACGATTGTTGGATCTCCATATGCTTCCATTATACGCAGTTACGGCAAGTTTTGTAAAATCTGCTGATGAAGTAATATCAATCCAACTATAATTACCTTCACCAACAGCAATTTCTGTCCAATTCACACCGCTGTCATGAGATATCCATATACCACCAGTATCCATAACTGCCGCTAATTTTGTAAAGTCTGCTGAACAAGTCATTTTACGCCATCTTTTTGTCGAACCAATAGAAGTATTTTCTGTCCATGTCGCACCACTGTTGTTGGAAATCCATATATTACCATCTTGTACAGCCGCTGCTATCTTTGTAAAGTCTGCTGAACAAGTGATAGCATACCATTTTTTTGTCGAACCAATGGAAGTATTTTCCGTCCATGTCGCACCACTGTTGTTGGAAATCCATATATTACCATTTCTTACAACTGCAGCAAGTTTTGTACCATCTGTCGAGGCAGTTATACCACCCCAATTTTTCATAGCACCTGTTGTTGTATTTTCAGTCCAAGTTACACCACGATTGCTGGATGTCCAAATATTACCTCCATATACAATCGCTGATAGTTTTGTCCCATCTGATGAGGAAGTCATACCATACCAGTTATTTGTACCATCACCAACTATAACTTCTCTCCATGTTAGACCGCGATTGTTAGATACCCATATATTACCATCCCAAACGCTTCCTGCCACAATATTTATCCCATCTGCCGACATAGCCATCGCTTCCCACTCTTTCGTAGAACCAATTGAAGTATTTTCTACCCAACTACCAACATTTGTTTCTACTGTTGATGTCCAAATATTACCATTCCATGGTCCCGCTACAATGTTTGTACCATCTGAAGACATGGCAAGAGACCGCCATTTTGTTTCACTTATTGTTGTAATTTCATTCCAAGTGACACCACTATCATTGGATGTCCAAATATTACCAGGATAAATAGCCGCTACCAATTTAGTTCCATCTGCTGATGATGTAATACGAAACCAATCTTTTGTAGCACCAGTAGAAGTAACTTCATTCCAGGTTTCACCACTATCATTAGAAGTCCAAATATTACCTGCTTGAGTAACAGCAGCCATTTTTGTCCCATCTGCCGAAGAAGTAATATCAGACCAATATTTCCCTCCACCAGTAGAAGTAACTTCATTCCAAGTATTACCACTATCATTTGATGTCCATATGTTACCTATCCACGCAACCATTGCCATTTTTGTAAAATCTGCCGAGGAAGCGATACTTCTCCAATTTTTTGCGCCAACAGTTGTATTCTGCGTCCACGTAACACCACTATCATTTGATGTCCATACTTTACCATTAGCAACAGTTGCTGCTAATTTTGTACCATCTCCCGAAGAAGTAATACCAGACCATGTTTTACTTGAACCTGTTGATGTATTTTCCGTCCATGTTAGACCCCGATTACTTGATGTCCAAATATTACCATTCGCACCGACAGCCGCCATTTTTGTCCCATCCGCTGAAGAAGTAATACCAGACCAGGATAAATCACTATAGGTTAATGTACCATCACCTACAGTTATTTCAGTCCACCTGACACCACTATCATTAGATATCCATATATTACCACCCCAAGTTGCTGCTGCTATAATTTTACCATCTGATGACATGGCCATATTTTCCCAATTTCTTTCAACACCAGTTAATGTATTTTCTGTCCAAACATAAACACTATCATCCACATCAGCATTGTCATTTACAGTTGATGTCCAAATATTACCATTCCATGCTGCCGCTATAATCTTTATTCCATCTGAAGACATAGCAATACCACGCCATTGTTTTCCACCTCCTGTTGAAGTTACTTCAATCCAACTGAATCCACTATTATTAGATATATATATATTGCCACCCCAAGCACCGGCTGCTAGTCTTGAACCATCAGCTGAAGAAGAAATTTCAAGCCACTCTTTTGTTGATCCAATAGAAGTATCTTCTTTCCAGGTAGCACCACTATCATTTGATATCCATATGTTACCATATCTTACTCCTGCTGCTAACTTTCTTCCATCTGCTGATGATGTTAAACCCCTCCAATTTTTTGCGCCAACAGTTGTATTCTGCGTCCACGTAACACCACTATCACTAGATGTCCATATATTACCACCATATACTACTGCTACCAATTTTTTAAAGTCTGCTGAACAAGCAATATTATGCCATTCTTTTGTTGAACCAACAGATGTATCTTCAACCCAGGTTGAACCACTGTCAGTAGATATCCAAATGTTACCGCTCTGAACCATTGCTGCTAACTTTGTTCCATCTGCTGAAGAAGCAATATCACACCACGCTTTATAATCACCTGTAGAAGTAATTTCGGTCCAACTCTCACCACTATTGTTAGATCTCCATATATTGCCATTTTTTGCAACTGCCGCTATTTTTATTCCATCTGTAGAAGATGCCATGGCAGCCCAATCATTTGTACCATCACCAACTACAATTTCTGACCATGTTGTTCCGCTATCACTTGAAGTCCAAATATTACCATCCCATACACTTCCTGCTAATATTTTTTTTCCATCTCCTGATATTGCTGTCCCAACCCACTGTTTTGTAGCACCAATTGAGGTATGTTCTGTCCAAATACCAACACCACTATATAATGTTGGTGTCCATGTTGATCTCCATATATTTCCGTTTCTCGTAATAGCAACCACTTTTTCTCCATTAGATGATAAAGTAATATCCCACCAACTTTTATTACTTTCTATATATGTATCTTCTGTCCAAGTCGCACCACTGTCATTTGATGACCAAATTTCACTTTCATCGTGTGAAACCGCTATCAATAATCTTCCATCTGGTGTAGAATGAATTCCCTGCCAATCTTTTGTAGAACCTACTGATGTATCTTCTCTCCAACTCACACCACTATCATGTGATATCCATATATTACCACCATTAACTGTTGCAGCCAAATCAATGCCATTTACCGATGAAGCAATACTTCTCCATCTTTTCGTTGAACCAATAGATGTATTTTGAGACCAGGTTATACCACTATTAGTAGATGTCCATATATCACCATCCATTATAACCGCTGCCATCTTTGTTCCGTCTCCTGAAACAGTAACATCTTCCCATAAATTATTCGAACCTACAGATGTGTCTTCATTCCAACTTGCACCACTATCATGTGATATCCATATATTACCACCATAGTGAACTGCTGCCAATATTGTTCCATCGCTTGACATTTCAATTGCCTCCCAGTTTTTTATCGCTACGTTACGATTCGTCCAAGTAGCACCACTATCATTAGATGTCCATATGTTACCACCATTTACTACTGCTGCCAATTTTGTTCCATCTGTAGATGAAGTTATATGGTGCCATTTTTTCGTTGAACCAACAGATGTATCTTGAGACCATGTAGCACCACTATCATTTGATATCCATATATAACCATCATATGCTGATGCTGCCAATTTTCTTCCATCTGCTGAACTAGTAATACATTTCTGGCCAGCAGTTACAATTGTTGTATTGAAATTAGAGGTCCAATTACTAATCCCTATATTATTTTTTTTAACAATTTCGGTTGTTGTATGCGTTGGTTTTATATCATCAAAATTATGAGTAAAACTTTCTACAGCATTTCCAGCAAAATCCATTATATTTCTAGAACCTCCTGATGATGGTATTTTTAAAATTGTATTATTACCTACGTCTGTCAATATAATATTTAATTTGCTATCAATAAAACAAGCATATAAATTTATCCAATTTGCTTGAGATAAAGGTCCTGCTGTTGTTGTACCATATGTTGCATCAGCAAATAATGTTATTGTTTCATCAGAAACTTTCATTCTATAAATTTTTCGATCATCAACAAAATAAATAAATTCACCATTTGGATCAACATTAGCCATTCTAAGTCTATTCCAGTGGAAAGTAAAACTGTGCGTTAATGTAGTTACTTCTGATGTTGTTAAATCTATTTTTCTTATTTCACCATCTTCAACCGCTACATATAAATATTTGTCATCAGGTGTTATAACTGGTTTTGTTGGTTTTTTAAATCGTGCTGCGGTTCCATATCCATCTACATTACTTGAAGTACCATCTCCAGCAATAGTAGTTACGCTTTTATCAGAAATACGAATTCTACGAATTCTATTATTACCTGTTTCACTAACATATAAATATTCTTTAGCATTATCTATTGTTATTCCTTCTGGACGATTGAATCGTGCTGCGGTTCCAGTGCTATCAACATGCCCCGAATTAGTTCCGGATGTACCAACAAATACTTCGGATGAACCATCTAATGATACTTTTCGAATTCTATGATTATCACTATCACAAACATACAAAACTCTTCCATCTGTTGTTATACCGGTAGGTTTATTATACAAATTCGTAGAAGGACTCGATGTATAAGAATGGCCAGAATTATTACTATTTGTTGGACCTGAAAAAATTGTACTAACTCCATCATATGTAATTTTATAAATTTTATGTCTAGTTTCATCTACACCATAATAATTTGAACCTATTTGAGTAATATCCCATATTTCTGCAAAACCATAACTCCCGGATACCGGTTCAGCGAGAATTTCAACAGTATCACCAAAAACTAATTGGGTTCCGCTAGTAGCATTTTTGGTATATGTTAGTTTCAATTGTTTTATGTCATTCTCACTAAAATATTTTTTGGGTTCTATTTTAACTAATCCAGATTCTATTTTGATATCTATAACATCTGTGTCAAGATAATCATATTGTAAATTAAAATCTGTTTTATCTAAATTAAAATCTTGTCGTAAATTTTCATTAAAAGTTAATTGTAAATGATTTTTATCTGCTGTAAATGGTATGCGAAAAATAGTACCACTATAACTTTTATTATCATGACGTCGAATATTGCCAAAAAATATAGCCTTATCAGTAAGTTTAAGGTTTCTATGCTTTGCACCGGTATAAACACTACCAGAACTACTACCATAATAATAATAATTGAGTGGATTTTGATATGAAAAGTGTCCCGACCCACTTGCTTCACTTATAATTGTTTTTTTTTTCCATATACCATTTTCTTTTTTATAAGTTGTTATACCATGATTATACATAGCCGCTACAGCACGATCTTTATTAATATCAACCCAATTACCTAAAAATTTATTGTTATTATTACCACCACACATGTATAGCAAATCTTCTTTTCCAGTATCATTATCAAAATCGTAAATATATATTGCGCCATAAAAATAGGATGACCATTGATACAACGTATGACTTACTATTATTGTATTTTTGTATAAACTAATATTATTAGCAAATCCGCTTAATACGTTTTTATGCGGATAATCATAGGTACTCGGTGTCCAACTTTGCCAACTTTCAACATTTGTTGCTCTAGCGTGTTCAGTACCTTCTAAAAAAATTTTGTTTTTTAAAGAATAGTGATTATCTGATGTAGTGTCTTTTTTAAATAAAAAAATTGTTCCAGATTTAATCTCTGCTTCGGAATAGGATGAATTATAACTATCATTATATTTAACTATGTGTCTTTCTTCAGGGTCAGTTATAACTAACCATTCACCATGCATTTGTAAAGAATGACCAAACATATCATTCCAATTATTGCTACTAGAAATATTTTCATCTGCAGGCGGATGTTTTATTCTACCTAATAAATTCCAATTTTCTGATTCATCTTTTTTATAAACAAATACAGAACCGTCATGGTCTGTTACCGTTGTCTTATTTACATTTGTTGTAAATCTGTCTCCTTTTGTTACTGTTATATAATCATTGCTAATTGCAACAGTAAATCCAAAATAATTGTTACTTTCTTTCAATGGACATTCTATAAATTGTTTCAAAGTCCATGTATCGAGACCAATATCTCTTTTATATATTGCTATAGCACCAGACCTACTTTTTAAAGTACCATTATCATCTATTTTATGATTTGGACAACCAACTACTAGATAATCATTATCTACATCCATAGAAGCAAGCCAAGTCATAGAACTACTATGATTATTTGATTTAACATATTGTGTTGGTTGTGATATTTTATCTACTTGTGTTTGTGTATTTCCATCATCATTCATTTTAAATACAATAATATCACTTCTATTTTCTATATCGGCAGCCCCTGTAGGGTGTCTACTAGAAAATAAATAATCATCTGATGTTGTTATGATAGAACCTGTATAATCATTACTTGAAACATCAGTAGGTTGAAACACATTTGAGGTTTGTGCTGTTGAATTAGAGGATGAATTATTAGGCTCACCACCTAATACCTCTAGAAAAGAACCATTTAAAAACGTAGGAGATGTTGTATCAGACATCCTTATAATATTTAAAAATATTAAATATTTAATATATTGTTTGACTAAATATTTAACTTATCGTTAATGTTATCATCCAAGTTCCAGCATCTAAAACTCCAGTAGCATCATTCATGTAAGGATATTTACTATTGGGAAATACTTCATTTGTCATTGCTATTGCCAAATTACTATTATCAATAGATTTACTAATATCGGCAGCGACATTTACCTTTGCTGCTAGATATATAACCACTTTATCTCCTGCTAATAATGGAAAATCTTTCTTTGTTTCTGTTAAACCACAACGTCCTGGATCTTGTTTTTTTAATTGTTTAAATAATGTATCCAAAACAAAATTACCTCTTCCTATTGTTCCATTTTCACTTAATCCCAATTTCATTTGGTCTAATAATACATTTGCTATATTTGCTGTATTTGTTCCTGAACCATTTACTTGATTAATAAAAGCAGTATCATTCTTTATAAATGCTTGTCCTAGTGGATGACCAGTTAAATGTGTAGACATATATCTTAATAATATTTCTCCCACACTATTACCATTCGTGGATGTTATTTGACTTGTATAATCTTCATTATTTCTAGTTTTTACATAACCATAAACTGTATTTCCTTGATCAACTGTATCTTCTGGTGTATAAATATCACTCCAACTTATATCATGAACAATATCAGATGTACCTTCTGTTGTAAGTTGTTCATTAAATGAATCTCTCAACGCATTACAAGAAGCATCACTATTTCTTGTAAATATTGCTTTTTGTTCGCTTACATCAAAATAGTTACCCATATTTGCGTGTGCTCCACAATAATAATATATTTTAGAATTACTTGCGTCATTTGTATATAAATCTGTTGTATTGTTTAATGTTGAAGGTAACGATAACATTATATCTCCTGTATTTGTTGTACTTACACCAGTATTATATTGAACACCTCCACCGTGTGTACCGTCGCTTGTTGTACTAAATCTTAGAGGATGGTTTGTAAATAAATCTGATGGTGATGGTTTAAATTTATATGTTTGTGCCAATGATAATAATAATTGGTCGTGAACAATACCATCAAACGCATATTTGTTTTGTCCATTATCATTTACTACTGTAACGGTAAATTCAAATCTCTGCTGTATAACACTAAAAGCAGATTTAAATAAATTTGCTGTTACTTTTGCCACACCCAAACCACCACAAGAAAATCTATGTCTATGAGCATATAAAGGATTCCAGCGATCACCACTAACAAATGTTTCCATATTACCAGATAAATCAAATATAATTGGTATATGAATTATTGCTGGTTCGCTCTGAACAGAAATAGAACCAAATACAATACTTTTTCCTCCAGTTACTTCAATATCTCCTTCGTTAAATATTGATTTATTATTTATTTGAGGTGAAACTAATGTTCCTGTACTTTGTTTTATAAAACGATATGTTACACTATTAATAATTAATGTACATGCTTGACCATTTTCCAATGGAACATAAACACTTTCGTCTTCAGGTATATTCGCTGTATCAATCGTAGAATCTACATCAAATGCTCTAACTACTGTTTTAATTTTCTTTTTTGCTTCATCTGTAAAGGCTAATATTTCTCGATTAATTTTTATACCTTCAGTTTTTGTATTCATCGTATTATCAAGTGCTTTAATTCTTGTAAATATTGATTTTACAAATCTTTTTGTTCTTACTCTTTTTTTAGCGGGTGTGTCATCTGCAACAATAGCAATACTTTGTGACAAATTAGTAAACTCATATTTACCAGATGAACCACGTGTAGCATTGGCAGGAATAAGTGTTTCTGTTTTTGTTGTAACCTCACTCTCTGTTATACCAGAATTTTCAACTGTTGCTGTAATTTCATTTACTGCTTCAACAGATAAATTATTACTTACAGAACTATCTATAAATGTATCTACAGGTAATAAAGCACCTATTTGTTGGTCTGTTATTTCATTTTTAATATAAGAAACTGTTACTACTTGTGGAAAATCATCTGTATGTGGAATTACTGATTGTTGAAAAAGTATTTCTATTTTACCAGATACTAAAGAAACACTAATTAAATTTAATAATTTATTATTTAATTTTACTCTAAAATCTGTTAATGTAGGTGTTCCTATAATTACGTTTGTTGTAAATGTTATTAACACTTTATTTGGAACATTTAATGCCGCTTTAGATACCGCTGGTTTTTGTGGAATAGAAGGGTCGGCTAATGTTGGTAAAGTTTCAAATATTTGTATTTCAGATTTTCTAATTCTATCCCAAGTATCTGTTGAATCACTATTAAAAATTTCTTCATTAGAATTATTATATCCTATCAAATGAACATCTTTACCTGTAACCATCATCCAATCTTGGTTTTTCCAACCTGATGAAAATTCACCAATATATCTCCATGCGGGTTGTCTTCCTTTTATATTTCCATATACAGGATATGAGCCAATAACTTCATTGGATATTTGTAATTCATTAAATTCTTTTGTTTCACTATTTAATGTTGATTTAACAGGAAAACCACGATACCATGGTCTGCCGTAATAACTACTGTGTCCTGTATAATTATTCATCCATTCATAATATTCTGCTTGACCTGTTGGAGTATTTTTTTTACTGAATAATATATGATATTTATTTTCAGCAGCATCTGCATCACTAGCCCAAAAATAAAATATAATTTCTTTATCATAATATAAATTCATATTACTGCGACTCTGTTTAAATGCTTGTCTAGTTCCATTATATGGCCAATATACTGAACCAGAACTACTTTTAAGTTTACTGTTAAAAACATCAGAGTCTGACAGCACACTACCAGTTGCATAATCACTGGTACTTACTAATTTTGGTAATTCATTATCATTGCTTTTTGACAGTCTTAAATATAAACTCCTATTACCTATTGTAATATTGTCCATATTTTCAATTGTATCAGGGTCTTGACCTATAGTCCAATTTTTAGGTTTCATAACTATTTTTTTGTATATTTGCACTACAGGTAGTAAATTTGAAGCATTACTATTTAAATTATGTGTCATTGCTAATGCGTTAATTTCGCCACCACCTGTTTGAGGAGAACTGTAATTTGCTGATTTAAAGTTTTGAAAAGCATCATTTGTTTTATCAATCGGTGTATAAAATCTTACTCTACTAATATGTGCTCTTGCATTAGTGGCAGTGCTAATCGTTGCGTTTACTACAATTCTATATACTTTATACTCTAGAGCCGGATTAAATGTGTGAATTATAGGTGCTGAATAACCATAAGTAGAATTATCCAAGTCTTTCACCCAATCCTCTTTAACTAAGTCTGTTTGTTCAATTATTTGTGTCCAACTTACTTTATCATCACTTCCATATATTCTATAATTTTTAGGTCCCCAAGTTGCGGTTGGCTCCACAAGTTCACCACCGTGTCCATTAACCAATAAACTAACTTTTTCTACTTTGAATTTTGTTGTATCTTCTATTTGTATCCATTCACCAACATATCCGTCTGTGGTTTCTGTTGTTGCGGATTGGGTTATTGCTGCTATCCAACCAGCATTACCACTAAGCAATGCACCGTAGCGACTGACATTACCGGTATTTTCCCATGGATATTCAAAATCACCATCTTCAAGATCTGTTACTAAAGCTGGGTTTGGCAGACTTGTTGGATAAGAGGAGGTAGAAGAATGTGAAATAGTACCATTATTTATTATATATGCTGTTTGTTGAATTTTACCTAATTTTAACCATTTATTTTGAACAACGCTGTAATAATTAAATAAATGTTTTTTGTATGCTGTATTAAGATTACCCAATAAAACAAATTGTCCAATAGCAAAATATGCTGAATTTATTGTTTTATTTACAACCAATCTCCAATATCTCCATGTTTGATTAGTTAATGTATAAGGTCCTATACTATTATGACTCGTATATCCTGAACCATTATTTAAATTCCAATCTCCATTTGTTAGACCAGAAATATCTAATACTTCGGTCCATGTTGAACCATCATTGCTACCAAATATCTTGAAATCTTTTGGCAAACCAGTTGTTTTACTAGCACCCCCACGAGGATGAATAACTATACTATCAATTTTATAACTTTCAATTAAATCTACTTGCATCCATTCACCTTCATATTCATTGGCTCCAGTCTTTTCAGTTCCACTATAATTTCCAGAACTATATTTTGAATTAGCACACATAAAATGTTGATATTCATAATTGTATGTATACTTTAGATCAATCCTATTGTCAAATGCTTTAAATACACCATAATGTGTATTATACATACTACTTGCTGTATATTCAGCCATTGGTAAACCCATATAATACCGAATTCCGTACATAGCAGCCAAATTATAAGGACCTTTTTCTTCGGCATATATTGCTCTAAATTGCGTATCATTTACATTCCAACCAGTGTAAGGTATCATTTCATTTGTTAAATAATTTTTTGTTGTATTTCCCATTTTAATTATATTTCCAGACGCACGATGTTTATAATTATCAATAGCATTCTTTGATTCTACATTAATTATTGGTTGCATTTGTTTTGGTAATGATAAAAACCATATTTCCATTCGACTACTATTTCCTAGCATTTTTGTTATAATAATTCTCCAATATCGATATGAAGCAGAATTAAATTTTATATTTACAGAATCAATCGTGTGTGTTGTCCACGGTGCTGTGTATGGCATTAAATCATTAACATTGCTAACAGTATCAATATAGGTCCAATTTCCAGAATAAACAAATGGATATGTTGTATCCGTAACACTAAAGTCATTGCTTCCACAAATAACTATTTCTTTAACTTTGTAAGATTGTGTAGTAGAGTAACCATTTAACATCCATAAATTATCTATTGTAACTACAGAACCCATATCATATTGAAACCAATGACCTTTATAACCAGCAGTTCCCTCTATAGCATGTTTAATACTATTAGATGTATTACTATGTGGAATATAATAATCATTTTCTTGAACACTATATAAACTTGAACTACTAGATATTCGTGCTTGATCGTTTGTTATATTATTCGCTATATTCCATGGACTACTTCCATAACTCCACATTATATTACTTGTTAAATCACTATTTCCATTCCATTCTAATGTAACTCCAACATCAACTTCTTTATTTATATACACTTTATAACTATTCCCTAATTCTAAAGAACCACCACTGCTACTAGAAGCATTGCAAGTTAATTCTGAAACAATATCATATGGACTATTATTTTTTATTACATAATTTGATATTGATGACATTGGCGTACCATCATCATCTTTTAAAGCAATGTTATAATCTGAATGTGGAACATAATCTAACTTAATAATTTCTCCTTTTACAAATATACCGGCACATAATAAAGTTATTGTATTTTTATTAACAATTACATCACTTACATTTACAGGACCACTATAAGAACCATTTAAAGTAAAATGTGTTGGATTAATAAACGCATAGTAATCGGTTGATTTAAAATCTTTTGACATTTTAATCATTATTTTTCTCCCTTTACTAAATGTTTCTGCTGAAGAAATACTTGCAGGAACTTGTAAATTATTTTGTACAGAAAAATCTACAAAACTAGCAACATAATTATCTTTATTATCTTTTATAGAAGCAGATGAAACACTTGTTGGTGCTGTATATGAAATATTCACAACATCAGACTGAACAGCCACTTCTTCAAACTTAAATAAAGCAAAATTTGCTTCATATTTAATTTCACTTATAGTTGCATTAGTAGTTCCATTATTATCTATAATTTTTATTGTCCAGTTATTTTTATTAAAAACCAAACCATCTGCCAAGTATTCATCAAAATACAACATAACTTGACTATGATTTATATTGTGTAAATATGCTTTTTTTGGCGAAGGACCAAATGTATCTGTTTTCAAAGGTATGCCAATATGTCCTGTTTCTGTTATCCATTTAAGACCTATATCCGCTGGTTTCATTCCAACATCCCAATATCCACCATAACCTCTGTCTGATGCTTGTAAATCTCTCCACGGTGGGTGAATTGGTGAATATAATCTCGAATTAGTAAACGTAATTATGTCATATACATTTTTTGGCGCCTTAAAATTTCTCTGTATTCGTGAAGTATCGTCTGAACCACTATATGTCATATAACTAGAATGACTACTATTTAGACCTCCCCATGTAGCCAACATTTGACCAATTGTCTGAACATCTCTATTTGTAGCATCATACTTTTTAAATGTACCCTGAAACATAAACAAATAATAATTTTGATCATCATCTGGAGCTTCAAATCTTAATTGACTGTTTACATTATTCCATGCTTGTGCTGTTTTTTTTGCTTTAAAGTAAACATATATATCCCTAGGATCATTCCACATCATTACTAATTGTGCACCACCAGTATAACTATTCCAATTTCCAACACCACTATTTCCACCAGGAGAACCTGATGAACCACCAGCGTTTGGAAATACATTTAAATAAATTCCTGAACCGTGTGTGCTATCAAAACCAGTTCCAAAATTACCACCTTTAGATATATAATCTGCTGAAATTTCATTGAAATTTTTAGGTGTCATTAAAAATTCATTTCTAACATTACCATTTTTATCTTTAAAATCAATAAATGATAAAATATGTCTACTACCACTATGCTTAAATTGAAAACAAGGCCAATGATTAGCATTACCTGTTTCACCTAAATTATATTGATCACTTCCTGCATTATAACCAATCGATATTGATGAACCTGACCTACCCAACCCATAAAATAAACTATTTGTCATTCCACCAAAAGTACCTCCACCAACTGACCAATAAACATAATTCAATCCACGACTTTTATATTTAAATGTTTGCGCACGAACAGATACATCCGTAAAACTATCAATTAAACGACTATTTGACGCACCTATTTGTTTGCTAGCATCAGTTGGTTTACTATAACTTACTGTCATTGTATCACCCGCATTTGGTGCTACACCCAATGTTATTGTTATTTTATTTTTTTTATCAATTTCTGTATGTAATACAGCATTTGTAACAGATACAGTTGAACCATTTATTTTTACTGTAAAGACACTATGATCTAAAGTAGAAGGATACTCTATTATTGTATCAAATAATAATATCAATTGATAAGTGTTTCCAGGTTCTACAAATGCGTTTTCAATTTGTGGTGTCCAATTAAGTAATACTGGTTCTTGAGCAGGCAATATATCATATTGATATTCCCATGTCATCCAATTATCTAAATTTTTCGTTCCGGAAACTTTTTCTGCTGTAAATAAAAATATATAATAGTAATCTTCTCCAGCAACTTCATATAAATCTTTAATCCAATACTTTGGTTTACTTAATTTTGGAAATCTAAAATAAACATCTACTTCATCACCAGCATTTTTCATAGCAACTTGATTTTTATTAGCAATTAAAACATAACTCATTTCCCCGGTTCTACCACCATCTAACCAACCTCTACCTGTTCCAAATGCTCTTATTTCATCAATACTTATACCATCTCCTATTAATCCGGCATTTTGTGTAATTAATTTTAATTGTGATGATGATAGACTGTCAAAATATTTTTTTGTAAAAGTTTGATTTACAATAGCATCTGTTTTATCTATACCATCCTTATCTTTAATCTTATATTCAGTAGATAATGTTGCACCCATGCTACCATAATTGTGTTGCCAACTAAATGCTGGCCAAATTTTATCTCCTGTTATAATTTCTGAATCTGTTTTTTCAGGATTACCTACTGCATACATCCATATTCCATCTGATGTCCTATATACACGATTCGTACTACTATTAGAATCGCCCTGACTTAGTGTTCTAACTATCATTGTTTTGTAAATCAAACCAATATTATTTGTTACATTTTTTATACCCGTTACATGTTTATCAATTATCATTTTATACCATACACTTGTATTATCACTAGGTCCCCAAATATATACATCATTTCCTACTACAACTGGTTGTGAATAATCGAAACTGGCCTGAAAAAAGTGACCGTGAAAATCAACATTAGATATTATTTTTTCAGATAAATTTATTTTTTGTATTGTATTTACGTGTACAGCACCCAAATTAATACCATAATGAGAATTCCAACGTTTACCGCCTACTAAATAAATATTTCCACCATGATAAAATGTTGCAGGATTATAAATACCGTGAAAGTATTTACTATCAGATGTTTTTGTTGAATCATATCCCACATTATCATCGCTTGCTGTAAAAACAATTTGCGTTCCACTACTTGTATCCAAATCAATTTTATATAAAATAGATTGTTTACCTGATTGATTTATATAAAAATATAATTCATTATTGTTTTGACAAACTTTAAAATTATTATATCCACTTGTACTAGGAGGTGAACCTGTTATAGTTACCGTTGTTAATGTGTCTGTAGCAGGATCAAATTTCTGTAAAGTAGTCAAACTTTTTTGAGTATAATAAAAATGATTATTATATATAAACGCATCATTTGGTGATGATAAACTAGTATTTACGGTTGACCACGTTATTGTTGCGTCTACATACTTATATATTTTGGTTGCTGAATTTGTGTATAAAGCATCACCGTGTTTTAAAGCAATCGAAATTCCACTAGTAAAAATACTTGTTCCACTACTATTTTCATAATAATATGGTGTCTCTATTTTATCAAATTTCTGACGTGAAATATTAAAAGATACTATTTCATTTGCGTTTTGCGTTGAATATATTCTATCTCCTATTCTCTTTCTTTTTTCAACCAAATGCCCTGTTCCCTCTCCATATCTCAATCTATTTGTTGTTTCAGCGTATAATGTATTATACGTTTGATCTTCCCAACCCTTTCCTGTTGGAAAATATATATAATCTTGTGCTTCACTTGAAAAACTTTTAATATATTTCGTTCCATAACCTTTTAATTTTTTCATATCATCACTATTTGCTGTATAATCTATAGTTACAGTTTGACCATTTGTTATAGCACTAGATAGTGTTAAAATAACATCTCCATCTATTATTTCAGCGGTTGATATTGATGCTGAAGAACCATTTACATTTATTGTAAAATCATTTTTATCTATGTTAGCATTTGGTACTAAATCTTCGGAAAAATACACACCTATTTTTGTATTTGTAGTGTCGGTTACCTCATTTATAACTGCCGGAACAATCGCGTTACAAAACTCTGGAGAATAATCTGAAGAAAATTCTTGATAACTAACTGAACCAACACGTTGAAATTGAGCACCTGACCCATACCCACCAGACTCATGATCAAAATGAACAATTTTATTATTATATACGTGTAATCCCATATAACCATACGGTCCAGGTGAATGATGTATATGATTTGTTAATATCCAATGCTTATTTATTTTTTTATATATTCTAATATGTGTACTCCAACTACGATATATTATTGTATTTTTTTTAAAATATATGGCATCACCGTATAAATTAGTTGTATTACTTCCAATTCTAATCAATCCATTTTCATCATTTACAAACTTACCTTTTTCATATTTTAAAACATTTATAGCATCTTCTACATTTGTACCTGAATTATATTTATTACCATTCCATATTGCAACTCTTAAACCAAAACCTGGACTATCATCAGCAGCAGCACTTCTCCAATGATCACTATTCGTATACGCTAAAATATCTACTTCATTATATGTTTCATTTGCTTCACTATACACCCATATTTTACGTTCACTATTACTAGTAACTATTTTTTTTGGTATAAAACCATGTTTATCATTCTCTATACCACCCCTAACTGTCATTTCTGAATATGTATCCCAAGTATCAGTATTTGAATTATAATAATAACTATTAGTTGATGTTAATAAATAATACTCTCCTGTTCTAGTTTTATATAATTTCGGTTTAGTTCCTGTTACAAAACTATGATGTGTTGTGCTCCAAATACCATTTGATTTTCTATAAATACGTGTATGATTAGCACCAGTACCTTTCCAATAAATTGCTAACCAATGGTCTTTCACATCAATATGATTTAAACTAGTCCCTATATATAAATTAGGTTCTTCAATAAAGACGCTATATTGTATATTAAAAATATTTTGAGTTCCATCAAAATCAGCAATTATTACTTTTTTTTGTTTTACACCATTACCACCGTGACCTGTATCGCCCGTTGCGTGTGTACTAAACACTAATGTTTTTCCATCCCAAGCACCATTATAAGCATGATATATCCAATTTCTTAAATCTGCCTCATCATAAAAACTTAATGGTTTAAATCCTTCGTGTGCGTTATAATACGCTAACCATTTTCTTGAACTACTACCATGGTCAACACTATTATGACTTTCTGAACCTGAACGTGTCAAACCAGTATTTAAAGAAGTATAAATACTATTATTATAATTGGACCATTCTTTAAATAAATCTACTTCCCCTGGAATATAAACACCACTACATACTTGTTGAAATAAATGACAATCTGAAAAACTATAATAACCTGTATAACCACTATGAGGTTGTGCCCACATACTTGCATAATACCAAACATACTTATATGTTAATGGATTAAACGCAAAACGAAAATGTGGTGATTTCACCATTTTACTACCATTTGTTGTATAAGAACCAACGCCAACCATAACATTATTATTATTTTCTATTTTAACTGGATTTGACGATGTTGCATTATCTAATATAAATGCCCCATAATCATTTATTTTTGTTTTATCATAAAGGTTACCAACTATAATACCTTTTGTCATACCTGTTTCCTTGTAACCTATTATAAATTTATGTAATGACATTGTATCTTCTGTTGAACCTTCTGTATTATAAACAAAATTACCACTATTTAATTCATGAGAACTTGTTCCTTTATTTCTATTAAATGTAACATAATGCCATTGACTTGTTTTGTCTGTTGTATAATTTTTGCGAAATTCGTTACTCTGTGATAATGAAGAAAAATTTTCAGCAGCATTTCCTGCTTCGTCAACAATATTTTTACTTGATGTTCCGTTTTTTGTATAAACAATATTAATATCTTCTAAGTTTTCAAATGTTGTTATATTAGGCAAATCTAATGTTATAAGGTCATTTAAATAATTATTTGTACCATAACCTCCAAAAATATACATTGTTGAACCTACTTTTACAGTTGTTGGATGCCTTCTAGGAACAACATTAAATGAAACACCAGTAGATACAGTGTTAGAAATTAAGTCATATTTCCATAGTTTATCAAGATTTGGACTATTATTATAACCCGAAAATATATATAAATTATCTCCATGATAGACTACACTAGTAGAATCTATATCATGACCTAGAAAATTATTTGCTATTTCTGTCCAATGATTATTAGTAACATCATATTTCCATATACTGTCTGACCTTGAACCACCCCAACCACCAACAATATAAAGAATATCGTTATGTGAAGCATATCCCATATATCCTTGTGGTGGTGGAGGCGAACCTGTAGCATTTGTTATTAATGTCCAAGTATTATTAATAAGATCATATTTCCATAAATCATCATAATAAGTATTTGTTTGATATGGTGTATCACGTCCACCAAATATATATACACAATTACCATAATGAATATGTGCTGTAACATATTTATCCGTTACTGAATTAGCACCCCCTGTTGTATTTGTTTCTGTTTCGTTCCAAATAATACTCCAACCACTTGAGTCATCGTATAAATCGTATTTCATAACAATTCTGTAACCCTCCCAACCTTGGATAGCATATAAAAATTTACCATATTGAACCAATGGTGTTTCTTTTGGACCTATATTATTATATTTTAATCCTGTTGCATTTAAATTAGTATAAGAATCGTTGATAGTATCATATTTTAAAAAATATACGTCAGAATCAGAATTATAACCAATTATATATATGTCTGTATTTACAGCACAGGCACGAGAAGGAATAAAATATGTAGTATTTCCAGTAGAAGCAGACATTGATGTCTTTGTATTAAATTGAGTAGGATTAGATAATGTAGTTGAATTATCTGGTATTATAGATATTCTACCATTTGAAGTAGATACCGATGAAATCGGTTTACTTACATTTGATATTTTTAAATCGAAATCATTTTTATCAATATTACTATTATCAACAATATAATCATCAAATACTAATTCTAGATTTGTATGCGTTTTTACTATTTGTTGGACAACACGTGGTGGTATATTATCAACAGCAGAAAAACTATCTACCATACCACCACCATTGTTTGATGATGCTCCAATATTTTTACTACTGTCAGCATTTTTAGTATAATTTACTTTAATTAATTTAGGATTTGTAATTGTTTCTGAATGATCAATAATCAAATATCCTGATACAATTGAAACACTATCAATTGTTTTACTAACACCACCCAAAAAAAACTGGAAATCATTTTTATCTATATTAGTGTTAGCATCAAGAGGTATCGAAAAATGTAACGCTATTTTTGTTCCTAATAACATCTGCAACCTAGTATAAACTGGTTTTGACATCTCTTTATAAATAATAAAAATATTAAATATTTAAATAATCACATCTCTAAATATTTAATTAACATAAACAACAACATTTCTTTTTTTCAATATCATAATCATCTTCTTCTATTATAGTTCCTATCCTGGTCATTGATCTTCTTTTCATAATTTTTTTCATTATATTTTTATTATTAGATATATCTTTACAAACTGCTTCTACTGCTTCTTCAATTGCTTTTTTTTTTTTTTTTAATTTTTTAAATGTTTC
>Ga0213866_10000078_pt1 | contig 76567 bp, 68 predicted proteins | sample PICome_11_FD_160079 | JGI IMG/M metagenome (GOLD analysis project Ga0213866, IMG submission 160079) | Coastal seawater microbial communities near Pivers Island, North Carolina, United States - PICO284 | ecosystem: Environmental > Aquatic > Marine > Coastal | place: USA: North Carolina...
TAGAGTAGATTATCATAGATAGATTTTTGGATTAATAAATTGAATTTCAATACTTTAATTTACTGAAAATCTATCTTTTTTACTAGTAAAAATACTCTAAATATTAATCGAACTCAGGTTAGTAATTTTGTTTTCATGTCGTTTGTGTTAGCGTTAGACATGAAAAGTAACGATCAGAAGGAAACGAAAAAATCCCCAAGGTTGGGGATTTTAATGATGTGATATGTTTAAAAAATAAAACTACGCTCGTATCGGTTGATTTTGAATCAAGTCAATATATAAGTTAATTTTATTTTTGAGTTCTTTTCGGTGTGAAATAAAATCTAAGAATCCGTGTTCTAATAAAAATTCAGAGGTTTGGAAGCCATCAGGTAAATCTTTTCCTGTGGTATCTTTCACAACTCTTGGTCCTGCAAATCCGATTAATGCGCCCGGTTCCGCAATGTTAATATCGCCCAACATGGCAAAGGAAGCAGTAGTTCCGCCCGTAGTTGGATCGGTACATAATGAAATGTATGGAATTCCAGCATCTGCTAATTGTGCTAATTTTGCAGAAGTTTTTGCCAATTGCATTAACGATAATGCAGCTTCCATCATACGAGCACCACCTGATTTTGAAATAATCATAAATGGAAGATTGTTTTTAAGAGAATAGTCTGCGGCACGCGCAATTTTTTCTCCGACAACACTTCCCATAGAACCTCCGATAAAAGAGAAATCCATACAGGCAATGACTAAGTCTTTTCCTTTTGATTTTCCAACAGCAGTTCTAACAGCATCTTTTAATCCTGTTTTTTCTTTCGCAGCTTTGAGTCTGTCTGTATATTTTTTGCTGTCTTCAAATTTTAAAGGATCTTTTGAGGTTAGATTTTTATCTAATTCTTTAAATTTTCCTTCGTCAAATAGTATTTCGAAATATTCTTTACTTCCAATACGAACATGGTAACCGTCTTCAGGACTTACATAATAGTTTTTTGCTAGTTCTTCCGAATCCACAATTTTTCCTGTTGGCGATTTGTACCAAAGCCCTCTTGGCGTGTCTTTTTTATCTTCCGTAGAAGTTTGAATTCCTTTTTCTTTTCTTTTAAACCAAGCCATAATGATTTACGATTTACGATTTACGATAATAAGATTGTATTTTCAATCTTTTTGGTTGCTATCAATTAGTTAGTTTTTTCTTTTTAAAGCCTACAAAATTACTGTTTTTATTAATCAAACTCAAAATTTGAATATGCTATCTGTCGATTTGATTTTTTATTGCATGAAAAAACCTCGTTTTTATATTGATTTTACTCAGATAAAACGAGGCTTGTTTTTCTGCGTTAGGGATTGAAGCGGCATCCTTTTTTTAATTTTAAATTACTCATTATGAGGAGTTTTAGTAGATTGCCACGACAAATACAAAATTTGTCTCGCAATGACTGTGTTTAAAAAAAGATATAGCTGAAAGCCCGACCACAAAAGTACACTGAGCGGAGCGGAAGTGAACTTTTGTGGGAACGCCCAAATTTTATAATGTATTTACGTTGTTTAAATCTTCAAACGCTTGTTTTAAACGTGTTTTGAAGGTAAGTTCACCTTCGCGCAACCATTTTCTTGGATCATACGTTTTTTTGTTTGGAATATCATCGCCGTCAGGATTTCCAATTTGTGTTGCTAAATAGTGTTGATTGGTCAACATGTAATCACGAATTCCTGACATAAATGCAAATTGTAAGTCAGTGTCGATGTTCATTTTGATGACTCCATATCCGATAGCTTCTCTGATTTCTTCTAGTGTAGAACCAGAACCTCCGTGAAATACGAAATCAATATGATTATGCTCCACATTGTATTTTTTGGAAATGTATTCTTGCGAATTTTTTAAGATTTTCGGCGTTAGTTTTACGTTTCCTGGTTTGTATACTCCGTGAACGTTTCCGAAAGCTGCTGCAATGGTAAATCGTGGACTTACTTTCATTAATTCTTCGTACGCATACGCAACTTCTTCTGGCTGTGTGTATAATTTTGAATCGTCTACATCGCTGTTATCAACGCCATCTTCTTCACCACCTGTGATTCCTAATTCTATTTCGAGCGTCATGCCCATTTTGCTCATGCGCGCTAAGTATTCTTTACAGATTTCGATGTTTTCTTCTAGCGGTTCTTCCGAAAGATCGATCATGTGTGAACTGTATAATGGTTTTCCAGTTTCGGCAAAATGCTTTTCGCTTGCGTCTAATAAACCATCAATCCAAGGTAATAAGTTTTTTGCGCAATGATCGGTATGTAAAATTACAGGAACGCCATACGCTTCCGCCATTTCATGTACATGTTTTGCACCTGCAATAGAACCAGCAATGGCAGCTTTTTGGTTTTCATTACTCAATCCTTTTCCTGCGTTGAATTGTGCACCTCCATTTGAAAATTGTATAATTACGGGAGCATTTAGTGCTGCTGCAGTTTCCAACACACCATTAATTGTGTTTGATCCCACAACATTTACCGCTGGTAATGCAAAGCCTTTTTCTTTGGCTAGTTTAAAGATTTTTTGTACTTCATCTCCAGTAGCAACTCCTGCTTTGATTGTATGACTCATTCCTTTTAGTTTTTTTGTTTGGTTTACAAAAGTACTAAAAATGTAAAGAGTTTTTACGTAGATGGCAATTTTGAGGTGTAATTTTCGAGTGTTTACTTGGCGCAAACGTTTTAGTTTTGTTGGAATTGTAAATTGTAAATGCTAAATGTTGAATTTTAAATTGAAAAAGTATTTCTTTTAAGAGCCAAGAGCCAAGAGCCAAGAGCCAAGAGCCAAAAAAACTAAAAAGGATAATTGATTCCAATATTATATACGGCTTTTCCGAAGTTGTAATCATTAAACCAACGATTTCCAATGGAATATGCCGGATCGTAGGTTTTGAAACCCACATCAAAACGAAGGACAAAAAAACTAAAGTCGTACCGAATCCCAAAACCTGTTCCGAGTGCGATATCTTGCAAGGATGATAATCCGTTAAATTTGAGCGCTTCATCTTCAATGTCATCAAATACGTTCCAAATATTTCCTGCGTCTGCAAAAACAGCACCTTTAAAACTTCCTGCTAAGTCAAAACGATATTCTAAGTTAAACGTCATTTTTAGGTTGGCTTCGTTAAAATCTAACACACTTGCCGAACGTCCAGGCCCTAATTGATACGCGCTCCACGCTCTGTTGTCGTTAGATCCACCACCAAAATAACTTCGAGCAAACGGAATGTTCTCTGAGTTTCCATACGGAATGGCAATTCCGAAAAAACTACGAAAAGCCAATACATCTTGCTTTCCAGAAAGTTCCCAATGTTTGATAAAATCGAATTCTGTTTTTACATATTGCGAATATGCAACCCCAAAAAGTTCGTATTTTCCACGTCCGTCTTTTTTTAAATTTGCGGTGCTGGCAATTGTTGATAAGATGTTTCCAGCAATTTCAACTTCTGTTCGAAATTGATAAAAATTATTGTCTGAAATATTTTCTTTGTTATTGTGTAAAAAGTTGATTTTAGAGGAAGCAATCAAGTTGTCTTGTGTTAATCGAAATTGTCGTTGCGCCACACTTAACACCGTTGAAAGTTCTGAAGCAGTTACCGGATAGGTCAAATTAGTTACGTCTTCAATAAATTGATCTGTTTCGCCCGCATCAATATTTAAAGAAGCGTCTGCATCAATATAATTAGAACTTCGTGCAACACCATTCAATCGATCGTACGAACTTTGGTACACATTAAAATAATTACTCGTATTTAAGTTTCTGATGAATTGCAGATTGAATAATTCTAGGTTAAACGTATTTTTTTTACTTGGCGTCCAATTATAACGAATGAATCCCGTAAAGGTTTGTCGGTCCAATCCGATATTTTGCTGAACGCTTGTTCCCAACGATAAAACAGTTGTTGGTAACATGTATTTTGGAATAATTTTATCCGTATTGAACGGAAAGAAAAAGCGTGGGAAATTCAATCGGATATCCGCGCCAATTTCAGAAATATTAAAGAATTGATCGTTGGAATCGGCAACATCTTTGGACGCGCCTAAAGTTCCTCGTGCCGAAATTTCTAAAGTTTCTGCACCGCGAAATACATTTCTGCTAATGAGAGAAGTACTAAACGAAAACCCGTAATCTTGAATGTTAGAATGTGTGATGTCAATATCAAAACCTAAGGAAAATTTCTTTCGAGGTGTCAAATAAATATTCGTGACTAAATCGGTAAGACTATCATTTTCGTATTGATATTGAATGTTTGGATATTTAAACGTTCGTAAGTTGCTAATATGTTTATAGGTTAACGAACGATCATTATCGCGATAGACATCTCCAGGATTGATAAAAATGGCATCTGTAATTGCTTTTGGACGAAAACGCAATTTGTCATTTGAGTAAATTGTAAAATTGTTGTAGCTAACCGAATCAATATATTTTGATCGTGAATTGGCAAATGTATAATCGGTATAAATATTTACTTTTTTAATACGATGCACTTTATATTCCGTTTCAATGATAGAATCATCTTTTCGTTCACGCAAGTTGTTGATTTTTAACAATACGGGAAGTTTATAATCACGATCGGCACTAGAAGAATCAATACCAACCGTAGGTTTGATAGAGTTCAACTGAAAATTATAAATTCCAGAATTTCTAAACAAAACGGTTAAGCGTTCACGTTCGTTGTAAAAATCACTTGTATTGTATTGTTTTCCTTGTTTAAGAATAGATTCGTTTTTGTGTAAATTGTAGATAGAATCCAAATCAGGAGATTTAATTTGAACCTGTAAACTATCGATAAAATAAGGGTTTCCCGTGGTTACTGTATAATCAATACTGGCTCTTTTTTCTTGATCATAAGGCACAATTTCATAACTAGCTCGCGCATTAAAATACCCTTTATTTTGATAGTATACTTTTAAACGATTGGTGGTTTTTTTAGTTTTTTTGTCATCAATAATGACAGGCGCTTCTCCTGTTTTTTTTAACCAATTATTAAAACCTACTTTATAGTTTCGCATTTCTCGCACTTGCTTTTCGGAATATCGTTTGTACAAGCGTGATTTTCTCTTGGGATTTTCATTCAGCCAAGCTTGAAAAGTAGAATCAGGATTTGTTCCAGCAAGGTTGTAAATATTTAAACGTATTGGATATCCCAATAAACGGCTGTTCGGTTTTTGGTACATCTGACTCAACGCGTCTGGATCATTTGAGTTTTCACCATTCACCGTTAAACTGTTATTTATAAGTAACTCTTCGCCATCCTTAACTCGTTTAATAGAATTACAGGAACTGACGAATATGCCAATTATAATAAATAATGATATTTTTGCTGAATAAGATTTCAATAAAGTAGTATTTTTCGAATTCAAAAATAAACTATTTGCATGGTTAGCAAAAGACAAATAAAAATAATAACGAGCCTATCTCAAAAAAAGTGCCGAAAATCAACAGGTTTGTTTGTTGCTGAAGGAAAAAAAGTCATCGATGAGTTTTTAAACTCACATTTTGAGTTAGATTCCTTGTTTACAACGGACAAAAATTTATTTGCTGTCGATGAAAAAGTAACGCTTATTTCTGAGATAGAATTAAAAAAAATCAGTTTTCTTAAAACACCAAATAAAGCCTTAGCACTTTTTAAAATTTCTGAGCATATTCAACTTGATTTAGAAGGTTTAATTGTTGCACTTGACGATGTTCGCGATCCCGGAAATTTAGGAACTATCATTCGTTTGTGCGATTGGTTTGGTGTAAAACAACTGGTCTGTTCTGAATCGACAGTTGATTGCTACAATCCGAAAGTAATTCAAGCAACCATGGGTTCGTTAACGCGTGTGGATGTGCTGTATACAGATTTGGAAAATTATCTAGCAACTACAAAACTTCCTGTTTTTGGTGCGTTTATGGATGGAAGCAATGTGTATCAAACCAATTTGCCTAAAGATGGAATTTTAGTTATGGGCAATGAAGCGAATGGCGTTTCGGAAGCTATTTCAAATCAGATCACACAAAAAATTTCCATTCCACGATTTGGTGAAATTCAACAAACCGAAAGTTTGAATGTTGCGATGGCAACGGGAATTTTATTGAATGAGTTTAAGCGGAGTGCGTTTTATTCCAATTAAAATTAGAAAATCTCTTTAAATTCTATATTACCGAAAATTTTACTTCTTTATTCACCTTCACTTTATAAAATGAAGGTGAAGGTTCTTGTGACTGGTTTTTTTGTGCTTTAAATTTGGCTATTACTAATTTTTAAAATCCATTATTATGAAAAAAACAGCAATTAAATCATTGAATTTGAGAAAGACTTCTGTGTCATTACTAAATGCACATACCATTAAAGGAGGACTTCCAACAACCACACAATCTACGGTAACTCCCAGTGCAGATTTTCCAACCACATCTGAGTATGGATTTTCCAATGAAGTATCTGGATGTAAACATTGTAAATAGCAAGATTACCTAGCTGATTATTTTTGACCTGTCTTGAAAAAAGTTACCGTTTTTTTTAGGGTGGGTCAATGTTATTTTGTCAATACTATTTTTAGGAATGCCTACTGAAACGTAAAATTAATAAAGATTCCGCGTGACTTCATGGTTTGAATATTTCCTGTCCACGGACTATTTGGATCCACATCCCTAACCAATTCATCATTCAACGCAAAAACACCACGAATAGAAGGTGTGAATTTAAAATAATACAGATAAAAATCAATTCCGAAACCTAATTCATAATAATAGGTTGTTTTTTTCATACGAAACTGATTGTTGCTATTATCATCCGGATTGTCTTGATTGCTCGATAAATTCAGCGATGTAGAAAATCCGCCCACAACAAATGGTTTAAAATTATTGATGCGTCTCGTTCCAATTTTTAGCAATAACGGAACATGCACATAACTTGATTTTATTTCTCGCATTCTATCCACAGGATCTGTAAGACCGTAACTTTCAGGATATTCCAACGTACGTGTTGAAAAGAAAATTCCAGGTTCTAAACGCAAGTTTATAAATTCGTTCAACTTTACATCACCTACCAAACCCACATTAAAACCTGTGGCTGGTTTTCGCACAATCGCTTCTGCATTTGTGTTGTATGTAAATTTAAAATCATAACTATTAAACCCTAAATAATAACCCCACGTTAAGATGTTATTATCTATTTGACCATTTCCTCCACTAGCATCATTTAATACTTTCTTTTTGGTAAATAGCTGAGAATATGTTGGTTGTAATGCAAAAACACAACAGATGATTACTAAAATCTTCTTCATAAATTCTATTTTGTTGCGGTGTAAATACTGGCTACACCAAACGTTTGTGGTTTATCGTTCACCTCTATAAACCCAATTTTTCGTAAAATATTGTTGAAGTTCTCCCCATAAGGAAAAGCAGCTGCGGATTCTGATAAATATCCGTAGGCAGAATTGTCTTTAGAAAACAGTTTTCCGATGAGTGGTAATATGTTTTTTGTGTAAAAATTATAAAATTGTTTAAAAGGAGTTTTTACAGGAACAGAGGTTTCCAACACGACAAAAATGCCACTTGGTTTTAATACTCTCAAAATTTCTTGCAAACCTTGTTCTAAGTTTTCAAAATTACGAACGCCAAAAGCGACGGTGATTGCATCAAAAGAATTGTCTTCAAACGGAAGTTTTTCGCCATCGCCTAAAACCATTTCTATTTTTTCGTTCAACGCTTTCTTTTGAATTTTTTGTTTTCCTACTTCAAGCATTCCAGGTGAAATATCGAGTCCGACAATACGTTCAGCACTCGTTTCTGCTAAGTTAATCGCTAAATCGGCAGTTCCGGTAGCAATATCCAAAATAGTTTTCGGATTTGTAGCACCTACTAATTTTACGACTTTTTTTCGCCATTTAATATCAATACCAAAGGAAATCACACGATTCAGTCCATCATAATTCTTCGAAATGGTATCAAACATTTCTGTAACCTGCTCTTTTTTGCCCAGATTAGACTCTTTATACGGTGTTACATTCTTCGACATATCGGAAATTTTGGCAAATATAATTAATCCTAAGATGAATGTTGCGTTGCAACACCTATAATTTGTACATCCTATATGATTCTGATACACAACGCTAAAAGTATTAGTATAGAATCGCTTTTTTGCCTTATATTTGCATACTTTTTCAATAAGTTGAATAAATGAAAATTATTATTGCAGGAGCTGGTGAAGTTGGATATCATTTAGCAAAACTCCTTTCTTACGAATCCCAAGACATTACTTTAATAGACTGTGATAAGGAAAATTTAGCTTACGCAGACGCTCATCTTGACATACGTGTCATTAAAGGTGATGCGACTTCTATAAGTATCTTAAAAGAAGCCAGAGTTGCCACTGCTGATTTGGTAATCACGGTGACTTCTTCTGAAACTACAAATATTACGATATGCGTATTGGCAAAACAATTGGGCTGTAAACGAACAATTGCACGAATTTCCAATACAGAATTTATAGACAATCAGGAAGAATTGCGATTTAAAGATTTAGGAATCGATGAATTAATTTCTCCTGAAAAATTGGCTGCCGCCGAAATAAGACTATTATTAGATCAATCTGCATTTAATGATAGTTATGAATTTGAAGACGGCGCACTCACAATGGTTGGAACTACCTTACAACGTACGGCACCATTTGTGGGGAAAAGTGTCAAAGAAACGGCAAGCATATTTCCAGAATTACATTTTGTGCCGATTGCCATTCAACGTTTTGGAACACAATACACGTTAATTCCTCGCGGAGATACTTTATTTAAAGAAGGCGATCAAGTATATTTTATCACTTCCAAAGAAGGTGTGCAAGAATTGTATAAATTAATTGGAAAAGTAAAAGAAGAAATCAAAAATGTGATGATTCTTGGTGGAAGTAACATTGGTTTTAAAACGGCGCGAGATTTGTGTAAGAATAAATTCAATGTAAAACTAATTGAGAAAGACAAAGCCAAAGCTTTTGACTTGGCGGACGATTTGCCAAATGCACTCATCATTCAGGGTGATGGACGAAATGTTGAATTGCTTGAAGAAGAAGGCGTATACGATATGGATGCGTTTATTGCAGTGACAGGAAATTCAGAAACAAACATTATGTCGTGCTTGGTAGCAAAATCAAAAAACATTCGAAAAACGATTGCTTTGGTGGAAAATATGGACTATTTTCAACTTTCACAATCTATCGGAATTGATACGTTGATCAATAAAAAACTATTGGCGGCAAACAATATATTTAGACACATTCGTAAAGGTGATGTAGTGGATATGACACGACTGAACAATATGAATGCGGAATTATTAGAATTTATTGTAAAACCTACTTCTCGTGTGTGTAATCAAAGAATAAAAGACTTAGACTTTCCTCGATCAGCCATTATTGGAGGCGTTATTCGTGAAGGTGAAGGATTGATCGCTTTGGGCGATTTCCTCATAAAATCAGGCGATAGAGTAGTTGTTTGTAGTTTGCCTCGATCCATAAACAATGTAGAAAGTATGTTTCTCTAATGAATACGGATGAAGGTAAATTATAAAATCATATTTCACTTAATGGGACTACTATTACTTTGTAATGGTGGTTTTATGTTTTTAGCTACATTGATTAGTTTTATCTACAATGATGGAGCTACATTTCAACTTTTCTTAGCTGGTTTGGTCACTATTCTTGCGGGTTCTCTTTTTATGTTTACCACTAGAGATCATAAAAAAGAAATTAAAAAGCGAGAAGGATATATTGTGGTCACTTTTGGCTGGATTTTTATGTCTCTCTCGGGAACGTTTCCGTATTTATTTACAAAAACAATTCCAAATTTTACCAATGCTTTCTTTGAAACCATGTCTGGTTACACTACTACGGGAGCCACAATTCTTGAAAAAATTGAAGGATTACCAGAAGGTATTTTGTTTTGGCGAAGTATGACGCATTGGATTGGCGGAATGGGAATTATTGTGCTGGCTATTGCTATTTTACCATTATTAGGAATAGGAGGAATGCAGTTATTTGCTGCGGAAGCTCCAGGACCAAGTGCTGATAAATTGCATCCAAGAATCACAGATACTGCCAAGCGTTTATGGTTAATTTATGTAGGATATACAATTGCTGAAACCATTTTATTACAGCTTGCAGGAATGACGTTTTTTGACGCTATCAATCATGCGTTGTGTACCTTATCTACTGGAGGATTTTCTACAAAAGATGCCAGCATAGCGCATTGGAATGGCGATCCTATTATTCAATATATTATTATTTTATTTATGTTCTTGGCAGGAACCAACTTTGTATTGAGTTATTTTGCTTTCAAAGGAAGAGTTCAAAAAGTATTGAAAGATGAAGAATTTCGCTTTTATACCATATTTGTCATACTTTTTACGCTTATTTCAACAGCAATTATTTATACACAAGTAGATGTTCAACCTTCTGCATATCATCCAATGGTTTGGGGAGAATTGGAAAGTGATTTCCGGCATTCCTTGTTTCAGGTTGTTGCCGTCATCACAACGACAGGATTTGTAACAGCAGATTTTACATCATGGACCACATTTTTAACCATTTTCTTTTTCGGATTGATGTTTCTCGGAGGTTCCGCAGGTTCTACCTCTGGAGGTGTAAAAGTGGTACGACATTTACTGATGATCAAAAATGGCTTATTAGAGTTTAAACGAACGTTACATCCACGTGCAATTATTCCTGTACGATATAATAACAAATCTGTTTCTGAACAAATTGTATACAACATTTTAGGATTCTTCATTCTGTACATGTTGTTGTTTATTATTGGCGCTTTGGTATTAGGATTTGTGGGCTTGGATTTTGAATCGGCAGTTGGTGGCGCGGCTTCTTCTTTAGGAAATGTCGGTCCTGGTTTGGGAACGCTAAATCCATTAGAAAATTACAACTCAATTCCTGCTTTTGGAAAATGGTGGTGTGCATTTTTAATGCTTCTTGGACGTTTGGAATTATTCACCGTATTAATTTTGTTGACGCCATTCTTCTGGAGAAATCGCTAGTTTACAGTGGTTTAAAAAAAGGTTTTCTATTATTTTTTTAAAGTTCTTTGTAACATAATTTATGTTGATGCGTCTTATTAATATATCAATCAAAAAAACATCATCATGAAATCAACACATCAATTACAGCCAATTTCGGTTCCGATAGAAGTATCACAAGAACCTTCAAACTTCTTTTACAGAGGTATGTTAACTTCTAGTTACAAAGAAGAAATTAAAGAACATTTTCGTAGCTTAAAATCGCAATCACTATTTAGTGTAAAGCAAGCGGTCAAAACAAATCAATATCGATTTATGCCCGCAATTGGAACTATTTTAAAGGTTTCAGTATTTGTAATCGCATATTTGATTGCTTATTCATAAGAATTCATTAAAAAAAGGGGAAAAATCCCCTTTTTAACTTCAAATGTTTTAAGCATCTTTACACAAGTAAAAAAAGATATTAAAACGTAATGCGAAAGACATTTAACTTCCTAGAATTTTGTTTGTTGGCTACGATACTTTTACTAACAACAACCGTAGTGATGTTCTTTACAAATATGGATATTTCAGGACAAACGCCAATATCACGAACCTTGTTCGGAATAGATTTGAATTATTGCATTGTTATTTTTTATGCCTTTAATACGTTTTTATTTTTTGGAATTAAAGAATTTTTTTGGCGTTATCAACGAAAGTTTCCAAATGCCATTATTATGTTTAGTGGTATTATATTGACAATTTCACTTTTAATACTTAATATTATATAGTTAATCTCAGGAAAGCCAGAAGAAGTCCTTATCAAACTTTTTTTGGCTTTATTATTTCTACTTGTCACTGCGTTTGTCGGAATGAAAGCAGAAATAAAAAAAAAGCTGAATTCCTCAGAAAACAGCTTTTCAATAGTATCTAATAGCATTTTCACTTTAAATTTACCCACAAAAACTTGGACTTTTTCCTTTATTCTTCAAAATAAAATTTAACCGTAGCTATGGCTATGCTTGCATTTTCTTTTTTGCCTAAAGAAAAAATAACTGCCTTTTTATTGAGTAATTTTAAAGCAAAAGTGGTATAAAATTATTTTTTCTATTGTAATGCTTCTTTGATTTGTTTGATAGCAGCTCTCAATTCTTGTTCTGAAGCAGCATACGAAATTCGAATGCAGTTTGAATTTCCAAAAGCATCACCTGTTACCGTGGCAACCAAAGCTTCATCTAGTAAATACAAAGAAAAATCAGTAGCGTTGTTGATTGTTTTTCCACGCAAGGTTTTTCCAAAGAAATAGGAAACATCTGGAAATACATAAAATGCACCTTCAGGAACATTCACATTAAATCCTTCGATTTCGGCTAATAATTCTAAGACAATATCTCTACGTTTTAAAAATTCATCAACCATGTATTGAATTTTCTCTTTAGGAGCTTTCAGAGCCGCAATAGTAGCGCGTTGTGCAATACAATTGGCGCCACTAGTAATTTGTCCCTGAATTTTAGTACACGCTTTTGCAATTTCTGCGGGTGCGCCAATATATCCAATTCGCCAACCAGTCATGGCAAAAGCTTTAGAAACGCCGTTTACCGTAATGGTTCTGTCGTACATGGATGGAATTCTAGCAATACTAAAATGTTCTGTGGTAAAGTTGATGTGTTCGTAAATTTCATCAGAAACCACATAAATATTTGGATGTTTTTCCAAAACGGCGGCTAAACCTCTTAATTCTGCTTCGCTATAAACCGAACCACTTGGATTACATGGCGAACTGAACCAAATCATTTTTGTTTTAGGGGTAATAGCAGCTTCCAATTGCGCAGGCGTCATTTTAAAATCGGTATCAATTGACGTCGGAACTTCGACAGGAATTCCTTCGGCTAATTTTACGATATCGCTATAACTTACCCAATATGGAGCTGGAAGAATTACTTCGTCACCATCATTCAATAAAACCATGGCTACATTTGCCAACGATTGTTTTGCGCCTGTAGAAACTACAATTTGTGAAGGTTCGTACTTTAATTGATTATCTCTGTTAAATTTATAAATAATGGCTTCCTTCAATTCTGCATATCCATCAACAGGTGTGTAAGTATTGTAGTTGTCATTAATTGCTTGAATTGCAGCTTCTTTGATGAAATCGGGAGTATTAAAGTCGGGCTCGCCTAAGCTTAAACCAATAATATTTTTTCCTTCATTTCTCAATTCTCGTGCTTTCGCTGCCATTGCTAGCGTAGCCGATGTAGACATGTTTAAAACGCGTTCAGATAATAGTGCCATTTTTTGTGTTGTGTTAATTCTGTGATTCATAACTGAATTGTGCGAAATTAGTTATTTTTGGTTTAGGATAAAAAATAGTTGTTAAGAATCACAAAAGTATTTTTTAACATCGAAAATAATCACGAAAAAGAGCTTTTTCAGAAAGTTGTAAAATCTAAAAATAATGTAAAAGAAAAGCTTCATAAAAATGATTATAAAGCTTTTTATTATTTTGATTCAGAATGTTTTTAGTTGGAAAAACGCATTTTTTCCAATTGGTAATATTCTCTAAATGTAATCATGCGTTGTTCTTCTTCATCCCATAATTTATGAAACATCATTTTCATTCCATCTTTAAAGGAAAGTGTGGTAACGTATTTTGATAAGACTTTATTTTCAGTGAAACACTTTTTTAAATTGTAATTTGGAATTCTACTGTTTAAATGGTGAATGTGGTGAATTCCAATGTGTCCTGTAAACCATTCCATAATTCTTGGAAGCTTTAAATACGAACTTCCTTTGATTGCTGACAATACAAAATCCCAATCTTGTTTCCACTTTTTATACGAAAACTCATGTTGATGTTGGATGTAGAAAAACCAAAAAGCGATGATTCCGAAGAAGAATAAAATGATAAATTGAACTGCAAAAAAGCTTGCCCAACCTGTCAGATAGCCTAAAACTAAATACGGAACTATAATGACAAGATTGTCTTTTATGATTAAGTAAGTGGTTCGTTTCCAGTTGTTAAACTTCAAAAAAGGAAATTTTGTAGTGATGATTAAATAATAAACGGGTGCAATTACAAAAATGACTATTGGACTTCTGAATATTTTGTACTTAAATCTTCCCCACCAATTTTTTGCTCTAAATTCTTCTACGGTTAACGTTGGCAAATCACCTACTTGTCTAACTTCTTTTTCGAGTTGTCCGTTGTGTCCGTGGTGAAATGTATGTGTTTCTGCCCAATATTTAAAAGGTAAAAAACTAAATACACTACAAACATAGCCAATAAAATCACTTGCTTTTTTTGATTTGATAAAGGAATTATGTCCACAATCGTGTTGAATGATAAAAATTCGAACTAAGAAAAATGCGTTTACAATCCCTAACAAAAGAGTAAGGATGAGCGAAAATTCAAGGGTAAAATACATTAATGTCCAAACAGCTATGAATGGTAAAAAGGAGGAAGCCATTTGTCCGATGGCTTTTTTAGTGCTTTTTTTCTTGTACTTGGCAATGATTGACTTCCAGTTTCTGAGAGCTTCTTTAATTTCTTGATCAACGTTTTGATGCGTCATGGAGGAACTTTTTTTATTCTTTTTTTAGTTGTAACGATTATACGCTACAATATATTGCAAATATCGTAATTTGAAAATAATTAATTTAAAGAATCGCAAATAAAGATTAGTTTTGTCGAAGATATGGAAATTATACAAAAATATTTTACGGATTTAACTGAAGAACAAATTGCACAATTTGATCAGTTGGAAGCATTGTACAAAGAATGGAATGCGCAAATTAATGTGATTTCACGAAAAGATATAGACGAATTGTACATACGACATGTGCTGCATGGATTGGCAATTGCCAAAGTACAACCGTTTGTTGCAGGTTCAAGAATACTTGATGTTGGTACTGGTGGCGGTTTCCCGGGAATTCCGTTGGCAATTTTATTTCCAGAAGTAAAATTTGTGCTGGTAGATGCTATTGGTAAAAAAATTAAAGTGGTGGAAGCTGTTGCAGAAAGTATTGGACTCACGAATGTTTCGGCACATCACTTGCGTGCTGAAAAAGTAAAAGGTGAATTCGATTTTATGGTGAGTAGAGCAGTTACCAATATGCCCGATTTTGTAAAATGGGTTCGAAAAAAAGTAGCAAAAAAGCAACAGCACGAGTTGAAAAATGGAATTTTATACTTAAAAGGTGGCGATTTGACTGAAGAATTAAAAGATTTTGAGAAAGCAACTTTATTTCCAATTTCAGCTTATTTTGAAGAAGATTTTTTTGAAACGAAGAAAGTAGTACACATACCACTAAAATATAAACCATAAAAATTCTGAATTCTGAATGATGAATTGGTTGCCTAAAATAAAAATCCCTTACGCATCATAAACGTAAGGGATTTTTGGTGTTTAGTTGGTTTAGTTATTTTTTTTAAAATGCGGTTGATAAGTTAACGGTAAGTCCGGTACTTTGTGGTACAAAACGACAAACACCACCTACACAAACCAATCCACCTCGTTGTCTTCCATAATTTAGCGCAATTCTAGAAGCGCCTCGTGCGTAACTTCCTCCGACATTATAGTAATGAATTTGTTCCGCTTCTATATCATTTCCGTAATTGTAAATGTCTGTCGCATAAAACGATAAGCGTGGCGTTACGTTGAATTCTAAGGTGCCGCCAGCCCAGTTTTTATCGTCATCCGGCGTCCATAAATGTTGTAATTCAAATCGAACCGATCTTTTTGAATTTATTCTGTATGTTGATTCTACAACAGCAATATTTGAGTTGACCACGCCACGTTCATCAATGATGTAACGTTGGTTGTAATATTGATTTACATAGTAGAAAATACTTTGCCATTTTTGATTCCACTTTTTACGAACTTCTAAGCTAAATTCGGAAAAGTATTTTTGTCCAAAACCGAAATAGTCAATTTCTGCTTTTCTATCTGTAAAGTTAAAATCACCACGTAAACCTGCCCAATATGATGCGTTTACAGCAATTTTAGTTCCATATTTGCCTCCTAAAGTGCTTCCTTTTTTGAAGTTGTAAAATAAATCTATTTGTCCTCCAATTTCTCCAAATTTTAATAATGAAGGATCGGGAACAGAAATTGCAGGTTGCGCTTGATATACATAAATATTGGTCAATGCATAGTCGTGTTGCTTCGTTAAACCTGGTAAATAGTTTACAATATTTTCATTGAATACATTTCCAGCAGCTTCTCTTTCAGAAAAGAAATTCATGTTTTCCAATCTTCTAAAAGTAGCATCAATTCCTAACCCTTGTTTGGAGTATCCGAAATTTACTAAAAGTGCATTTCCTTTTTCAACAAAATTTTCAATAAATCGTTGTGAGTTTACAATTGCGTCTTTCCCTTTTGTGATGTATTCAATTCCAGAATAAAAAGAATTTCCTGAATAATCTACACGCGCAGAAAAAGCATTTGTGAGTTCGTCAAATCCTGTATTTTGGAATTCTTCTGGAATATCTTCTTTTCTTCCGACATAACTAAATCCTGCGGAAAGTGATGAAGTTTCTAGATTAAATACGTTTGTTAAATCAATTTCTGAGTTGAATCCAAAAATATCTCCTTCGGACACTTTAAAACCATCACGTTGTTGTGCGTACATTGCTGTAAATGATAATGCATCTGACGGATTGTATTTCACTCTTCCACCTCTGAATGAATTGTTAATTCCTAATGGGCGATTTTCCCAACCTCTTAAAATGAGCCCGCTTCCAAATTGCTCATAAAAATAACCCGCTGTTACTTCAAGCTTTCTTGTTTTGTACATCGCATAATAGGTTGCTATGCCTGTATCGTCTAATTTTGGAGAATAATTTAGCAATGGCATTGGTGCATACGATTCTACTTGTATACCGGCAAACCATTTTCCGTAATTATAATCTAATTTTAGATAGTTATTTGATCTGAAATGTTCATCTTCGGCAAATTTTCCAAGTTTTGTGTCATCATTATACCATTGTATGTTAGATTCAAAACCGCCAGTGAGTGTTCCCCAATCTTTCTTGTTTTCATCATCTTGTTCTTGTGCAAATCCTACAGAAAAGGCTAATGCAAAGGAAAGGTATAGTAATTTTTTCATGTAAATATGTAGTTAGTTTAGTTTTTGGTTGGTTAGCCAAGTTTACTTTGCGTTTTTCTTCACTTCGTCATACAATTGATTTTCTGCACCCGGAAAATAGCCCGTGTGTCTAAATACAATTTCACCATCTTTAATGACGATTACGTGTGGAATTGTGGTAATATTTAAAGAACGTTGTAAATCTTGATTTTCATCTAAGAGAATTTTATATTCCCAACCTTTACCATTAATTAATGGTTTTATTCTTTTCTTGGTTCTTGCATCGTCAGTAGCAATGGCAATCAATTCTACATTCGTTTCATCTTTCCAATCGTCATATACTTCACTAATAGCATCTAGTTCGTTAATACAAGGTACACACCAAGTAGCCCAAAAGCTAATAATTTTCACACCTTTTTCTTTTGTAATTTCATTCATGTTTAATGAATTTCCATCCAAATCTTTTACAGAAATATTAGGGATTTCTTTTTGTGCATTTGCCTGTAATGTAAACATTAAGAATACAATAGCAAAACTCATAATTGACTTCATATTTTTTAGTTTAATAGTGAGAAGGCTGTAAATATATAAAAGGAAAAGTTAAAAAAGCAAGAAAAGTAAAATAAATCAATTTCACGATTTCCTCTATATTCTCTATATAAATTATAGGCTATTTAGTCAAAGTGTTGTTTATTAGTTTTTTCTTTTTTTTAACAAAAATTTAATATAATTTAGGACGCAAATTACACCAAAACCAAAAATTTAAACTAAAAAATCTTATGAAAACTAAAAACATTTTAAAATGCTTTGTCGCCGTAATTGCTTTACTTACATACTCTTGTAGTAGTGATTCTGACGGAGATGGAGGAACACCAACACCTGGAACTGGCGGATCTGGAATTACATCAATTACAGTGTCTGCAAGTAATAGTTCAATTGAACTAGGAGGTTCAGTAACATTTACAGTTACTGCAAACGACGGAAGTAACGTAACGTCAAATTCAACGATTTTAATCAATAATAGTTCTATACAAGGAGTATCTTTTACACCAACTGCTACAGGTACCTATGTTGTACGAGCTACCAATGGGTCATTGTCTAGTGCTAATATTAATTTAGAGGTAACTCCACCCGTGATTGTTGCATTGCGAGTAGAAAGTAATGATGCAAGTATCAAAGTTGGTGATACAGCTGACTTTATTGTTATAGGAACTGATGCAGCTGGAAACGATTATACCATTACTTCAGAAGCTACTGTTTCTGTAAATGGAACTCAAATTGATGGAAATAGATATATGGCTACTGCCGCAGGAAGCATAGATGCAACTGCTACTAAAGATGGAGTTATATCTTCTGTATTTACACTTCCTGTAACCGCAGAAACTGCACCAGCAACATTTGCTAAGAATGCAATTATTGAAGATTTTACAGGTACATGGTGTGGATGGTGCCCGAGAGTTTCTTATGCAATTGAGCAAGTAGAAGCGCAAACAGATAGAGTATTTCCGATCGCTGCACACGTAGGAGATGGTATGGAAAATAGTTATAGTTCAGCTTTAGATGCAGTATATGTAACTTCGGGGTATCCAACAGCAGTAATCAATAGAGATGCTACTTGGACCTATCCAGAGCCTAGTAACGTAGCTCAAGCGACGAACTTAGCAACTGGAACAACTACTTCAGGTTTATCATTGAACTCTATGGTAGTTGGAAATAATTTACAAGTATATGTTAGTGCTGCATTTACACAAAGTACACCGGGTGCAAAATTGGTAGTATTGGTACTTGAGGATGGAATTCTTGCAAATCAAGGAAACTATACAAGTTATTATGGAGGTGCTGACCCAATTGTACAATTTGAGCACAATCATACATTAAGACATGCTATTACAAACGTTTTCGGAGATGCTATTCCAAACACATCGGCGAATTCAAAGTACGACCAAGTATATACTATTCCAGTACCAGCTTTGGTAAGTGATCGTGATAAAATGTCAATTGTTGCGATGATTGTAGGTTCTAATGATAAAGTAATCAATGCTACTGGAGCTCACGTAGGAGTCGATAAAGATTACCAAGCAAACTAATTATAATTAGCTAGGAATTTCTTAAATTCTTGAAAAGAGGCTGTCTGAAAAGTTTTAAAAGGCGTCATTCTGAACTTGATTCAGAATCTTATCTCACTGATATTCAATGATGATGAGAAACCGAATCAAGTTCGGTTTGACGAAACTTTGACTTTTTAGACAGCCACTTTTGATTTATAGACAGTCTACTCATATAATTTATTACGGCAAAACCGTATCATAAGATGATTTTGAATATGTATTTTAGTGTACTAACTAAAAACTTAATAAATCATGAAAAAACAAAAAATCAACAATCTGCAATTGAACAAAAAAAGTATTTCAAATTTCACTTCAGCACAAGTAAAAGGACAAGGTTCAGATCCAATAAAACTTACAGGTATTACGATGATTTTTTACTTTAACGATAAAGGTGAATGTTTATGCCTTTCTGCGGACTGCTAAAAATCTTAATTGATATTTAAAAAAACACCAATAAACTTTAATCATATTAACTTTTAAAAATCTGAATTATGAAAAAGAAAAACATGCATCATTTACAATTGAATAAAAAAATGATTTCAAAATTTGATGTCGAAAAGTTGAAAGGGCAACGTGGACCCACAGATTTAACAAAAGAGTGGTACATAGATGATGAAGGATATTACGTATGTATATCGTTCTTCTGTTAAACGAATTCCAACATAAAAAAAGCCAGTGTATTTAAAATACACTGGCTTTTTGAGTTTATAATATTATATGACGATATTATCCTAAAAACGGATATCTATAATCTGTTGGTGTTACAAACGTTTCTTTAATCAATCGTGGAGAAACCCAACGCAATAAGTTTTGTGGAGAACCTGCTTTATCGTTGGTTCCTGAGGCTCTTGCGCCACCAAATGGTTGTTGTCCTACAACGGCTCCAGTTGGTTTATCGTTCACGTAAAAGTTTCCAGCACAATTTTCCAATGCTTTAGTCGCTTCATCAATTGCATAACGATCACCAGAAAAAACAGCGCCTGTTAATGCGTATTCAGAAGTTTCATCAACTAATTTTAGCGTTTCAGACCAATCAGCATCTTCATATACATATACGGTTACAACAGGTCCAAATAATTCCGTTTCCATCGTAGTATACTTTGGATTTGTGGTCACAATTACAGTTGGTTCGATGAAATACCCTTTTGATTTATCATAATTTCCACCAGCAAAAATTGTTGCATCTGCATCTGCTTTCGCTTGGTCAATATACTTTGCAAGTTTATCAAATGAACCTTCATGGATCACTGCGGTAATATAATTTTTTAAATCCGCAGGCGAACCCATTTTAAAAGAAGCTATATCATCTTTTACATAATTCAACACTTCATCAGCCATTGATTTTGGTAAATATACTCTAGAAGCCGCGCTACATTTTTGTCCTTGAAATTCAAAAGCACCACGTGTAATTCCTGTCGCAACTTGCTTTGCGTTTGAAGTTGGATGTGCGATGATGAAATCTTTTCCTCCAGTTTCACCAACAATTTTCGGATATGTTTTATACGTATGAATGTTATTTCCAATCTTTTTCCATAGTTCTTTAAACACATGTGTAGAACCTGTAAAATGAACGCCTGCAAAATCAGGGCTTTCTAAAACCGTATCTGTAATCATCACAGGATCGCCATACACAACATTAATCACGCCATCTGGCACACCAGCTTCTTTAAAAACATCTACAATCACTTTTGCAGAGAAAATTTGACTATCACTTGGTTTCCAAACAACGGTATTTCCCATCATGGCAGCACTTGCAGGTAAATTAGCAGCAATCGCTGTAAAATTAAATGGTGTTATCGCATACACAAACCCTTCTAGCGGTCTATATTCAACACGATTCCAAACGCCTTCTCCTGAAAATGGTTGTTCCTCATAAATTTGAGACATAAATTCTACGTTAAAACGTAAAAAGTCAATCAACTCACAAGAAGCATCAATCTCAGCTTGATGTACTGTTTTTGATTGCGCAATCATTGTTGCGGCATTAATTCTTGCTCTATAAGGTCCAGCGATCAATTCCGCAGCTTTGATAAAAATAGCGGCACGTTGTTCCCAAGTCAATTGCGACCACTTTTTTCTAGCTTCCAAAGCACTTTCAATAGCTTGCGTTACATGTTTCTTTTCAGCTAAATGATACGTCCCTACAATATGCTGATGATCATGTGGAGGCGACATTGTGTTGGTGTTTCCTGTTCTTACTTCTTCACTACCTATGTACATAGGAACATCTACATTTCCATTAAAATAGGTTTCGTATTGAGCAGTTACAGCAGCTCTTTCTGGAGTTCCAGGTGCATACGATTTTACAGTTTCGTTAATTGCAGTTGGAACTTGAAAAAATCCTTTTCCCATTGGTTATATTTTTAATTGTATTTGATTAAAATTTTGAGGTGCAAAGATACAAAAAAAATATGCCTTCACCTTCGAGATCATTTTTTATGATTTTTTGTTGACTTTGCCGTTGTTTTTCAAAAAAAGGATACATCATACAATTTGCTTATCATGTAATGAAATTTTTGTAAGTTGCTAACCTAAAGTTAAACCAAAAGTACGATGTGTACAGTTAGTTTTATATATAAAGGAAATCAGGCGTTTGTGTTGACATCGAATCGAGATGAATCGCCAATGAGAGATGCTACTCAACCAAGCGTTTATAACATATCAAACACAAAAATGATTTTCCCAAAAGATATCGTTGCTGGTGGAACTTGGATTGGAATGAGCGAAAAAAAACGTGTTGTTTGTTTGTTGAACGGAGGTTTTGAAGCGCATGAACGCTTGCTCGAATACCGACAAAGTAGAGGTGTTGTGGTGAAAGATTTTTTAGCAGCAGATTCCATTATGGAAACTATCAAAATATATAATCTTTTAGAAATAGAGCCTTTTACCATTGTCATTGTCGATTGGAATGAAAAACTTCAATTGTTAGAATTAGTTTGGGATGGGACTCAAAAACACTTTCAAACACTTCCGCTAACACCACATATTTGGTCGTCTTCTAGTTTATATACTCAAAAAATGAAACAACTTCGACGTAATTGGTTTGCCGATTTTCAACAAAAAAACACCTTAAATGCAGTTTCTATATTGGATTTTCATAAAAATGCAGGAATTGGTGATGCAAATGTGGACACCATGATGGATAGAGGTTTTGTCAAAACAATAAGTATCACACAAGTGGAAAAAGAAAAAGATACGATTACGATGAATTATCATGCTTTAAGTACCAATACGCAAAGTAAAATCACGTTAAATCAAGCAGTCGAAATACATGAATAATTCGGGTATTATACTTGTATTAGCATATCCTGATACTATTGTGATGACTGCCAAAGAATGGTATTCACCGTATATGCGATTTGTTGGAATTGGGAAGAAAAAATACGTACGTGCTGGACATGCCGCTTTAGTATTGATTGATCCTACTACTGGAGAGTTATCTTATTACGATTTTGGACGCTATATTACATCAGAACCGCTTGGAAGAGTTCGTGGAAAAAAACGCGATCGTGAACTTGATTTTCCCCTGAAAGCAACTATCAAAAACGGAACAATTGTCAATTTGGATGAAATTTTACAATTTCTAGCAACTCATCCAAAGCTCACGCATGGCGATGGAAAATTATTAGCTTCTGTTTGTGACGCGGTCAATTATGAAAAAGCATTAGATCATATTGCTTATTTACAACGAAAAGGAGCTATTTATTATGCCGCTTTCAAAAAAGATTCGTGTAATTGTGCACGATTCGTAACTACAACGTTAATAGCTTCTGTAACGAACGATCGTATAAAAAAAGCATTAAAAAAATCAATGTGGTTTACGCCAAGTACAGTTGGAAATGTGGTGTTGGCAAATACACAACAGCATATCTATGAAGTTGTTGAGAATCATATCAAAATATTTAATTCAACATCTCGAAAAGAAACTTTGCGTTGTTTTTTAGATCGATTAAAAGAGCATTCCCCCAATTTTATTGGAACCTTAGAACCTAAACATACCGAAGAAATTGCGGTGCATGCGCAATGGTTGCCAGGGATTGCTTGTGGAACTTGGTTTGAAATTTATTCGCTTCCTCATACAAAATTTAGGTATAGAATTCGACGAATTGCACCTTACGGAAACATTGATATTGACGGGATTTTCGCAGTAAACAATCCTGCTTTTGACATACAAAAACCGTATCAATTCATCCACAATTCAAACTGTTTGTATTGTAATATTCTACAAAATGAAAAAGTATTTTATTTTAGTTTTCAAGAAGATTATACAATCGCTATTGGATAATTTACATGTGTATTATCCTGAATGTTTTTCTTTGTTAGTTTGATGCTTTCTTTCTTTGAAATCTTATTCGAAAACGAAGCACAACTTGATAAATTCAATGCGCAGACGATCGCTAAAAATAAATAGCTAGAGTTTTTCATAATGATATCTGTGTTTTTTTATACGTACGTCTATATCTTCGTGTTCTTCCGTCAAGAAAGCCTACAATGCCAATGGCGCCCGATCTATGGTTGTAAATATCAAATACAAGATTGTCGTTCTCGTCTAAAGTTAATCGTGTCTTTTTCACATCCAAAGCGCCAAAAATGTATGGAACGAATACAAAGCCTATATTTTTATTTTTTAGATGTAAATACCCATCTTTCTTTAATTTCGTTTTTATAAAACGTTCTCTAAATGCAATGTCGTTTTCAAGATACGTGATCTTTAATTCTTTCTTGCTGATGACTTTTAGTGCAACGGTATACTTCTTCATACTATCTAGCAGTAAGGTGTCTTTCAGTAATTTTCGATCAATTTCATTAAAAAAATTATTTCTTGTCCACATTTGAGAATGGTATACTTGATTCAAACTATCAAACCCAATTTCAGTAATATGATATTGACCGTTTAATTGATGTATATTTTCTTTATCTAATGGGTTTGTGTTGTTCAAATTCTTATCATACACAGCACAATTGCTCAAACAGGTAGCAACAATAAGTAGTAAGAGTATTTTTTTCATAAGGAATCGATTTAAGATTACACTTCAAAACTATGGCAATAATTACAAGATAAATCGTTGGAATAACAAATGAGAAACTTTATTTTTGTGAAAATCGCAAATAAAATGCAAGAATTCTTTCTCTCTAAATTAAAAGATGCGTTACCCGCAAATGTTTCCTTAATTGATACCGTAGCAGAAATACTCGATATCAGTTACGATGCTGCACACCGACGTACAAGTTTGAAAAGTAAGTTATCGTTGGAAGAATCGATCAAGCTATCACGCCATTTTAATATGTCAATCGATCAATTGTATGGAATTGGCACACAAAATATCGTCGCTGTCGAAAAAACACAAACCATTACTTCGCAAGCGGAATTGGAAGCGTATTTTACAGCTTCTTATGAAAATTTAAAACGAATCTTAGTGATGAAAGATTCCGAAATCATCTACTCTGCTAAAGATTTACCTATATTTTATACGGCTTCTGACAATGTATTATCGCGATTTAAAATGTTTGTATGGTTACAATTATTAAGTGAAGATCAAAAAGTGATTGCTTTTGAAAACTTTGCGCCTTCCGTTTCATTGGTCGCTGCGGCTTCCCGTTTGGGCGAATTGTACGCAAATTTACACGTTACCGAAATTTGGGACGTAACGACTATAAATAGTACGTTGAAGCAGATTCATTTTTATTACAAATCGATGTTGTTGACAGAAACTGTGGCGTTAGGTTTGTGTGACGATTTGAAAAAATTAGTGGAAATGATCGAAGAAAAAGTCGCAAATGACACCCATTACAAATTGTATTACAATGAATTATTATTGATGAACAATACGGTTTTGGTCAAAACGCCGATCATCAAAACCTTGTTTGTTCCGTATACAATTCTTTCCTATTACAAAACGAGTGATACACAAACGCTTGCACAAGTCGATCAACATTTAGAGCGCCAAATGCGGAATTCGAAGCTATTATCAACAGCAGGAAAAAAAGAACAACGCATCTTTTTCAATAAAATGTATAAAAAAATTGAAGCTTTAACGTATTTGATTGAAGCTGAAAATGTGTTGGATTTTGAGTGATATTTAAAAGGAATTTTAAATCGTAAATGTTCAATTAAAAAAAAACAAAACATTGAAAAGTTTGAAACGTAATTTGGAGTGATTTTTCATAAAAAAATGAAGAGAAATTGCACTTCGGAAAACTCAGCAGAACTATCGAGAAGTACTTTATTGTGCTGATAATGAAACCGTAACTAAAAATATCGAATACTGAATAAGGAATGTCGAATGTAGAAGTTTTTTAATTTTGAACCTTGAACCTTGAACCTTGAACCTTGAACCTTGAACGGAGTCGAAATGCGAAATATTAATTCAACGCAAAAGGCGCACTCAATTTAAATGTAGGAATAAAAACTCTAAATTTATTGGTGGTTGTAAAATTCACCATATTGTAATGACCACGCATGGCTCCAATTGGTGATGAAAGTAAACAGCCTGATTGATACGTGTGTGATTCTCCAGGTTTTAGTACAGGTTTTTTGCCGATAACACCTTCGCCATCAACCAATTCAACACTATTTAAAGCGTCAAAAATTTGCCAATGTCTGGATGTTAATTGTACCGAATCTTTACTTTGATTTTCAATCGTGATTTGATAACCAAACGCAAAATGCATCTTGTAGTTTTTGAAGAATGTACCTTCAAAACTCGTCTGTACGGAAATTTTTATACCTCTAGTTACCTGTTGAATCATCTGTGATTTGTATATAAATGATTGCTATTACATTCGTGAAATTACTTTCAAATACAAAAGCAATACACTCAAAAATACGAATTTTATAATTACTTTATCCAAAGTAGTTAAAAATTTAACGCTTTTCAACGGAAAAACTATTTTTTTAATTTTTAATTACACTCGAATTTGTGGTTCCAATTCCAATAATACTGTCATAAACCTCTCCAAACTTTCGGAAATACACAATGATTAAATAATCGTTTTCAGTTTCAAAATTAGAGCCACTAATTTTACTGGTATCGACTTCATTTTTATCATTTACAACTACATATCTATAATTGTAAAATCCTTGTTTTAGTAAAATTGATGCTTCGTATAAATCTGTTTCTGAGTTATATAGCATTTGGTTTTCTTCTGTCAACGCATAATTATTAAAGCGTCCATACACATATACTTTGCTGTTTTCCAAAAGCATATAATTAGCAAGAGAAAAATGAATCATAGCGTAATCCGCTTCAATGGAAGGATCGGTTCCTTGAATTGTATTAATTAGAAAATTACCATTGATATCAGGATAAAACGTGTAAGGTTCGTTGGCGCGTGTTGCATCGGTATGTAAAAAATTGTGATAAATATCAAGTAACTCAAAACCTGCAACACTCACATTTCCGCCTCGAATTTCTTTATTCTCAAAATTGTAAAACTCGTTTCCTCCTGGAAAACTCGTTTCCGTATTGTAACGATAAATCAATCTTGTCCCTATTGTATATTGCGGTTTGATATCTGTAATCGCTGTATTCCACTGATAATTTTGTAAAATGGCAACTTTCACTTCTTGTTGCGGATTTCGTAAAAGTAAATTGGGAGAATTAATCTCAAATTGAATCAGTTGATTTTGTTGAATCGTGCTGAGGTCACGCGTTCTGTGTACTGCTGCAGCTACACTTACGGCGTTTTCATACACAATAAACTTTCTAGAAAACATCAATTCATCTTCATCATTGTAAATAGAAAGCATGTAATTCCCTGATAATAATAAGGTTGTCAAATTATTCGGAATCGTCAATCTGTAATTTGCATACAATTGTAAAGTGGTATATGAATTTTCGTAATTGATAATACGCTGATTATCAAATCCTCTCATATATTGCGCTTTTGCTAAGTTGGATGGTGTCCAATCGTAGTTACAATGCACAATTTTATAATAATAATCTGCTTCATCGCCATTAATATCATCAAACATGACACGGAGCGGTTCGCCCAATCGAAGTACGGGGAATTGATCTCCTTTGTTAGTGCCTTCAAGGATAATACTTTTTATATAGCTTGGAGGTGCTACTTCTTCCAATGGACTATCTTGTGCTTGTAAACAAAAGCTCACAAGTAATGCTAAAATGTATATGTGAAAATTGCGTTGCTTCATTATGTTAAAATTTCAGTAAAGATACGCAAAATGTATGCCTAAACCAGCTTCTGCGCTTTGTGGGTTTAAATCGGGTAATGAAATGGTTAATTTAGAATCAATATAAATAAATTTTATAGTGATGTAATGGCTTTTAGTTGAATGTTTAAATGCTTAAATTTGCACGTTTTTTAGTAAAAAAATCTATAACTATGTCCAAAGACATTCGCATAAAAAAAGGCTTAGACATTAAGCTTGTGGGCGAAGCAGAAAAAACTACAATTTCCGTAAAGGCTAGTAGTTATTATGCGATAAAGCCTGAAGATTTTCACAGTATCATTCCTAAAATGTTGGTGAAAGTTGGTCACAAAGTTAAAGCCGGTGAGGCATTATTCCATTCTAAATCAGACGAAGCATTACTTTTTCCTTCTCCCGTAAGTGGAGAAATTGCTGAAATCATTAGAGGTGCAAAGCGTAAAATTTTAGAAATTAGAATTTTAGCAGATGCAACTCAAGAATATCATGATTTCGGTAAGAAAGACGTTTCCAAAATGTCTGGAGAAGAAGTAAAAGCGCATTTGCGTGCTACCGGATGTTGGCCGTTTATCAAACAACGTCCGTATGACGTAATTGCTAATGCAGCAAAGTCGCCAAAAGCGATTTTTGTTTCTGGACACAATAGTGCTCCTTTAGCTGCTGAACTCGATTATGTGTTGGCAGGAAAAGAAGCGGAACTAACAGCTGCATTGACTGCATTAACAAAACTGACTGACGGAAGTGTTCATGTAGTAACAAAGAAAGGTGGGAATTCTCCATTGGCAAATGTGGCAGGAACGGTAAGTCATACAGTTTCAGGACCGCATCCATCAGGAAATGTGGGAACACATATCAACAAAATTGATCCTGTAAATAAAGGAGAAACCGTTTGGACAGTGGCTGCGCAAGATTTAGTCATCATTGGGGAAGTATTACTTACGGGTAAATTCAACGCTACTCGAACCATTGCAGTTACGGGTTCGCAAATTACAAAGCCAGCCTACATTACAGCAATCGCTGGCGCTTGCATAAAAGATCTTGTTGCGAATAACATCAACTTAGATAATACAAGAATTATCAGTGGAAACGTGTTGTCAGGAAAGCAACAAATTCTTGAGGGTGCTTTGGGATACTACGACAATCAAATAACGGCAATTCCTGAAGGTGATGATTATGAATTCTTCGGATGGAACAAGCCTATTTTTAATAAAGTAAGTACGTCAAGAGCGCTTACTTTTTCTTGGTTAACACCCAACAAGAAATATGATTTGAATACCAATACAAACGGTGAACATCGTGCATTTGTAACTACTGGAACGTACGAAGAAGTATTTCCTTTAGATATTTATCCAATGCAAACGTTGAAAGCTTGTATGTATGCAGATTTAGACGAAATGGAAGCTTTAGGAATGTATGAAGTGGCTCCTGAAGATTTTGCGTTGACAGAATTTGTATGTGTTTCAAAACAACCACATCAAAAAATTATTAGAGAAGGTTTAGACTTAATGCTTAAAGAAATAGGATAACGCTATGAGCTTAAAAAGTAAATTACATAATTTAAAAGAGAAGTACAAAGGAACCAAAATGGCGCCTGCGTTTAATGCGTTGCATACGTTTTTGTACTTACCTAATGAAACTACGCACAATGGAACGCACATTAAAGTAGCGGACGATTTGAAGCGTACGATGAACATCGTCATCATGGCGTTAATTCCATGTTTAATTTTTGGAATGTTCAATGCAGGATATCAACATTACCTTGCGTTAGGACAAATTGAAGCTGCCAATGGATTTTTTGGAGCCTCTTTTTGGTCGTTTGACAACTTAATGATTGGAGCATGGCAAGTATTACCACTTGTAGTAGTTTCTTATGGAGTTGGATTGGCTGTTGAATTTTTATTCGCAGTCATCAAAGGACACGAAGTAGAAGAAGGATACTTAGTAACTGGAATGTTAGTTCCGTTAATTGTTCCTGTGGATATTCCATTATGGATGTTAGCAGTCGCTGTCATCTTTGGCGTTGTGATAGGGAAAGAAGTTTTCGGAGGAACGGGAATGAATATCTTAAATCCAGCATTAACCATTAGAGCTTTCTTATTCTTTGCCTATCCAACATGGATGTCTGGAGATAAAGTTTGGGTATATGATGCTGTAAACAGAGATAAAATGATTGCAGCAGGACAAAATGTAGATGCCATCTCAGGAGAAACATTACTTGGTTTCTATGCCAAATCAGGACAAGAATTAACCATTGCAGGAACAAATGGAGGTTCGGAAATCGTAACAACCTACGGCGATAGAGCTGCGGAATTATACTCATATTCAGACATGTTCTTTGGTTTGATACCGGGTTCAGTAGGAGAAACATCAAAACTATTAATCATTCTTGGCGCATTATTCTTAATCTTTACAAAAATCGGAAGTTGGAGAATTATGTTAAGTACTGTCATTGGTGCGTTAACAATGGGATTAATTTTTAACGGAGTTGTAGATGCAGGATGGATTCAAGAATCAAGTAAATTCTTTGGATTGATGAGTGTTCCTTTCTGGCAACATTTAATCATCGGAAGTATTCTGTTTGGAGCGGTGTACATGGCAACAGATCCAGTAACTGCTGCACAAACAAACAAAGGAAAGTGGATTTACGGATTCTTAATAGGTTTCATATCAATTATGATTCGTGTATTCAACCCAGCATATCCAGAAGGTGTATTTTTAGCCATCTTATTAATGAATGTATTTGCACCAACTATTGACCATTATGTGGTTCAAGGAAACGTGAAGAAAAGAATGAAACGTCTAAAAGTAAAAACAGCTTAACGATGGAAAAGAGAACAGATAAAAATTCATACACCGTCATATTTGCCATTGGTATGGTAGTCATTGTTGGTTCATTGCTTGCTGGAGTTTTTGGAGCTACAAAACCACTAATTACCATAAATGAAGAAATAGAAAAGCAACAAAATATTTTGTATGCGATGGGTGTAAACAATAATGATGGAACCAATGCTACGTTTGTATCTACAAAAGAAGCTCCTGAATTATTTGGTAAATACATCAAAAAGCAACTGGTTATCGAAGATGGAGAAGTAAAAGAAGATCCAAAAGCATATCTCATTGATGTTAAAAAACAACAAGCAAACGCAAAAGCAGGAAAAGTGAGAAGATTGCCTTTATTTGTTGGTGAAAAAGACGGGAAAACGTTTTACATAGCACCAATAAGAGGAAAAGGACTTTGGGATGCAATTTGGGGATATGTTGCTATGGATGAAGACATGGTAGTTCAAGGTGCGTATTTTGATCACAAAGGAGAAACGCCAGGATTAGGAGCAAACATCAAACAACGTTTCTTTATGGATGATTTTATTGGAGAACATTTATTAGATAAAGATGGAAACTTCAAAGGAATCGTTGTGGCAAAAGGAAATGCCGATCCAAAAAACATGGATAAAATGGACAACGAAGTAGATGCCATAGCAGGAGCAACAATTACGGGTGATGGAGTAACAGCAATGATCAAAAAAGATTTGAAGTTGTACTTGCCATATTTTCAAAACTTAAAAAAACAAGGATAAGTCATGGGAAAAGATAGTAAACTAATATTAGACCCATTAGCAGACAATAACCCAATTACGATTCAAGTATTAGGGATTTGTTCAGCATTGGCAATTACAGCAGAGCTAAAAGCTTCTATAGTAATGTCTATATCCGTATTATTTGTACTGGCAATAGGAAACGTAGTAATCTCTTTAATGAGAAACATCATTCCTTCTAAAATTAGAATTATTGTGCAATTAATTGTAGTGGCAACACTGGTAATTATAGTAGATTTAATCCTAAAAGCATTTGCTTATGAACTAAGTAAAACACTTTCGGTATTCGTTGGGTTAATCATTACAAATTGTATCATTATGGGACGTTTTGAAGCATTTGCCTTAGGAAATGGACCGTGGAGATCGTTCTTAGACGGAATTGGAAACGCGCTAGGATATGCCATCATCCTAATCATTGTAGGATTCTTCAGAGAATTGTTAGGTTCTGGTACGCTATTAGGAATTCCAGTATTAGGAGATCCAATTGAAAAAACAGGATTATACGCATTCGGATACGAAAACAATGGTTTCATGTTATTGTCGCCAATGGCATTAATAGTAGTAGGAATCATCATTTGGGTACAACGTTCAAGAAACAAAGCTTTAATAGAAGACTAAAAAAATAGTTGTGAGCTATTAGCGATGAGAATTAAGATTTCTCAATGCTAACTACTCAAAACTCTATACTAGAAAATATGGAACATATAGAATTATTTTTCAAATCAATATTCATAGATAACATGGTATTTGCAACCTTCTTAGGAATGTGTTCATACCTAGCAGTATCTAAAAAAGTAACCACTGCTGTTGGATTAGGAGCTGCGGTTATTTTTGTACTAGCCATCACAGTACCATTAAACTGGTTGCTAGATCAATACATTTTACAGCCAGGTGCATTATCTTGGTTAGGAGATGAATATGCAAGTTACGATCTTAGTTTCTTATCCTTTATCATGTTTATTGCAACCATTGCAACCATGGTACAATTGGTAGAAATCATTGTAGAAAAGTTTTCGCCTTCACTATACAATTCACTTGGGATATTTTTACCATTAATTGCGGTAAACTGTGCCATCTTAGGAGGATCATTATTCATGCAGTCAAGAGAAATTGCAACATTAGGTTTAGCAACTACGTATGGAGTTGGTTCAGGAATCGGATGGTTCTTAGCGATCTTAGCCATTGCGGCAATTCGCGAAAAAATCAGATACTCTAGCGTTCCTGCTCCACTAAGAGGATTAGGAATTACCTTTATCATTACAGGATTAATGGCAATTGGATTCATGAGTTTTGGTGGAATGTTAACAGGTGGTGACGATGAAGGAGAGGCAAAGCAAAAAACAGCTCAAACGGAAACTGTACAAGATAACAGTACTACAAATGAAATCGCTAACAATACAAAAGTAATTGATTAATATGATATTAGCAGCAAGTACATTAGGAACAGTAGTAGCAACCGTAGCAGCCTTTTTACTAATCACTTTAGTATTGGTATCGCTATTACTAGTTGTAAAACAAAAATTATCACCATCTGGACCTGTAAAGATTACCATCAATGGTGAGCGAGAAATAGAAGTAGCTTCAGGAAGCACGCTTTTAGCTACGCTAGGATCAGAAAAAATATTTTTACCATCGGCTTGTGGTGGTGGTGGAACCTGTATTCAATGCGAATGCCACGTACTAGAAGGTGGTGGAGAAGCATTGCCAACGGAAGTTCCGCACTTTACAAGAAAAGAATTACAACACGGTGCACGTTTAGCTTGTCAAGTAAAAGTAAAGCAAGACATGAACATTACCATTCCAGAAGAAGTATTTGGAATAAAAAAATGGGAAGCAACGGTTGTGCGTAACTATAATGTAGCCTCATTCATTAAAGAATTTGTAGTTGAAATTCCAGAAGATATGGGGTACAAAGCAGGTGGATACATTCAAATTGAAATTCCTCCATGTGAAATAAAATACAGTGATATCGATATCACAGCGCATCCAGAAGAGCATGAAACACCAGACAAATTCCAAGCAGAATGGGATAAATTTGGGTTATGGCCTTTAGTGATGAAAAACAACGAAACGGTAGAACGTGCATACTCAATGGCTTCTTTCCCAGCGGAAGGACGTGAAATTATGCTAAATGTTCGTATTGCAACGCCGCCATGGGACAGAGCTAAAAATGCTTGGATGACAGTAAATCCAGGAATTGCATCATCGTACATATTTGCTCAAAAACCAGGAGACAAAGTAACAATTTCAGGACCTTACGGTGAATTCTTCATCAATGAGTCCAACTCAGAAATGTTATACGTTGGTGGTGGAGCAGGAATGGCGCCAATGCGTTCACACCTTTACCACTTATTCAAAACCATTAAAACTGGAAGAAAAGTTACGTATTGGTACGGAGGACGTTCTAAGCGTGAATTATTCTACATTGAACACTTTAGAGAATTAGAAAGAGACTTTCCAAACTTTAAATTCTACATGGCACTTTCTGAGCCAATGGAAGAAGACAACTGGAAAGTAAAAAAAGATATCAATGATGAAGCCGGAGATGGTTTTGTAGGATTCATTCACAACTGTGTAATTGATAACTACCTAAATCATCATGAGTCACCAGAAGATATTGAACTATACTTCTGTGGGCCGCCATTAATGAACCAAGCGGTACAGAAAATGGGAGAAGACTTCGGTATTCCAGATGAACACATCCGATTTGATGATTTCGGAGGATAAAACATCAATTGTTTTAAAAATATATAAGAGCCAATACAACTGTGTTGGCTTTTTTTATTTGCAATAGGTAGGATATATGTATATAAAATTAAAGTACTTTTGTGTAATAGTTATTAAAATTCATCGACAAAAAATGTATTTTATCGATATTTGTTACAAAGCACAAAATAATAATAAACGTTATCAATAAACAAATACTTTCGCAAGTGTTGGATCGTACTTCTAAATATGGAAAAGCTGACAAAACAAGAATTGCATAACCTAGCGATGAATATCGTTGGAAAAGAACTGGAAGAAAAAGGATACGAATTTTTAGCAGTCAACAGTACACTAAATAAACATCCTCAATTTGTTTGCATAGACAAAGACAACAAAAAGAAATTTGTATTGGTCAAAGCGGTGGCGTATCCTGATGATCCAAAAGAATATGATGCAGTTTGGATGGAAACATTCAGGCAACACGTAGAAAAGTTTGAAGCCGAATTATTCTTTGCCGGTGTCGGACTTGGAAATGCAGAAAACCCATTGGAAGAAGTACTAAAAAATCAACCATACATACTCGATTATGATGGTTTAATTCAAATAACATAAATACATGAAAGCACTTACATTACCCCTATACTTATGTATAGCTTTTTTACTTACATCCTGTGTTGATAAACCCAAAGATGTAATGATGCGAACCAACACCGGTTTTGCATTAGGAACTACGTATTCCATTCAATATGAAATTTCGAGCGAACAGCAAGATTATAACAGCGATATCGAAAATGTATTCCATGAAGTAAATCAATCCATCTCAGCATACTTGCCTACTTCTGACATTTCTAGAATAAACAGAGGTGAAACAGATGTCATCATCGATGACTATTTTAAAACGGTATATGACTTTTCAAGGGAAGTCTTTGAAAAAACCGATGGATATTTTGATCCTAGTGTCGGTGCTTTAGTCAACGCATGGGGATTTGGCCCTGAAAAACCAATCAATAACCTAACGAGTCAACAAGTAGACAGTATCATGGCATTCACAGGGTTTAACAAAGTAAGAGTGACTAGTGAGCGAAAAGTTGTCAAAGAGCATCCTTCTGTCACATTTGACTTCAACTCTTTAGGAAAAGGATATGCCATTGATCTCATTGGTAAAATGTTTGATGAAAAAGGAATTCAAAACTACATCATTGAAGTTGGCGGCGAAATCTTAACCAAAGGAAAAAATACGCACAAAGTGAAAAAATGGACAGTCGCTATTGACAGTCCTATCCAAGATGCAGACGAACGTCAATACATTGAACTTGTTACACTTGAAAACAAAGCAATGGCAACTTCAGGGAACTATCGAAAATTTAGAGTAGATCCAGTAACAGGCGATCATTACGTTCATATCTTAAATGCAAAAACAGGATATCCCATGAAAAACAACGTATTAAGTGTTTCTGTCGTAGCAGATAATTGTATGAAAGCTGATGCGTATGCAACGGCATTTATGGTAATGCCTTATGAAAAAACAAAAGAACTCCTAAGCAAACTAAAAGACGTAGATGCCTATATAGTAAGCAAAGATGAATACGGAAACATTCAAAAATATACCACCAAAGGTTTTCAAGATTTAATCATCAAAGAGTAAGTTTTTTCATAAGCTAACAAGATGTTAATTAGGGTTTTAAAGTACAATTAGTCGGGTTTTATTATAAATAGTTGATCATAAATAAGAGTATCTTGTATCATTAACTTTAAAATTCAAAAACCATGAAAAAAAAGCAATTAAATCACCAAGGACTTTCACTCAATAAAAAAGTAGTTTCTAGTCTTTCTACGGAAGATTTAAAAGGAGGAACAAGAACAACACTCTCTATTAATTTTTTAGATGCAAACACCAATTGTGGCGCGCAAACAGGATTATGTCTTACTGCGTTAAATTGTCCATATTCAATAGCATGTCCTCCAACGGAAATATGTATTCCGTAAATCTTTTGTGAACCTGTTGGAATTTGCTAAAAAGCTAATTTCTAATTAACGTTAGTTCGATATAAGAAAAAACTAATATAATTGCTGAGCGTACTAAAATTAACGCTTTGTCACTTCGAGCCTTTCGACTTCCGCTCAAGATAAACTAAAGTTGAGAAGCTTCAAAAAGCTATTTTTTATTGAATCTCGATAGCTTCGCTAGGTAGTTGAAATCAAAATATATTTTGATTTCAACTACTACTCTATTTGACGTAATTCTAATTCAAAAAACGTCAATTCGATTGTTTTCTTTCATATTGAGTACAGTCGAAATAGATAAAAAAGGTATCGAGAATCGTTTTTTGAAGTATTAAAAGCTCATCTCGAACTCACGTTAAACTATTATATAAACCATTAAACAATCATATCATGAAAAAAAAGCAATTAAATCACAAAGGACTTAACTTAAACAAAAGTGTAATCTCTAGTTTAGAATCTACGGAAGTAAAAGGAGGAAGAACAGTTTCTTGTCTTGCGGATGCAGACACTAACTGCGCAACTTTCAATTGCGGAACTTTCGACTGCCCAACCAATGGATGTCCAACGAATGGATGTCCTCCAACATCAGATTGCCCACCAAGTATTTCTTGTGAACCAGTAGGAATTTGCTAGAAAGCTAATTTCTAATCGCATCACACAAAAAGGCTGTTTAAAAAGAGTACTGACGACGTCAAGGAAACTTTTTAAACAGTTTTTTTTACTCTTACCTTACATCTCATATTTTTATCTTGTCAAAACAACAAATTGCACAAGTGTATTCATACTTGTTGACAGGACATTTTAAAAAGCTAATACGCATCAATTATTTTTTTAATACGTATCAAAAAAAAGTTTAATACGTATTAAAGTTAATTATGATACGTATTAAACTTTCAAAAGCACTTGACAAAAAGTTTCAATTCACCGCTTCAGAATATTGTTTGCAGCTGAGGTTTTAAGGAGTTTCTCTGATGTTTTTTTGTGTAGTTACGGGAAACCGTATTTATTACTTTGGTAATTGCTTTATGTTTGTTAGAAATAGAATGTATTAGGTATAAATCTTCCATTGATAGGCATTTTAAAATAGAATTACAAAATCAAATTATGAAACAAAAAATTATACTTAATCCAATTTCCAATTTAATAAAAGACAGCTTTACAGAAACTATTGTGAAATTAAAAATAGCTGTACCATTTATAAATTCATTTGCTAAAAAAATAATTAATGATACAAACACTCAAAGCATCCAACATAAAAGACTAGTAACAAGGTTTGATGAACGAAATATAAATACTTTTGACTTACCAACTCTTGAATATCTCTTAGATTGTGGTTTTGAAATTTGTTATAATAATAAAATACATCTGAAACTTTATATAACTGACAATAACACATTTGTATCTTCTTCAAATTTGACAAGTGGAGGGTTTGAAAATAATATAGAATTAACTGTAAATATAGATCCTGAAAATTTTAATAAATGTGAACAAATTTTTGATAATTTATGGTTTGAATCACAAAAAAACAGAATTACTAAAGATTTGATTGATCAAAATTTAGATAAATATGAAGTTCTTAAAAAGAGGCAAAAATTTGAAAAACAAGAACCAGTAGAAGTTAAAGAAAATTTTAATGTAGATGAATTAAATATTCAGTCATTAAAAGATAAAATTTTTAATTCTAAAAAAGATTATAATTGGATACTGAAACATAAGTATGAAGCTAATAAATCAAGGAATAAATTTAAAACAGCTATAAAAACACAAAAATTCGATATATCATTATATTACTCACCAAAAGGACATCCCGGAAGAAAAGATAACTTGTATCATAATTTTGTTTATGGAATTGAGTCAAAATTAGCAGGAACAGGATTAAGAGAAGCACAATTCAAAGGTTCTTTTGAACACAAAGATTTTAAGAAAGTTATAGATTTTCTAATTCCAGAATCAATCGGTATGGAGCCTTGGAATCTAAGTAGTAAAAAGGATTTATTTAACTTTTGTAATGGACTTTTTGATTTTAAAATTCCACAATATTCAGAGGCTTTACCAATTAGATTAGCATCCTATTTTTACCCTGAATATTTTCTTCCAATTTTCAAATTAAACCATTTACAGAAAGTCTGTAATACTTTAGGGATAGAAACAAAAGCAAAAACGAAAGGAGAAAAGCTTTATGCTTATAATTTATTTCTAAAACAGATTATGCAGGACGTATCATTTGACAACTATGTTAAATCTAACATGATATATCAATTACTTTATTCAGTAGAATTATATAAACGAATACGAAAAGGGGAAGATTTTGATTTGATTAAAAATAGTTATAATAAACAGTGGATTAAAAATCATATTGATCAAGGAAAATCGATTTTAAAAAGTATAAAGGCGATATAAGGATTACTTCATATACTCCAAGCAACAAAAATAATAATTTTTATAACTCATAACTCACAACCGAAAACATCACATCGAGCACAGTCGAGATGCCAACTCACTACTAAAACCTCACTACTCACTACTATTCTTTAAAACAAACCGGAATAATTTCGCCTTCCATCAAGCAATATCTTTCAAGCTCGTCTACCGTAAAAGTCGCAGTATAATCTACTTCTTCTACTTTGAATCCGATACTTCGGAGTTTATCAAAATAATCAAGTCCGTATACACGCACATGATCGTACTGACCGAAGATTTTCGTGCGTTCTTTTTTATTTACAATTGTATCATCTTCAAACGTAACTTTTCGCTCTAAATCTTGTGGGATTTGTAAAATTGCCATGCCGCCTGGTTTCAAAACCCGATACAACTCTTGCATGGCTTTCGTGTCATCGGGAATATGTTCCAACACATGATTGCACAAAATAGTATCAAACGAATTGTCTTCAAAAGGCAAATTGCAAATATCCGCTTTTACATCTGCCAACGGCGACAACAAATCTGTCGTCGTATAATCTAAATTTTCTTGCTTTCGGAAACGTTTGTAAAACGCTTGTTCTGGAGCGAAGTGTAATACTTTTTGGGGTTTGGTAAAGAAATCAGTTTCTCGCTGTAAATACAACCACAACAATCGATGACGCTCTAAAGATAACGTACTTGGCGACAACGAATTTTCACGATTGATGGCGTAACCGTAGGACAAAAACGTTCGGAAACTCTTTCCGTCAATAGGATCTGTATAGGCATTTCCTTTTAATACAAATGTAATAACAGGACGAATCCAATAACTCAACTTGATTAAAATTGGTCTTGGAATGTTATTTAACATGTATTTAAAAAGCTTTCTCACCTTTAAAATTATTCAATTTTAATCATGAATGCGTTCAATTCCATTTCTTTTGGAGCTTTAAGAAATCTTCCAGTAAAATAAATAGTATCTCCTTTTCGAGATGTGATATTTACTTTAATACCTCCATATTGACGCATAATTTCTTCTTCAGGATCTTCTCCTTCTTTTTTTGGACTTGGAACCATTAAATAACTACAAGGACTCAGCCATTTAAGGCGAGAACTTCTTTCACTTCCATCACTAATATATTCTCTTTGATGGTTTTCCTTACGAACTATTTTGGAAGAAAACGGCACAAAACTATCAGCTGGAATGATAAATGTACCTGTTTTTAAATCGGAGCAATCTACTTCTGTTTCTTGCGCATGTATAGAAAAACTAACAACGTAAAAGAATAGGCAACTTAAAAGTATTTTTTTCAAAGTATAAGATTTGTGTAAATGTTTATTGTCTAAATTCTGCTTCTTCATCACTTTCAATGCCGAGTGCTTCGTAAATATACTGGAAGGTTGATAACAGTTCGGGTTTTCCGTTTACAATAGCGACATCATGTTCAAAATGGGCACTTGGTTTTCCGTCTAAAGTTGTAATGGTCCAGCCATCACGATGATGTTTTGTTCTGTGTGTTCCCATGTTTGTCATCGGTTCAATAGCAACCACCATGCCTTCAATAAATTTCTTTCCACGACCACGACGACCGTAGTTTGGCATTTCAGGATCTTCGTGCATTTTTCTTCCCAATCCATGACCAACCAATTCACGTACGACTCCATAACCGTGTGCTTCTGTAAATTGCTGAATGGCAAATCCGACATCGCCTACACGATTACCAAGCTTCAACTCGCGAATACCAACGTATAAAGATTCTTTGGTAATTTGCAACAGTTTTTCAACTTCTGGATCAATTTCTCCCACAGCAAACGTATACGCATGATCGCCGTAAAAATCATTCTTAATGGCGCCACAATCTACCGAAATAATATCGCCTTCAACTAACGGCGTATTATTTGGAATTCCGTGAACTACTTGTGAGTTTGGACTCATGCACAACGTATTTGGAAAGTCGTATAAGCCTAAAAATCCTGGAATAGCTCCTTGTTCTCTAATAAATTCTTCGGCAAGTTTGTCTAAATATAAGGTTGTAACGCCAGGTTTTATCTCGCTAGCTATCATTCCCAATGTTTTGGAAACTACTAATGCACTTTCGCGCATCAATTCAATTTCTTCTCGTGTTTTTTGTATAATCATTTCTTCAGAAAGGAAAACAATCCTTTTTTCTTTTTTAATTCTACTTTGGGCGTTTCGTTGGTCAATAGCTGATATATTTCGCCCCAACCGATCAATCCGCCAATATTTCTATCGTCAATAAAATAGTCAGCATTGATCTTTCTACTTACTTTACCTTCAAATACTTCTTCAGGATAACTGTTGTTGACCGCATAAAAAACAATGCCTTTTTCTTTGCAAAAATCGACTGCTTCGGCTAAATGTTTTCCACTTCTATACGTCCATAAAATCAGTCGATGTCCATCTTGTTCTAAGCGTTTCAAGGTTTCAAAAGCAAATAGTTTGGGTGTGCCAATTTTAGGATACGCATCTTCTACAATAGTTCCATCAAAATCTACGGCAATCAATAAGCTTTCTTTCATCATTGCGTCCTATTTTGTGCCTGCAAAGCTACAAAGAATTACGATATTATTCTTTATATGTATGCTTATAGTCTTCGCCCGATAAAATACTCAGCATATCTTTTTCTAAAGAAACGATGGGTGCTTCTACAATTCGGTTGATTTCTTTTCCATCACGATAAAATATAAACGTAGGAACGTTGGTAATATCAAAGCCATCTTCCAAATGTTCGGGTGTTACTTTATCTTCGTCTACTGTAATTAATTCATAATTATTTACGCTTGCATTTTTTTCATACACGTTCATAGCGTCTAAAATTTTATAAAAATGCGGCACTTCACGTTGACTATCGCTACACCAAGTTCCCATAAATATTTTTACGCTCACGCCTTTGAATAATGGTATTATTTTTTCTAACGTTTCCGTATCTACCACATACGTGGAATAGTTTGGCGCAAACCAAGTGTCATACGGCGCTTCAGAAATAGCTTTGCGCGTTTGAACGCCTGTCAAAATTGGTAATTCTTCTTCGTCTTCCGAAGGAATTGAATCTGTTTGTTCTGTAGTTGCAGTCGTTTCTGAAGTTGGTTCAGGTGTAGCTGTTTTCTTTTCGTTTTTACACGCAAAAAAACTTAGCGCAATGATTATATATAGTATTTTTTTCATGATATGAGTGATTTTTGAGTCATTAATTCAGGTTGTGGGAGTCCGATCATTTCTAAAATAGTGGGTGCAATATCGCCCAAAACGCCATCTTTGATATTCTTGATGTCTTCGTCAACTAAAATGATGGGTACAGGATTTGTGGTGTGTGCAGTGTTTGGACTTCCATCCGGATTGATCATTGTGTCACAGTTTCCATGATCGGCAATCACAATTGTGCTATACCCATGTTTTTGCGCGACTTCAATGATAGCTTTGGCACAACTATCAACCACTTCACAAGCTTTTACAGCTGCTTGAAAGTTTCCGGTATGTCCTACCATATCTGGATTGGCAAAGTTTAAGCATACAAAATCAGCTTCTTCTTTTTCCAATTCAGGAATAATCTTATCACGAATGTCATACGCGCTCATTTCGGGTTGTAAATCGTACGTCGCTACTTTTGGTGATGGACATAATAAGCGTTGTTCGCCTTCAAACGGTGTTTCTTGTCCGCCATTAAAAAAGAAGGTTACATGCGGATATTTCTCTGTTTCCGCAATGCGAATTTGTTTTTTTCCGTGTTTTGACAACACTTCACCCAACGTATCTTTAATATTATCTTTATCAAAAACGACGTGTACATTTTTGTACGAAGCATCATAATTGGTCAGCGTTACATAGTAGAGTGGAAGTGCTTTCATGTCAAACTCAGGAAAATCTTTTTGAGATAAAACCTCTGTCAATTCACGACCACGATCGGTTCTAAAGTTGAAAAAGATCACGACATCATCTGCTTTAATAGTTGTTACAGCTTCATTATTCTCACCTGCTAAAATAATGGGTTTGATAAATTCGTCTGTGACATCCGCATCATAACTATTTTGAATACTTTGTGTAATATTTTTGGTTAAAGCACCTTTTCCATGAACTAACGCATTGTATGCGAGTTGTACACGTTCCCAGCGTTTATCTCTGTCCATTGCGTAATAACGACCTGTTACGGTAGCTAAAGTTGCATTTGCTTTTTTGCAGAACGCTTCTGTTTGTGCAATAAATCCTTTTCCAGATTTTGGATCTACATCTCTACCATCGGTAAATGCATGTACAAATACATTTGGCACGTTGAAATTGTTTGCCATGTTTACCAAACCTTCTAAATGCTTGATGTGTGAATGGACACCGCCATCCGAAACCAAACCTAAAAAATGAACTGCTTTGTGATTCTCTTTTGCGTGTTGCAACGCTTTTTGTAAAACCACTTCGTCTTTGAGTGTATTATTCTGAATGGCTAAGTTGATTTTGGCTAAATCTTGATAGACAATGCGTCCTGCGCCTAAATTCATGTGTCCAACTTCACTGTTTCCCATTTGTCCTTCTGGCAGACCTACATTCATTCCATCCGTTAATAAATTTGCATTTGGATAGTTTGTATATAAGCTGTTGATAAATGGAACATTTGCATTGTCGATTGCAGAAACTGCTGGATTGGGCGATTTTCCCCATCCGTCCAAAATCATTAAAATAACTTTCTTATTCATGCGAGCTAAATTGATTTAAAAGAATAAAAATAAGTGTATTTGATTACATAATAACTACAAAATCTAAAAAACCAGCCTTTTTGTCAAAGGTTTATGATATTCATAAAGAAAAGCTGTTTTTCCCATAAAAACATCAAAAAATAGCTGTTAAGGAATTCCTAAAACTTTCTATATAAACTCTTAACAGATTTTTAGTTTTTAAGAGGGTTTTAACAGATTTATGACTGAATAGTTAAGGAACTGTTATAATTGAAAAATGCTTGCAACAATTTCCGCAACCTGTCGTCTCTTTGGTGTAAGCAATTACAAAAAACAATAACAATCATCAATTACACATCAATTACAAAAAACACAAACATTATGAGAAAAACAATTTTTATGATCGCTCTTATAGTAGGAGCTTCATTCACTACGGCCAACGCAACTGAAGGTAACAACGAAACTACAAACAATAACGTAACAGTTACTAAAGTTGTAAAAGTAAACCCATTTTGCATTGCAATTGCAAAAGGCGATTTTGATACCGTTAAAAAAATGATAGAATTTGGCGAAAACGTCAATAAAACATCGAACGGAAAAACACCTTTAATGTATGCCGCTCGTTACAATAGAGTAGAAATTGCTAATTTATTACTTGAAAATGGAGCAAAAGTAGATTATAAAGATAATGAAGGTCAAACTGCTATTGATTATGCTGAGATTTCAAAAGCATTAGCTGTAAAGAAAGTATTGCTGGAAGCATCAAAATAAGAAAGTAAGATTACTGATGTAAAAAGCCGTTTCTGAGAAGAAACGGCTTTTTTATTTTTAGTTGCTTAATACGTATCTGGCCATTTTTGACATTGATTGGCGCCGTAACACATCGTAATTTGAACAGTTTCAATAGGACAATTGTTCGTCCATCTGGATGGTGCACCACCAATAACGAATGTATTTAAGTCACTTACTTGTTTTTTGTTTAATTCTAAACGATTGATTTTTTTCTTCATGGTTGTAATAATTAAGTTAATAACAACTTACAAGATACTGAGAAATGACAGGATAGAGTTACAGTTTTACCGCCATAATAGTAGTGCTAACAAAACATTTTACTCACAACTCACAACTAAAAAAAACTACGATCGATACTTTGCAATGGCTTCCTTTATTCGTTCAATTCTGTTTTCAGGATCGGGATGTGTACTTTGAAATTCGGGAGTTCTGTTTGGGCCAGCAGCAGCTTTTAAAATTTGCATCACGTCAATCATCGCTTCAGGATCGTAGCCTGAATTTATCATCAATAAAACGCCCAATTCATCACTTTCCAATTCATCCTCTCGACCATTTTTCAGTAAAGTAGTCTGACCAATACCGCCAATCATATTTCCCATGTCAGCACCAACAGACGCACCTGTAGAAACCGTTTGCCAAAAATCAGTTTCGGCAATGCGTTCCGCCGAATGTCTTCCTAAAACATGTCCGATTTCATGTCCTAAAACACCTGCTAATTGATCGTCATCCAATTTACTATATAACGCATTTGTGATAAAAATTTGTCCGCCAGGCAATGCAAACGCATTAATAGCTCTGTTGTCGGCAAGTAAATGAAATTCAAATTTATAATCGGATTGTTTCGCCATACTTCTTTCCACTAACTTTTCGCCAATCATATCTACACGTGCTTGTGCGCCCGCATCCGGATACAATCCGCCATGTTGTTGCGCCATTGCATCACGGTTGGCAAATCCAAGTCGAATCTCTTCGTCCGTCGTCATGTTAATCGTTTGCACACGATTCGTATACGGATTCGTTTCTTGACTCGCACATTTCTTAAAAAAAGCAAAAGCCACAATAGCAAGTCCAATTAACAACCGAATTTTCAGCTTACTTCCTCTCATAACTCCCAATTTTTATGATTTTAAAAATACAAAACCTTAGGATAAAAGCTCCGGATTGATATCCAGAATGTTTTCTTTTATATATGAATTGATAAAACTTTCGTTGAAATGCTCACTTCCCATTAATTTTTCAGCTTGTAGCATTTCTTTCACATTCAGTTTTTGATATTCCTGTAACATTGGTTTGGAAAGTGGCGCGTAACTATAATGCCAAGGTTCATATTCAAACCCTTTACGATCAGGATTGTCAGTATACACAATATAAAAACCGTAGGTATTTGCGTTGGTTTCTAGCCATTCACGAAGTTTGCAAAAAGGGCCATCACCGTGAAATTTTTTAGGCACTAACACATCGCCACTGTATGTAGCATTCTGATCAATTATATCAATATCGGTTGCCCAATGATGTCTTGAAGTGCCGGGAATGGTAGAGTATTCTATAATTTTTTTAATGGCTTTTATCGGCGATACACCTTGTTGTGTAAAACGTTTGTACTTTCGTTCCCAAATTCGATTTTGATGCGCGTAATTTCGATAACTTGAAACTACATGAATAGAAATTCCATCGTTGGCTGCTGCAGCACGCATTTTTACAAACGCATCATAGGCTTCTTTTCGCAGTGAAAATCCGTTGCCAAAAACCGTTGGATTTCCTTTTCCGATAAGTTCTAAATTAGTAGTGTTTTGCATATTGAAAGCCATACTTGGGAAACTATGCAATGCTAAAGTTCCAAGTCCGAGCAATTTTAAAAAATTTGATCTTTGCAAGTTGAAAATAATTTTAGTGATGGAAAGATACGGATTAGAATGTTTTTATCATGACAAAATGCAATCCAATTTTTGGAATCGTAAACGGAATTCCGTGTTTTTGATAGCCTAATTTTTCATAAAAAGGAACGGCAATTTCACGTGCGTTCATCCACATTGCGGTTCCGCCACGAGCGAGAATCATTTCTTCTGCTTTTTTGACCAACGCATCTCCAATTCCTCTTTTTTGATAATTGGTTAATACCGCCATGCCACGAAGTTGAAAAGGATGTTCCGCAGAAAAATCAGGATGTGCTTTATCTAACAAAGAAACCACACCAACCAATAATTCATTTGTATAATAACCTAAATGAAAGGTGCTTGGTAAATCGTCTCCATCAAAATGACAAGAGTCTAATGGTTTTCCTTCACGCAAAACAGGATGGCGTACCTTATATGCTGTTTTGGCGGTAATTTTTTTTATGGTAAAATGGTTGCTTTGCATAATCACAAAATTTATATCGAATACTCAAAAGTATAACTAATTTGGGAGTTGAGTTTTACAGAAATAAATTATTTTTGAATAAAAAAGGTTATACATGCAAATTACTTTTACATTGCTCAAAGGCGCAGCAGCGGAAATCATTTTGCCCTATTTGGACATCATGAATCAACAGAAAGTGCCCATGGATTTACTAAAAGCACGTTTTTCTGAAATGCTAACACAAAATTATGAAGCGTTTGGTATTTATGATGGCGAACAACTCATCGGTTGTTTTGGATTGTGGAGTATGACACGTCATTACTGTGGAAAAAGCGTTGAACCCGATCATGTATATATTGAAGAAATATATAGAAGTAAAGGAATAGGGAAGCAATTATTTGAATGGATTGAAGCGTACGGAAAAGAAAAAGGAGTGACTACGATTGAATTGAATACCTATGTGCAAAATTTTCCATCACACAAATTCTATTATAATCAAGGATTTAACGCATTGGGCTATCATTTTTTGAAAAAAATCTAAAAAAATATTTGGAAAAGGTATTTCTATTTTTCTATATTTGCACCCGCAATGCGAAAGTAGCTCAGTTGGTAGAGCGTCAGCCTTCCAAGCTGAATGTCGCCGGTTCGAACCCGGTCTTTCGCTCTTCAAAAGCCGATTCAACTGAATCGGCTTTTTTTTATGGGAAAACCGTAGTAAACTTTAGCAAGCTATTCTTAATTTAGAAGTTTTAAAACTTAAATCACGTATTATGAAAAAAAGACAATTAAATAAAAAATTGAATTTTGTGAAAGTTTCAGTTTTTGACTTATCAAAAGCAAGAGGCGGAAAGGCGGAAGGAACACATTATGAGTGGTGTGAGCCAAATCGTACTCAATTCCCATGTAATTTAACAATCGATAGCGACTTTTAAAATAAAAAAAGCTGTCTAAAAATCATTTTAGACAGCTTTTTTATGTTAAGAAAACGCAATTTCCGAACCAGTTTCTAGTTCATAAGGCGTTTTATCTTGTTCAAAGATTCTTGCGGTATGTGTGCCTTCAAGTGTGTTTGTATCGCCTTTGACACGAATCCAACTTCCTTCTCTAATTCCAACTACTGGAAGCGTATTAAATTTATGAAATTCTTTAATTCTAGTTTCGCGGGTTTCGCCCATGTGTGTGCTGCCTTCAATCGGATCTAAATAATGTGGATTTATATTAAAAGAAACAACGCCTAAGGTTTTAAAACTTGGTGGATATATAATAGGCATGTCATTGGTTGTTTGCATGGTGAGTCCGCAAATATTACTTCCTGCGCTGGTTCCCAAGTATGGTGTTCCGCTTAAAATGGCTTCTCGTAACGGTTGCATTACTTCAAATGTATACAACTGAGAAACTAACAAAAATGTATTTCCACCGCCTGTAAAAATACCTTTTGCATTGGCAATAGCTTCCACAGGATTTTCAAATTCATGAATCCCACGAACTTTTTTTCCAATCTTTTCAAAAGCGTTAGCTGCCGCTGTTGTATATTCGGTATGTGTAATTCCTCCTGGTCGTGCATACGGAATAAATAAAATTTCTTCCGTATCTTTATAAAACGAAACAAGTTCGTCTAGTAAATAAGCTAAATAACCACTTCCGTGGATTGTTGAAGTACTGGCAATAATGATATTTTTCATGATGTTTGCGTGCTAATTTGTATATGATACTAAATAAACCTTAAAATAATGGAATTCAAATTTAAATCCATCATTTTAAAATTTATGGGCGTAAAATGTAAAAGTAATCATTAAATGGATTTAACAAAATTTTAATGCACGTTGGCATTTTTTTAAGGACAATTGTTGATTTCTTTATGCTGTATTTACTACGACTATATTTAACCAATAATACCAAAGCTATGAAACTAAAATTACTCCTATTTTTTCTTTTTATTTCCACACTATTGCTTGCCCAAGATAGCGATCGTAAAATTTTACGTGGTACTGTCATTTACAGAGATGTCAATGTTGTAGGAGTAAACATTGTGAATAATACGACAAGTAAAGGAACGACGACGAATCAGAAAGGAGAGTTTGAAATTCTGGTAAAAGTAGATGATATTTTAGTTTTTTCGTCTGTGCAATATACAATCAGAGAGATTGTAATTACCGATAAAATTATCAGTAATAATCGCTTGGTTGTTGAGGTAAAAGAAAAGATCGAAGAACTTGATGAAGTTGTGATCAGTCCTGAAAATCAAGAGAAATTTTTAGACTTTCAAGAGGAACAAATTGCAAAATACAAAGATTATCAATTTGCGCCAGATCAATATTCCACGGTAAAAAATGAAGCACTTGGACAAGCTAATTTTCAAGGAGCGAATGTTTTAGGATTGGTGGGCATGTTGCTAAATTCGATCTTAGGAAAAGGAAAAAAGAGAGAAAAAGAAAAGGCTATTTACGAACGTACCAGTTTTAATGAAATACGAGATCGATATAAAGATGATTTTTTTACGGATAATTTAAAAATCCCAAAAGAACAAATTAGTGCATTTCTCTATTATTGCGACGATCAAATGCCTTCAGAAGACATATTTACCAAGAAGAATGAGTTTTTAATGATTGATTTTATGGTGAAACAAAGCAAAGACTTTTTGGAATCCATCAAGAAAAAAGATTGACAACGCTATAAACAAAGTAAAACATTCTATTTGGAATGCTTTTTGAATACCTTTGTTGCAACAAAACTAAAGTTAGATACTTCCATGAAAATTCAAAAAATAGCGATCATTTTTCTTGCCTTTTCATTACTATCGTTTGTAGCGGGACATAAATTTTATGTAAGTGTAACCAATATTGAATACAATAAAACAAATAAAGCTTTACAGATTACCACCCGAATTTTCATTGATGATTTTCAAAGAGTTTTAGAAGAAAGATACGACTTAAAAGAAGAATTGACCACTGAAAAGGCTACGCAAGAAGTGGAACAAATGATGAAAAACTACCTTGCAAAAAAGGTAAAAATTTGGATAAACGGCGAATTGAAAGTAGCTAGCTTTATTGGAAAAAAATACGAAGATGATGTTGCGGTTTGTTATTTAGAAATTACAGGTGTTGATCGGGTGACTTCCCTCGAAATTGAAAACGCTATTTTATATGAAATAGAAGAAGATCAACAGAACTTAGTTCACGTAAAAATCAACGATCAGCGTAAAAGTTTATTATTAGTAAAAGAAAACGATAAAGGTTTGTTAAAATTTTAACAAAAAATATTCAAAATAGTTACATTTAGGGCTGAAAAATACAAACCTATTTTAAAAACCTAATGAAACGTATACATTTCTACATTTTCGTATCTCTATTGATGGGAATAAACCTTGCTTTTGCGCAAGACAATCAAGAAGAAAAGAAGCAACAAGGACACACCAATCAAAATAAATTTAGGCAACTTTACCAAGAATTTTCTACGCCTAATATGTATAGGACAGCTTCTGGTGCGCCAGGAAAAGCATATTATCAACAACAAGCAGATTATGAAATGGACATTGAGCTTGATGATAAAAACAGAAAAATATATGGCGTAGAAACCATTACCTATACAAACAATTCTCCTGACAATTTAGAATACCTTTGGTTACAATTAGATCAAAATGTACGTGCTAAAAACTCACAAGCAAAACTTAAAAATGGAGCTAGTATTCCACGTTTGCAAAGAGCGTCTACATTTGTAAGCAGCTATTTAGCCGATCCGTACGAAGGTGGTTTTAATATTGATTATGTAAATGATGAAAAAGGGAAGCCAATGTCGTTTACCATCAATCAAACAATGATGCGTATTGATTTGCCACAAGCATTAAAATCGGGTGATAAAATTTCATTTTCCATTAAATGGTGGTACAATATCAACAATCACGTTACAAACAGAGGACGTTCTGGATACGAATATTTTGAAAAAGATGGAAACTATGCGTATATAATTGCTCAATTTTTCCCAAGAATGGCAGTATATAATGATGTAGAAGGATGGCAAAACTATCAATTTTGGGGAAATGGTGAATTTGCATTGCCATTTGGAAACTACGAAGTAAATATTACGGTTCCTGCGGATCATATTTTGGATGCAACAGGAAAATTGCAGAACAGAAAAAATGTGTTTTCAAAAGAAATGATGAATCGCTATGAGCGCGCCTTAGAATCGTATGACAAACCTGTAATTATTGTAACACAAGAAGAAGCGGAAGCAGCTGAAAAAGATTTTTCTACAAAAAAGAAAACTTGGAAATTTTATGCTGAAAATGTAAGAGATTTTGCATTTACAAGTTCGCGTAAATATATTTGGGACATGCAAGCTGTTGATATCAACGGTAAAAAAGTAATGGCAGTATCCCTGTATCCAAAAGAAGGAAATCCACTATGGGAAGAATACTCTACAAAAGCAGTAGCAAGTACCTTAAAAACCTATTCAAATCATACATTTACCTATCCATATCACAAAGCAATTTCTGTTCATGCTAAAAATCAAGGAATGGAATATCCTATGATTTGCTGGAATTATGGACGACCAAATGAAGATGGAACTTATTCTGAACGTGTAAAATTTGGAATGATTAGCGTGATTATTCACGAAGTAGGACACAACTTTTTTCCAATGATTGTCAACTCAGACGAGCGTCAATGGGGATGGATGGATGAAGGTTTAGATACCTTTATGCAATATTTGGCAGAGCAAGAGTTTGCAAAAACGTATCCAGAATCTGTGGCATCTAATGATGGTAAATATCCTTCACGTAGAGGCGAACCTTCTAAAATTGTTCCATACATGAAAGGAAGTCAAGATCGATTATCGCCAATCATGTCAAACCCTGAAAACGTTTACCAATTAGGACCAAACGCTTACGGAAAACCAGCAACAGGACTAAATATATTGCGTGAAACTATTATGGGACCAGAAGCTTTTGATCACGCATTTAAAACCTATGCCCAACGTTGGATGTTTAAACACCCAAGTCCAGAAGATTTCTTCAGAACTATGGAAGATGCTTCAGGAATCGATTTAGATTGGTTTTGGAGAGGTTGGTTTTACACAACAGATTTTGTTGATATCGGAATTGAAAGTGTAAAAAAATACCAAGTGGGTACGCGTAAATCAGGTACAGAAGAATATGTATACTTCATTTCAGAAGATGACGATCGTTACAAAAAAGAAAACGAAGGAAAATCGGTGGTTGATATTGAAGGAAACGAGTTGTTGAAAGATTACCTAATGGATAACTTTTCTGCTGAAGAAAGAGCGGCAATAGATGCGCCTAAGTATTTCTATGAAGTATCTTTCAATAAACCAGGCGGATTGGTAATGCCAATTATTGTAGAATGTACGTATGCAGATGGAACTACAGAAATGATAAAATATCCTGTTCAAATTTGGAGAAAAGATGATAACAATGCTACTATTGTGATTGCTTCGGGTAAAGAAATCAAAAGCATTCAACTTGATCCAAAACTAGAAACGGCTGATATTGATATCTCAAACAATACGTGGCCGAGTGAAGAAGGAAATTCAGACTTCAATAAATTTAAAAATGAAAAAATGAAACAATAATCATATTTTAAATATGATGTAGTTTTTAAAGGATTATAAAAAGAAAATCTCAGATAAACAGTTGGTTTGTCTGAGATTTTTCTTTTCAAACGTACATATACTGAACTCCTTTTTATACTTTGTTTTTACTACACTTTAAAATTAGTAGACGGCTATTTCAGAGCCAGCTAATTTTCAACAAAACTCAAAAGTGTAAAATGTGATGTAACAACGAGACTAGAATTATAATTTTCAATAGCTTAAAGCAAAATTAAATCTCAAAAAACGACACTTTTATAGTCTTTATTTTTATATTTGGCGCATGATTGCAAAAAAGTATTTTAGTGCTTTAATCGTCTTGATTACGTTACTTGGTTTCTACAAGAAGCAATCGCCTGCGCCAAATCAGGAGATTGAACTTCAGTTTGAAAACCAAACGACTGTTTTGAACGAAACAGAAGATGTTATTCAGGCAATCAAACAGCAATTAGAAGTCTTAGGAGTTGAAAACATTCAAGTTAGACACACCGAAAAAACACTTAAAATTGCCTATTACAGCGATGAAAATGTTGCTAAAATCAAAAAGATTCTTGCCGCAGAAGGGTTTACTTCTAATCATCCATCTGAAGAAATTCCGACAAATCATAAAGCTGTAAAGTTTCAAGAGTATGCAACTACTGATCACTTTAAAATAGAAATATATGAATTGCAAACGGCTTCTAATCCGTATGCCGCAATTCACGGAAAATACATTTTAGCATTACAAAAAGACTACGACAAATCTCCAAATTCAAACCCAAATTCGTTTGCCAATACAAGTTCATTTTACTTAGGAGAAATCAAAACGGTCATTGCATTAGCCTATACAGAATCTAGTTACACGGCTATTCCAAAAGAACATATTCCACATGAAATTCCAGACGTACGCGCGGGACCTTCTACAACAATACTTTCATACATCTAAATTGATGTAGTAGAAAGTATCTTATCAAAAAAGTGTTTACAATTGAACTAAAATCGATTCAAAACACACAACATATAGCTTCTCGGTATGACAACGAAAGCTATAAAATTCACCTTATAATCACCAAAAAAATAATTGTCAAATCATGCGGTAAATTATATATTTGCGCGTTTTAAAAAATTTGACCAAAAACATTACATAATGCAAAACAAAGGATTAGTAAAATTATTTGCTATTTTATTCGGACTGGTAAGTATTTACCAATTATCGTTTACGTTTGTCACGAATAAAATTGAAAACGAAGCAAAAACGTATGCTGTTGCACAAGTGCCAAAGCCAACTGAAGGTGCAGATACAAAAGAGAATTCTGACAAAAGAAGTCTTTTAGAAAAGGCCTATTTGGACTCTATTGATAAAAATGAGCCTATCAATTATGGGTTCACTTCTTACACCTATACAGAAGCCAAAGAAAAAGAATTAAACAAAGGATTAGACCTTAAAGGTGGAATCAACGTAATTCTTCAAATTTCTGTAAAAGATATCTTATCAGGATTGGTAAGTAACAAAGACAATGAAACGTTTACCAAAGCATTGGCAAGAGCTGATGAACTTCAAGCTGAATCGCAAGAAGATTACGTAGAGTCTTTCTTTAGAGCGTTTGACGAATTGAAGCCAGCAGGGTTAAAGTTAGCAAGCACCGATCTTTTCTACACGCAAGCGTTACAAGAAGAATTCAAAGAAGAAACTTTCAACACGCCAGATAACGTTGTAAAAAATGTATTGAGAAGAAAAATTGATCAGTCTATCGTTTCTGCAAAAGAAGTATTAAACAAGCGTATTGACCAATTTGGAGTTACACAACCAAACATTCAACGTTTAGGAACTTCAGGGCGTATCTTAATTGAATTACCAGGAGCGAAAGATGTAATTCGTATTGAAAACTTATTACAAACGACTGCCGAACTTGAATTTTGGACTACATATAACAATAATTCACAACTAAGTTCATTTTTATTCTCAGCAAATGAAAAGTTAAAAGAACTTCCAGAATTTGCTACAAAAGACGCAGAGAAAGTTGATGATGCACAAGACGCTTTATTGACTTCTACAGAAGATACCTTAAATGTGGTAAATCCTTTATTAAGTAAACTTCAGATTGTAAACGGCGGTGGCGGTATCATTGGTACAGCAAAAGAAGAAGATAGAGATACTATATTAGCATTGTTATCTAACGATATTTTAAAGCAAGTAAAATCATCCGATTTACGTTATGTTCGATTTGCTTTTGGAAAAGAAGCTGATTTTCAGTCAGGTAGATATGACTTATATGCTTTACAAGGAGAACGCAAAGGAAAAGAAGCAGAGCCACAAATGAAAGGTGATGTTATTGACGGAGCAGCGCAAGGATACGGAAACAATGGAAAGCCGAACGTAAACATGCAAATGAATGGTATCGGTGCAAAACAATGGGAAAAGTTAACAGAAGAAGTGTACAACACTCAAGGAAACATCGCTATTGTTTTAGATAATATTGTCTACTCAGCGCCAGGTGTATCAACAGGGAAAATATCAGGAGGAAACTCTGAAATCTCTGGACAATTTACAGTTGAAGAAGCACAAGATTTAGCAAACGTATTAAGAGCCGGTAAATTACCAGCGAAAGCAGATATCTTACAATCAGAAATCGTAGGACCATCATTAGGACAAGAAGCAATTAATAGTGGTTTAATGTCTTTCTTAATTGCATTGGCATTAGTATTAGTTTGGATGGTAGTCTATTACGGAAAAGCAGGTCTTTTTGCAGATGTAGCCTTAGCATTCAACATATTATTAATATTTGGTGTTTTAGCGAACTTAGGAGCCGTATTAACATTACCTGGTATTGCCGGTATTGTATTAACTATTGGTATGTCGGTGGATGCAAACGTACTTCTATTTGAAAGGGTTCGAGAAGAATTGGCCAAAGGGAAAACCTTAAAAGAAGCAATCAACCACGCATTTAGTTGGAAAGGTGCGATGTCTTCTATCTTTGATGCGAACATTACCACTGGGTTAACAGCATTGATCTTATTCTTATTTGGAACAGGACCGATCAAAGGATTCGCAACCACTTTATTAATTGGTATTTTAACTTCTTTATTTACCGCTATCTTTATCACTCGTTTACTAATTGACTGGTATCTTGGCAAAGGAAAGAACTTGGATTTCGCTACTGGAGCTACCAAAAATCTTTTCAGAAACAATAAAGTAGCCTTCTTAGCAAAGCGTAAAATTGCGTATGTTATTTCTGGAATCATCATACTTATAGGTGTCGGTTCTATTACTTTTGGAAGTGGATTAAATCAAGGTGTTGACTTTGTTGGAGGACGTTCGTACCAAGTGCGTTTTGCAAAAGATGTAAGTCCGCAAGATGTAAAGGAACAACTAACAGCTATTTTCGGTTCTGAAAACTCACCAGAAGTAAAAACATTTGGTGGCGATAATCAGTTAAAAATCACCACAAAATACAAAGTAGAAGAAACAGGAACTGAAGTTGATAACGAAATCAAAGAGAAGTTGCACACAGGATTAGCATCATTCTTACCGGACGGAATGACGTTAGAGCGATTTGTTGATGGAGCAGAAGACAAAACTGTGGGAATCATGCAATCTGAAAAAGTAGGACCAACCATTGCGGATGATATCAAAAAAGATTCATTCTGGGCAGTATTAGGTTCATTAGTAGTGGTATTCCTTTATATCTTACTACGTTTCCGTAGATGGCAATTCTCATTAGGAGCAGTTGCCGCTGTATTCCACGATGTATTAATCGTATTAGGTATCTTTTCACTTGCGTGGAAATATCTACCATTTACGATGGAAATCAACCAAGCATTTATTGCTGCAATCTTAACCGTAATTGGTTACTCGCTGAATGATACCGTGGTTGTATTTGATAGAATTCGTGAGTTTATGGACGAACGTCCTGACTGGAAATTGAGCAAAGTCGTAAATTCAGCATTAAATAGTACATTAAGTAGAACATTGAATACCTCATTAACTACTTTAGTGGTATTATTAGCCATCTTTGTATTTGGTGGAGAATCTATCCGCGGATTCATGTTTGCCTTAATTGTAGGTGTCGTTGTAGGTACGTACTCATCGTTGTTTATTGCAACGCCAATTATGTATGACACGATTAAAAAAGGAGATATTAACAAAGGATTAGTTGAAAAAGGAGAATAATCTTTATACTCTATACTTCAATTTATAAGCATAAAAAACGCTACTCAATTACGAGTAGCGTTTTTTTGTTATGAAAGATACGATTCATTGTATCAAATCGTAATCTCTATTCTTTGTTACAAACAATCACAGAATTTTCACAAATACCACCACAAGTAACGTTTGTTACGTTTGTTGTTGGTTGTGCTTTTCCTCCCGTAAGTTCAGTCATTACAGAAATAGAAGTTTTGTTTAAAGCTAAATTCTTTACGTTTTTAGTTTTCATAATATGTAAATTTTAAGTTAAGCAATAAAGTTATTAACCTAATATTAAAACTTATTACGGGAAAACCGTATAATTGGCAGATTACATTTTGGAAGACTTTTTGACCTATAAAAAAACAACCTAGAGACTTCTACTATTTTATCAAGACAAAAAAATATTTTATCTTGATGTTTTGGTCAACTTATCAAGATAATTTTTTATTTTATCAAGACAAAATTTAGCATTTCCCAAAGCCCAGTGTTTATAAGGCTTTCGGCGTGTATTAAAATTGGCGGCAAAACTTCATAATAATAGCTCATATTTTGCTGAAAAATATACAGTTTCGATAGCTAGTTACTTATGAATATAGTTCTTCTAACTCAATAAGTTTCTGCCAGTGCGGATCTTTCTCTCTGGCTTTCTTTATAAATGTTAACGCTTGTTTTGTATCTTCTTTCTTCAAGAAAATAAAAGCATATAACAATAGTGAATCCGCTTGAAGGTACTTTTTATTGAAATCTAAAAAAAGAATGCAAAGGAAGTGTAATTTGAGCGCATATAAAACACTTGCAATTTTATATACTTTATCTTCCTTTTCGCAATAACTGATGATGTACATAGCTTGTGGGAAGTCAATAGATTTGCTAGAAGTTTTTAGCTTGCGATAATATTTTAACGCTAGAAGGTACTTTCCTTTTTTAAAATAGAAATCGCCCAATAATATATTGATAATCGTACTATTTTTGGTATATGGCAAAGCTTTTAAAACTTTGATAGCGTCATCTACTTGTCCGCTTTCCGCATATACTTGACTTAAAATACTATTCGCAGCTACATTAATTTTTAGGTCGTTAGTTTTGAGTATTTTAATACTTTCTAATACAGAATCATTTCTTTTAAAATACTTTAAGGTTTTAATTTTTTGATACATTAACCAATCATCAGTTGGATGCTTTTCCAAATATGTATATATCATTTTCAAGTATTTCTCTTGTTTTGCATGTTGCTGTTCCGCAGGCAAACTAATATGATGTTCTAAATAACAATCGTGATGTATGGAAACGGAGATATCTTCTTGATGAAAATAATTGTCGAGTCTTTCGTGAATCGGATATTGAAACGTAGCATTGGTTGCTCGTTGAAACAATCGAATAATAGAAACAGGATATTTTACGAGTTTCAAATCGTGTTGCTGTCTATACATCTCTTTTCTAATAATAGAAAAAGCTTTCGTTTTTGTCGTTTTTAACTTGGATATGAAATTGGGTTCATACACAAACTTTTCGTCCGCATCAATAATTAAGATCCATTTGCCTTTAGCCTTTGAAATAGAGAAGTTTCTTGAAAAAGAGAAATCGTCAATCCACTTTTTCGTGTAAATTTTGGAAGTATACTTTTGCGCAATTGCCACGGTATCATCCGTAGAAAAAGCGTCTACTATAATAATTTCGTCGGCTATTTCTTTTACAGAATCCAGACAAGATTTTATAGTAGACGCTTCGTTTTTAGTAATAATACATACAGATAAAAACAAACGCTATGAATGATAAAACGAATCAATAGGATTTTGTTCAGGTTCTGTATCTGCGGTGCCGCCTAGTATTTTTGAAGTATCAGAAATACTATTCTTTTTAAATTTTTTTACGACTGCTGACGATAAATAACGTACGATGTTCATGTTGTTTTTAATTTAAAGTTATCTAAATATAACAAAAAGAAATGAACTTGCCATACGTTTATATTTTCTAAAAAAGTATGACACTTGTATTTGATGAATTTAAAGTTTTAGACCAAAGTATCTGTAAGATATTCTGTTGATGATTTAAGATAAAAGGAAGAATGATTTCTTGTTTAGTCTTTTACAAAAGTGATCGCATCGCCAATTTCTAAAGACCATTTTTCCGCCAAACCAGCGTTGACTTCCAATACATACATGGCAGGAATTTCAGAAGGTAATCCTGTTTCGTCCATGGGTTTTGCATTTTTTTGAAAGCTTACAATTTTTTTGTCTTTATCCAAATAGATAATATCTAAAGGAATCAGTGTGTTTTTCATGTAAAAACTTCGAGGAAATTCCGCAGGAAATAAAAAAAGCATTCCTTGGTTATCTTTCATGGAAGTGCGATACATTAAACCTGTTTCGCGTTCATAATCGCTTTCTGCGAACTCAATATCAAGTGTAGTAATAGTTTCACCACTAGCTTTGGAAACTGTTAGTTGACCTTCTTTGGTAAACTTTATTTCAGCCTTTTTTACTTTTTTATGTTGATCTGAATCACACGAAACAAAAGCAATCGTAAAACAAAGTAATAGCAATAATTTTTTCATCAGGTTCTTTTTACTTTCTATATGGTTTGATTGTATTCGGTATGAAGTTAATCAATAGAATATCAAAATATTAACTTTATTTTTTTGCGGATTCGACAGGCACATCTTCTGTTTTTCTAAACATAAAATAGAACCCGACAATGATAAAAGGAATACTCAGCCATTGTCCTGTGCTTAACAAACCTCCAAAGAGTTTATCTTCAAATCCACCTTGACTTTCTTTGACAAATTCTACACAAAAACGAATCGTCCATAAAAGCACTAAAAAGAGACCAAAAAGATAGCCTGGCTTGTTTTTCTTTTCAGTTTTTAGATAGATGTAACCCAAAATGATAAACACGAAAATATAGCAAAATGCTTCATATAATTGCGCTGGATGACGTGGTAGTGTGTCGCCTCTTCCTTGAAAAACAATTCCGAAATCAGAGTTGGTATATTTTCCAACAATTTCCGAGTTAAAGAAGTTTCCAATACGAACAAAAACACCACCAATTGCCACAGGAATGACAATTCTATCCAAAATCCAAAGTAACGATTTGTAGGTATGCTTGCGTCTGTGTAAATACATCGCAAAGATAACTCCTACAGCCGCTCCGTGACTTGCTAAGCCTGCAAAACCAGTAAATTTATATCCCTGAATAAAACCAAATAAGGTGGAATTTGGGTCTTCTTTAATGGGTAATAAAATTTCCACCAAATGATCTTGATAATGCGCCCAATTGTAGAAAAATACTTCTCCCAATCGCGCGCCAAGTAGCGTAGCAATTACAGAATACATAAATAACGAATCTAAATACTCAAGAGGAACACCTTCTTTTTCGTAAATCCTTTTCATGATATAGTAACCCAAACTAAATGCAATGATGAACATTAAGCTATAATATCTAATTTGAATAGGTCCTAAATTCAATAAAACTTCATCAGGATTCCAAGGAATACTTAGTAGGTGCATAGGTTTGTTATTTTAAAATGTAAATATAGGGAAACGAAACGAAAATCAAAGAAAGCACATTATAAAGGAATGTTATTTTTTAGGAAGTTCGTCCGGTACCGGATCGTATCCGCTTCCGCCCCAAGGATTGCAACTAAAAATACGTTTAATAGCTAATTTTCCACCACGAAATAAACCGTGTTTTTGCAAAGCTTCTGCGGTATAGTGTGAGCATGTTGGCGTATACCGACATGCCGCTGGTGTGTATGGAGAAATTGCCGCTTGATAAAAACGGATGATGAGTAAAAAAGGATATATAAGTATCTTTTTAATGGTAAATTGTATTTTTGGTTAATTTAACGTGAAAGAAGTGCCATCTTTTCCGTCTTTCAGTTGAATGCCTAAAGCTAACAACTCATCACGAATTTTATCGGAAGTTGCAAAATCTTTGTTGGTACGCGCTTCGTTTCTCAAATTAATTAACAATTCTACGACACCTGAAAGTGCATCGCCATCGTCCGATGAAACATTTTGTTGTTCTAATCCTAAAATATCAAACACAAACGCGTGCATACTCTTTTTTAAGTCAGCCAAATCGTCTGCTAAAATCGTTGCTTCTCCAGCTTTTAGCTGATTGATGTATTTGACCGCTTCAAACAAATCGGCAATTAAAATTGGCGTATTAAAATCGTCATTTAGTGCGGCGTAACAGCCTTTTTTCCAAACCGTTAAGTTGAAACTAGTTTTATTGCCAGTTGGTGCTAAATTATCCAACGTTTTAAGCGCTTCCATTAATTTATTGAATCCTTTTTCAGAAGCTAATAAGGCGTCGTTACTAAAATCAAGAATACTTCTGTAGTGTGCTTGCATCATGAAAAAACGTGCTACACTTGGCGCAAATCCTTTGGTTAAATGTTCACTATCTCCAGTGAAAATTTCGCCGGGAAGAATGTTATTTCCAGTAGATTTCGCCATTTTTTTACCATTTAAGGTTAACATATTGGCGTGCATCCAGTAATTTACAGGTGTTGTTCCTTTGCAAGCTTCATTTTGTGCAATTTCACATTCGTGATGCGGAAACTTTAAGTCCATTCCGCCACCGTGAATATCAAATTGATCTCCTAAATATTTTGTACTCATCGCAGTACATTCTAGGTGCCAACCTGGGAAACCATCGCTCCAAGGTGAAGGCCAACGCATGATGTGTCTTTCTTCTGCTTTTTTCCAAAGTGCAAAATCTTGCGGATTTTTTTTATCTGTTTGTCCATCCAACGTACGTGTATTGTGGACTAAGTCTTCTACTTTTCGTTTGCTAAGTTTTCCGTATTCAGTAGTTTCATTAAACTTTAATACATCAAAATATACAGAACCATTGACTTCGTAGGCAAATCCTTTTTCAAGAATTGTTTTTACAATTTCTATTTGTTGAATAATGTGTCCGGTAGCGGTAGGTTCAATACTTGGTGGTAAAAAGTTGAATTTTTGTAGGATTTCATGAAAATCAACTGTATAGCGTTGTACAATTTCCATAGGTTCTACTTCTTCCAAACGTGCTTTTTTTGCAATTCGGTCTTCACCTTCATCCGCATCATTTTCTAAATGTCCCACATCTGTAATATTTCGTACATAGCGAACTTTGTAACCTAAATGCTTTAAATACCTAAAAATCATATCAAAGGACATAAACGTCCGAACGTTTCCTAAGTGCACATTGCTGTAAACTGTTGGGCCGCAGACATACATTCCGACATAACCTTCTATAATAGGTGTAAAAATTTCTTTTTGGTTGGTGAGGGAATTGTATATTTTTAGTTCTTGTTCTTGGTATAGTTGCATGGTTATTTTAAAAAAAAGTGGTTGGTTAAAATTTGGTATCTAATTTAATATAATCTAGGAATTCTGCACGTGTTTTTTCATTTTTAAATTTCCCGCCAAATTCAGCAGTTACGGTACTACTTTCTATGTCTCTGATTCCGCGTGAGTTGACGCATAAATGTTTGGCATCAATCACACAGGCAACATCTTCTGTTCCGAGGACTTTTTGCAATTCTTTTACGACTTGAATTGTTAAGCGTTCTTGCACTTGTGGACGTTTTGCGTAATAATCGACCACACGATTCATTTTAGAAAGTCCGACAACAGTTCCATTTGAAATATACGCAATATGCGCTCTTCCAACAATAGGAAGTAAGTGATGTTCGCAAGTAGAATACACTGTTATATTCTTCTCCACTAACATTTCGTTGTACTTGTACTTATTGTCAAATGTAGAAGATTTTGGTTTTCGGTCAGGATGCAATCCGCCAAAAATTTCTTTTACAAACATTTTAGCCACTCTATTTGGAGTTCCTTTTAGGCTATCGTCTGTCATATCGAGTCCTAAGGTTTCCATAATATTTGCAACATCTTTTCTAATGCTGGCTATTTTATCTTCATCGCTTATGTCAAAAGCATTTTTTCTCAGAGGAGTATCGTAGGATGTCATAATGTGATCATCTCCCATGTTTTGGAGTTCTTCTTCAAGCGCCTTATCTATTTTCATCTATTCAGTATTTCTTTACGTATAAAAAATGTAGTACAACTGCTTAGTAATATATAGGAATAATAATTTCGTTATATTTAAGGTTCATTGTACAATTTTGTTCAAAAATTAACAAGACTGCAAAGATAATTAATTATTGAATAAGTTTTGGGTGAACCTGCCGTAAATAAATGTGTTAAAGAATTATGTTTATCACAAAATTTTCTTAATTTCCCGCCATTTAAAATAATTTTTTTAACACAATGTCGGATTTCAAAGGGCTTTGTTGTTATATATAAAGTAACGAGAGTGAAGCGTTTTTTAACCATATTCCAAGCCTTCATTTAAAAATTAATAATGTTAGATTCAAACACCACAATTATGCGTAAAATTACTGTATGTATGATGTTTTTGTTTTTAGGGCTGTGTATGACTGCACAGACTAAAAATGATCATTACAACTTTCAAGAGCATCAAGTAGATAACTTCATTAAAGAGGTTTATGGTGATCAGGCTCAAAAAATAGTCTTTTCCAATAAAAACCTTTACAGCGCTTTCAAAAAGTTACTATTGGAGCGAATGCAAATCGTAAGACAAGCTGAAATCCAAGGAAAAAAAGTTCCAAAAATTACAGAGGAAGGAATGTTTGATACATATATTAGCGGATTACAGCATGATACTTCTTTCAATGTCAACAATTTCAATCCTTTAAAATATAAGTTGGTATTTTTTGATGTCAATGCTCTTAAAGTGTATAGAATAGATAATACAGATTATGTTCTGATTATTCAACCACAATCTAAACTTCAAAACTAAAATATTTAGAGATGAAAAAAATAGTTCTCTTACTTCTCATAGCTCCATTATTTTGTTTCGCACAAAATGTCATCATCGAAAACGGTACTTTTAATATATGTCAAGGTACATTTTTAGATACTGGCGGTGGCGGAGCAGGGCAGTATTCAAATAACGAAACCTTTACCATGACGATCTGTCCTGATAATGCAGGTGATAAAGTACAATTAGTATTTACTTCATTTGGATTGCAAAACATGAGTGATTTCATGAATATCTACGATGGAGATGATACCACGGCACCACAATTTGGCTCCTTTACAGGAACGACAAGTCCCGGAACTGTAATTGCAACAAACTCAAACACTTCGGGTTGTATTACCATTGAATTTGTATCTGATGCCGCTGGTGTTAACATTGGTTGGGCAGCAACCATATCGTGTGTTACACCGTGTCAAACCATTAATGCTCAATTAGATTCTTCGGCACCTGCGGCTGATGGAAATGGAATTATAGAAATTTGTCAAGGAGATTCAGTAACCTTTAACGGAAGCGGAACGTTTACTTCTGATGGTGCAGGAGCAGAATACCAATGGGATTTTGGTGATGGTAGTTCAGAAATAGGTCAAGTAGTTACACATGGGTTTCCGAATCCGGGAGCGTACATTGTCAATTTAACCATTACAGATACAAATAACTGTACAAATGATAACCTTATCAATCAAGTAGTACGAGTTTCTACAACACCTAGTTTTGCAGGAACAGTGCCCGCAGCAAGTGATATTTGTTTTGGAGAAAGTACTACGATTCCTGGAATTGTAACACCAACACCTTATATTGTAGAATGTACACCACCAGTAAGTGGACAAACATTTTTACCAGATGGAAACGGAGTTTCGTATGAAACATCCATTCCGGTAGATTGTTTTGATTCAGGACAAGTACTAACATCAGGAGCAGAAATATTACAAATATGTTTAAATATTGAGCATTCTTATACTGGAGATTTAGAAATTGTCATCATAAGTCCAAATGGACAAGAAGCTTTATTGCTAGATTTTCCAAATTCAGGAGGTGGAACCTATTTAGGGCAAGCCAATGATGATGGAAGTAATGCGCCAGGAGTAGGAGCTGATTATTGTTTTTCACTATCAGGAACGGTTAACTTAGACAATGCACCAACGGCAAATTTAGGAACAGGGACTGCTTTTCAACCGGGTACGTATCTACCTGTTGATAATAATGGATTTGATGATCTTATTGGAAGTCCGTTAAACGGAAACTGGACAATTAGAGTAACAGACAACCTCGGAATAGATAACGGATATATTTTTAGTTGGAATTTAGATTTTGACCCTTCTATTTTACCAGCAGACGAATCGTTTACACCTGTAATTGATGTAGAAGGATGGTTGCCAGATGCATCTATCACAAACACTACAGGGAATGTAATTACGGTAATGCCTGCCACACCAGGACAACATTGCTATACGTATGAAGTTACAGACGATTTAGGATGTACCTATTCTGAAACAGTTTGTATCGATGTAACTCCTGAAATTAACAATGGGCCAGCTTCAAATTTATCTGTATGTTCTAACAACGCAACAGAAGTATTTGATTTAACCGTAAATACAGCACAAGTATTAGCACCAATTGCGGATACAACGGATATGGTAGTTACTTATCATTTATCACAAGCCAATGCAGATGCAGGCACAGGCGCTTTAACACTTGCGCAAGCACAAGCATATACTGCCACTGACGGAGAAGTCATTTTTATAAGAATATCATATACAGGAACGACTGCAATTGATTGTTTTGAGACAGTATCTTTTACGCTAAACATAGGAAATACAACCGCAAACGTAGTTCCAGATTTAGTAACGTGTGACATCGGAAATGATGGGCAAGAAGAATTTGACTTATGTTCGCAAACTTTGTTAGTATTAGGAACACAAGATCCCGCAGATTATACAGTAACATACCATGATACACAAGCTGATGCTGATGCAAATGTAAGTCCGCTTGCATGTTTGTATACAAATACAACGGCGCCAACAGATGATATTTACATTAGAGTACAAGATAACAACAGCGCAAACTGTTTTGCGGTAACTTCTTTCAATTTAATCTTAAATCCTGAACCATCATTAACTACAGCGCCAGATATGATTGTGTGTGATGATGCATCTAACGATGGAACTGAAATTTTTGATTTAGCATCGCAAATTCCAATTATATTAGGAACACAAAACCCTGCCGACTTCACCATAAGTTTTCATGGAAATGTAGCTGATGCAGCGGCTAACACAAACCCATTACCAACAATGTACTCGAACATAAATCCTTCGGATTTAATTGTCGTAAGAGTAGAAAATAATACAACAAACTGTGTAGCTACCACACAATTCAACGTAGTTGTGGATGCATTACCAATAGCAAATGTGGTTGCAGATATTATTGTCTGTGATGATGTTTCTAATGACGGAACAGAAATATTTGACTTTCCAGCTTTGGGTGTAAATACGGCTATCTTAGGAACACAAGATCCAGCATTATTTACCATAACCTATCATGGTTCAATGGACGATGCAATCAATAATGTAATTCCTTTAGCGGTTCCGTATTCAAACACAGCGCAAAATGAGACAATTTATGTTCGTGTTTCAAACACAACCAACACTAGTTGTTTTGATACCACTAGCTTCCAAATCACTGTAAACTATCAGCCAACAGCGGTACAACCAGCAGATATGATTGTTTGTGATGATGCTTCCAATGATGGAACGGAAACATTTGATTTTACAACGCAAATCCCAACAATCATTGGAGCACAAGATCCTTTACTAATAAATGTAAATTTCCATGCTTCACAAGCTGATGCAACTGCAAATGTAAATCCACTATCTACAACCTATGTAGGAAGTGATGGGGAAATAATTTACGTAAGTGTAACAAGTAGTGATCCGACAAATATATGTGCTACGACAACTAGTTTTGCATTAGCAGTCAATCCATTACCAGTTCCAGTCATTCCAATGACATTAGAAGAATGTGATGATGATACGGATGGTTTTGTTGGATTTACTTTAACAGATGCCAATGCAGAAATTTTAGCAGGACAAACTTCTACGGATGCGATGCTCATTACGTATTACGAAACACCATTAGAGGCACAAACGGGTATTGGAACACCACTATCTTCTCCTTATACGAATACCACGGCAGACATGCAAACGGTACATATTCGTATAGAAAATACAGTTACGGGTTGTACAAATGTTTCCACATTAGACTTGCAAGTCAATCCAGCGATTGTAGCTACAACACCTTCAAACTATAGTGTTTGTGATGATACCAATGGAAACGATACAGATAGACTAGGAACGTTTGATTTATCCACACTAGATGCACAAATTTTAGGAACTTTGGCTGGAACGGCTACGGTAACATATTACGAAGATCAGGTAGCAGCACAAGCAGGTGTTGCAGGCACAGAAATCATGGGCTTATATACCACGACAACTCCATCGTTACAAACCATCTATGCGCGAGTTACGGATAACATCACTGGTTGTTATGATGTAGTAAATGTTACGTTAATCGTAGATCCACTTCCAAACTTAGACAACATTCCGCCGATGATTGCATGTGATTTCAACAATCCAGGCGACATGATGGAACAGTTTGATTTAACAGATCATACCACTACTGTAGAAAATGGACAAGTAGGACTTACCATTAGTTATCACTTAACAGAGGCTGATGCGGATGCTGATACGAATCCTGAGACGATCATCACAGGAACAGATGGACAATTTATATGGGTAAGAGCTGTCAATCTACTAGGCTGTATTCAAGTTGGAAGTTTTGAATTGCAAGTTCCACCATTACCAGTAATCATGGCACCTACGACCTTAGAAGCGTGTGATGATGAAACAGCCGATGGAATCGCACCAACGGATTTAACGGTTAAAAATGATGAGATTACGATCTCGAATCCAGATTTGAATGTTTCCTATCATCTAACATTTGCCGATGCTGATGGTGATGTAAGCGCACTTGTAATGCCTTATGAAAACACAGCTACACCAACGACTTACACGGTATTTGTTCGCGTAGAAGATATCAACACGGGTTGTCATGTAGTTACACAACTGACGGTAAACATCAACGATACACCTGGCGTTTTTCCCGCAACCCCACTCGAATACTGCGACACCGACAACGACGGTTTCGGAATCTTTAGCATTCGCACCTCAGAAAACGAAATCACAGGTGGTTTAATTCCGGGACAAGTGAGTGTAACTTACCACGAAACTCCCGAAGATGCTGACAATGATGTCAATCCACTTCCAGATATGTATACCAATATCAACCCTTACAATCAAACGATATATGTACGAGTTGAAAATGTCCTTACGGGATGTTTCAATGTGGTATCTTTAGCCTTAATCGTCTATGATTCCCCAGAAATTGCAGCACAGGACACAGTCACTTTAGAAGAATGTGATGACATCTCAAGCGATGGTTTTGCACAATTCGATCTCACACAAAGTATAACAGATATCCTCAACGGGGAAGATCCAAGCACACACACGGTTCGTTTTTACAACAACCTAACAAATGCAGCAAATGGTACTTCAATGGGAGAAATCAACAATATCAATGCGTACACCAACACCACAGTCGATACAGCAACCATTTGGGTACGTGTGGAAGATCAAGTCACAGGTTGTTATAGCATTACCAATCTCACGCTGATTGTCAACGAACTTCCGGTGTTGACACAACTCGCAGGAATTGAAACCTGTGATGAAGTCTCACTCAACGATGGAATTGAAGTCTTTGATTTGACCAGTCTTGCCGAGCAATTACTAAACAATGTACCAGGCATCAGCCTGAACTACTACGCTAATGCGGCTGATCTCGCAAGTGATACGCCTATTGCCAATCCAACGGCGTATAGCAATGTGGAAATTGGCGTACAAACCATCTTTGTTAGAGCTACCAATGATGTCACTGGTTGTGAAAACACCATTACCTTTAACATCACGGTGAATCCACTACCAAGTCCAACACTCAATCCAAACGGAATGCTTACGGCAGAAATCTGTGATGATGACAATGATGGCTTTGCTAGCTTTGACTTAAATGATTTAGTAAACGATATCATCAACAATGAACCAGATGTAGTCTACAGTTTCCATGAAACAGCAGTCGATGCAGCGAACAACCTAGATGCGTTAAGCAGTCCGTACAACAACATCATGATGGATACTCAAACGATCTATGTTCTGGCAACCAATACGGTAACAGGTTGTTTTACAGTCACGCCATTACAACTCAGTGTGATTCCAATTCCAGTCTTGCCACTAAACATCACCGACTTAGAAGAATGTGATGAAGCAAGTAATTTAGATGGTTTTGCGATGTTCGATCTCACCCAGACACAAACAGAAATCTACGGAACACAAACCCCAAGTGATTATACACTGACGTATCACGAAAGTGAACAAAATGCGATTGATGATCTCTCACCGATTGTCAACCTTACGGATTACATCAACACCACGATCAATCAACAAACCATTTGGGTACGACTCGAAGACAATGCCACAGAATGTTATGCTATTGGCAACTTTGACATCATCGTAGTAGGACCGCCAGTGCTAGTACAACCAACAGCTTTCTCACTATGTGATGATCTAGAAAGTGGCGATGAAAGTGATGAAATCAGCAGCTTTGATCTAACGGATAAATACATTGAAATCACAGGCGGAAACACGAGTTTAACACTCACGTATTACGCAAGTCTGGCAGACTTAAACAGTGATACACCCATTGCAGATCCAACAGCGTATCAAAACATCAGTAATCCACAAGTATTGTACATTCGAGCAGCCAATGCCGCAGGATGTACTACGGATATCACCATGACACTTCGAGTGCTTCCAATTCCAACACCGAACACCATGCCAACGGTCTTAGAAGCCTGTGATGATGACACCGATGGTGATGCTACGAACGGCATCCTAGTCTTTGATCTGACACAAGCCGAAGCAGAAATTGTAGACAATGAAAGCAATGTAACGGTGAGTTATCACATCACAGAAATGGATGCGGCGGATGATCTCAATCCGATTGTAGATCCAACCATGCATACCGTAGATATGGCAAATGCCAATGCAAGCGGACAAGTGATTATCTATGTGCGTGTGGAGAGTGATGTGCAAATAGACAGCAACATGCTACCATGCTACAAAATTGTAGAACTTCCTGTCATTGTACATCCATTACCAGCACTGACAAATACTGCATTTAGCTATGTGTTCTGTGAATATGACAATGACAATACAGGACAATTTCAGTGGGATGTAGTGACCGCTTCGTTAGACTTACTCACGCCACCACAAGATGTAAATGACTTTATCGTTACATATCATCCAACAGTGGCAGATGCGCTGGCAAACACCAATGCACTAGCAAACGGATTTGAAAACACTAGTGATCCACAAACGGTCTTTATCCGTGTGGAGAATAGCAGTACAGGATGTGTCAATACGAATAACATTGCGAGTTTAGAACTCAGTGTAGAGCCAATCCCAACAGCGACGGCGCCACCAACTTATGAAGAATGTGCGAGCGATCAGTTAGATCAAGACACTTCCGTATTTGATCTCACCTCGCTTGATGGAGTCATTACAGGTGGACAAGCGGACACGGCAGTCTCGTACTATGAAACCGCTACGGATGCAGATTCAGATATCAATGCGATTGTAAACACTACAACGTATGTCAACACGTCAAATCCGCAAACCTTATTTGCACGTGTACGACAAACCATCACAGGGTGTCTTTCTGATCCGATCTTAGTGACTTTACAAGTAAATCCATTACCGGTGTTTAGCTTGCCAGCAGATGATATCTTATGTGTGGATGCGATCACAGGGCTAGCACAAGACACAAGAACCATTGGCGTTGACTTTGGCACAGGATTTACCTATCAGTGGACGACTCCAAGTGGAACCTCTACGAATGCAACTGTCACGGTAGACCAAGCAGGAACGTATAGTGTGACAGTGACTGACGAAAACAATCCAACCAATTGTAGCACGAGTGATAGTGTCATTTACACGGCATCCTCTGCACCAAGCACGCTTGACATTCAAGTGACCACACCAGCATTTTCAGACTTACACAATGTGATTGCCACAGCCGCAGGTGGATCAGGTAGTTACGAATACCAATTAGATGACGGACAATGGCAAAGCACGGGAGAATTCTTTGACTTACAACCGGGACAACACACCATTACGGTGAGAGATACCAATGGTTGTGGAGAGTTAGTAAGAACCTTTGGACTGATAGACTTTATGGAATTCTTCACACCAAACGGTGATGAGTTCAATCCGACATGGAATATCATTGGCTTGGAGAATCAACCAGGAGCGAAGATTTACATCTTTGACAGATATGGAAAACTCTTAAAACAAATCAGTCCCGCAGGACAAGGTTGGGATGGAACGTATAACGGTACACCAATGCCATCAGCAGATTATTGGTTTAGAGTAGAATATATCGATCCGTTTGATAACACACCAAAAGAATTTATAAATCATTTTACGTTGAAGAGATAATTTAAACTGAAAAAATAAAAGATAAAAAAACCGAAGAGTAGTATCCTTCGGTTTTTTTATAAATGAGATGAAAATTCTACCTGAAAATAAAGAGTGATCTTATGTTTTGTGTTAAAAAAAGGAAGGATTAATCTTCTTATTAATATATTTGAATACAACTATACCTAAGAATTAACCATAAATTACAGTTTATGAGGGCAAAAATACTATTTATACTATTCCTATTTATTGGGCAACAAATCTATTCACAATCAATTACTGTAGACAACACATTTACTCCAGAAGAATTAGTAGTAAACGTTTTGTTTCAAAATGTTTGTGGAAATGAGCCCGGAAATATTAGGGTAACAAATCATAGTGGAGCAGATAATTTAGCAGGAGAACAAAATGGTGCAAACTTAGGTTTTGAAAGTTATGGGTATTTTAACACAGGAACTGCAAATTTTCCATTTTCAGAAGGAATTATACTAAGTAGTTCTAGTATATTGCCGATCGCAAATAATGGAGGAGCAACGCTGAGTTATGGAGGTACAGGTTGGGGAGGAGATCCAGATTTGCAAGTTCTCACCGGAGGTGGTAATAATGTTTTTAATGCGACAGCCATCGAGTTTGAATTTGTACCTTTAGCAGATCAAATCAGTTTTAGGTATATATTGGCTTCTGAAGAATATACAACTAGTTCAAATTATCCATGTAGTTTTGCCGATACATTTGCATTTATATTAAGTGGTCCAGGAATTCCAAATACGAATGCTTACGATCATGATGCAAATCCTGCAACTCCAGATTTAAATTTAGATTTAGGAGGAAGAAATATTGCATTACTTCCAAACTCAAATATTCCTGCAAGTATTACAAACATTCATACATTTACTTGTGGTCCTGGACTTGGACAATTTGCTTTTCCAGAATACTACGATACTCTAGGAAGTAATAATGGTTCTACTGAATTTGATGGACAAACCATTTCACTAAAAGCAGAAGCAGCTGTAATTCCTGGGCAAACATATACGATTAAATTAGTAATATCTGACTACCTCGATTCTTCATTTGATTCCGCAGTATTTCTCGAAGGAGGAAGTTTTAATATTGGAGCACTTGATCTAGGTTTAGACCGATTGATTACCGCTGGAAACCCTGTTTGTGAAGGCGAAACAATCACTTTAAATGCACAATCACCTGTCGCTACCGCAACCTATACGTGGTTTCAAGATGGAGATGAAATTGTTGGAGAAACAAATCCAACACTAGATATAACGATGTCAGGAACATACTCTGTAAATGTTGCTGTTTCTACAAACTGTAGTACAAACGATAGCATTGTAATCGAATATGCGCCAGTACCTGTTGCCAATCAACCTAATAATTTATTGGCATGTGCGCCAGAAGGAATTACCAATGTTGAATTTGATCTATCATTAGTAAATAATGATGTATTGCTTGCGCAAGATCCAACACAATTCAATATTTCCTATCACAGTACATCTGATGATGCGCAAATGGACATAAATCCATTACCAACATTATACACCAACAACATAAGCCCAGAAACAATATTTGTAAGAATAGAAGATACTTCGGGAATGTGCTTTGCTACGACAAATTTTAACCTAGAAATATATACACAAGCCGTTGCAAATACAGTTGCAGATGTAATTATATGTGATGATGATAGCAACGATGATATTGCAAACTTTACACTTACAGATTATAATGCCCAAGTTTTAGGAACACAAGATCCAACATTATTTACAGTTACCTATCATGGTTCAATGGATGATGCAATCAATAATGTAACTCCTTTGTCAACAGCATTTACAAACACTTCAAATCCTCAAACAATATATGTGAGGATAGAAAATAATACAAATGTCACTTGTAATGATATAACTCAGTTTAACATTCAAATTAATACACAACCTATTGCAAATCAACCAGCAAATATGGCTGCTTGTGATTCAAATGGTGATGGTTTTGAAGATTTTGATTTCACTTCACAAGAAACTTCAATATTGGGTACTCAAAACGCTGCTGATTTTAATATCACTTTTCACACCTCACTAACAGACGCAGAAAATGATGTGAATTCGTTGTCAATGCCTTATTCAGGAAGTGACATGGAAGTAATTTTTGTTAGGATAGAAAGCACAGAAGTTGGAAATGACTGTTACGCAACCACAAGTTTTACGCTAGCAGTCAATCCATTACCAGTTCCAGTCATTCCAACGACATTAGAAGAATGTGATGATGATACGGATGGTTTTGTTGAATTTACTTTAACAGATGCCAATGCAGAAATTTTAGCAGGACAAACTTCTACGGATGCGATGCTCATTACGTATTACGAAACACCATTAGAGGCACAAACGGGTATAGGAACACCACTTCCTTCTCCTTATACGAATACCACGGCAGACATGCAAACGGTACATATTCGTATAGAAAATACAGTTACGGGTTGTACAAATGTTTCCACATTAGACTTACAAGTCAATCCAGCTATTGTAGCTACAACACCTTCAAACTATAGTGTTTGTGATGATACCAATGGAAACGATACGGATAGATTTGGAACCTTTGATTTATCCACACTAGATGCACAAATTTTAGGAACGTTGGCTGGAACGGCTACGGTAACATATTACGAAGATCAGGTAGCAGCACAAGCAGGTGTTGCAGGCACAGAAATCATGGGCTTATATACCACGACAACTCCATCGTTACAAACCATCTATGCACGAGTTACGGATAACATCACTGGTTGTTATGATGTGGTAAATGTTACGTTAATCGTAGATCCACTTCCAAACTTAGACAACATTCCGCCGATGATTGCGTGTGATTTCAACAATCCAGGCGACATGATGGAACAGTTCGATTTAACAGATCATACCACTACTGTAGAAAATGGACAAGTAGGACTTACCATTAGTTATCACTTGACAGAGGCTGATGCGGATGCTGATACGAATCCTGAGACGATCATCACAGGAACTGACGGACAACTTATATGGGTAAGAGCTGTCAATCTACTAGGCTGTATTCAAGTTGGAAGTTTTGAATTGGAAGTACGGCCACTTCCACTCATAGCGTTGCCAGCATCGTTAGAAACTTGCGACGATGAAACAGCCGATGGAATCGCACCAACGGATTTAACGGTTAAAAATGATGAGATTACGATCTCGAATCCAGATTTGAATGTTTCCTATCATCTAACATTTGCCGATGCTGATGGTGATGTAAGCGCACTTGTAATGCCTTATGAAAACACAGCTACACCAACAACTTACACGGTATTTGTTCGCGTAGAAGATATCAACACGGGTTGTCATGTAGTTACACAACTGACGGTAAATATCAATGATACACCAGGCGTTTTTCCCGCAACCCCACTAGAATACTGCGACACCGACAACGACGGTTTTGGAATCTTTAGCATTCGCACCTCAGAAAACGAAATCACAGGTGGTTTAATTCCGGGACAAGTAAGTGTGACCTATCATGAAACACCTGAAGATGCGGACAATGATGTCAATCCACTTCCAGATATGTATACCAATATCAACCCTTACAATCAAACGATATATGTACGTGTGGAAAATGTCCTTACGGGCTGTTTCAATGTGGTATCTTTAGCCTTAATCGTCTATGATTCCCCAGAAATTGCAGCACAGGACACAGTCACCTTAGAAGAATGTGATGACATCTCAAGCGATGGTTTTGCACAATTCGATCTCACACAAAGTATAACAGATATCCTCAACGGGGAAGATCCAAGCACACACACGGTTCGTTTTTACAACAACCTAACAAATGCAGCAAATGGTACTTCAATGGGAGAAATCAACAATATCAATGCGTACACCAACACCACAGTCGATACAGCAACCATTTGGGTACGTGTGGAAGATCAAGTCACAGGTTGTTATAGCATTACCAATCTCACGCTGATTGTCAACGAACTTCCGGTGTTGACACAACTCGCAGGAATTGAAACCTGTGATGAAGTCTCACTCAACGATGGAATTGAAGTCTTTGATTTGACCAGTCTTGCCGAGCAATTACTAAACAATGTACCAGGCATCAGCCTGAACTACTACGCTAATGCGGCTGATCTCGCAAGTGATACGCCTATTGCCAATCCAACGGCGTATAGCAATGTGGAAATTGGCGTACAAACCATCTTTGTTAGAGCTACCAATGATGTCACTGGTTGTGAAAACACCATTACCTTTAACATCACGGTGAATCCACTACCAAGTCCAACACTCAATCCAAACGGAATGCTTACGGCAGAAATCTGTGATGATGACAATGATGGCTTTGCTAGCTTTGACTTAAATGATTTAGTAAACGATATCATCAACAATGAACCAGATGTAGTCTACAGTTTCCATGAAACAGCAGTCGATGCAGCGAACAACCTAGATGCGTTAAGCAGTCCGTACAACAACATCATGATGGATACTCAAACGATCTATGTTCTGGCAACCAATACGGTAACAGGTTGTTTTACAGTCACGCCATTACAACTCAGTGTGATTCCAATTCCAGTCTTGCCACTAAACATCACCGACTTAGAAGAATGTGATGAAGCAAGCAATTTAGATGGTTTTGCGATGTTCGATCTCACCCAGACACAAACAGAAATCTACGGAACACAAACCCCAAGTGATTATACACTGACGTATCACGAAAGTGAACAAAATGCGATCGGTGATCTCTCACCGATTGTCAACCTTACGGATTACATCAACACCACGATCAATCAACAAACCATTTGGGTACGACTCGAAGACAATGCTACGGATTGTTATGCCATTGGTAGTTTTGATATCATTGTGGTTGGACCACCAGTACTGGTACAACCAACAGCTTTCTCATTGTGTGATGATCTAGAAAGTGGCGATGAAAGTGATGAAATCAGCAGTTTTGATCTGACCGATAAATACATTGAAATCACAGGTGGAAACACGAGTTTAACACTCACGTATTACGCAAGTCTGGCAGACTTAAACAGTGATACACCCATAGCCGATCCAACAGCGTATCAAAACATTAGCAATCCACAAGTATTGTACATTCGAGCAGCCAATGCCGCAGGATGTACTACGGATATCACCATGACACTCAGAGTGCTTCCAATCCCAACACCGAACACGATGCCAACAGTCTTAGAAGCCTGTGATGATGACACCGATGGTGATGCTACGAACGGCATCCTAGTCTTTGATCTGACACAAGCCGAAGCAGAAATCGTAGACAATGAAAGTAATGTAACGGTGAGTTATCACATCACAGAAATGGATGCGGCGGATGATCTCAATCCGATTGTAGATCCAACCATGCATACCGTTGATATGGCAACAGCCAATGCAAGCGGACAAGTGATTATCTATGTACGTGTGGAGAGTGATGTACAGATTGACAGCAACATGCTTCCATGTTACAAAATTGTAGAACTTCCTGTCATTGTTCATCCATTACCAGCACTGACAAGTACTGCATTTACATACGTATTCTGTGAATATGACAATGACAATACAGGACAATTTCAGTGGGATGTAGTGACCGCTTCGTTAGACTTACTCACGCCACCACAAGATGTAAATGACTTTATCGTAAGCTATCACCCAACAGTGGCAGATGCGCTGGCAAACACCAATGCACTAGCGAACGGTTTTGAAAATACGACCGATCCACAAACGGTCTTTATCCGTGTGGAGAATAGTAGTACAGGCTGTGTCAACACCAATAACATTGCGAGTTTAGAACTTAGTGTTGAACCAATCCCAACAGCGACGGCGCCACCAACATACGAAGAATGTGCGAGCGATCAGTTAGATCAAGACACTTCGGTATTTGATCTAACTTCGCTTGATGGAGTCATTACAGGTGGACAAGCAGACACGGCAGTCTCGTACTATGAAACCGCTATGGATGCAGACTCAGATATCAATGCGATTGTAAACACTACAACGTATGTCAACACATCAAATCCGCAAACCTTATTTGCACGTGTACGACAAACCATCACAGGGTGTCTTTCTGATCCGATCTTAGTGACTTTACAAGTAAATCCATTACCAGTGTTTAGCTTGCCAGCAGATGATATCTTATGTGTGGATGCGATCACAGGGTTAGCACAAGACACAAGAACCATTGGCGTTGACTTTGGCACAGGATTTACCTATCAGTGGACGACTCCAAGTGGAACCTCTACGAATGCAACTGTCACGGTAGATCAAGCAGGAACGTATAGTGTGACAGTGACCGATGAAAACAATCCAACCAATTGTAGCACGAGTGATAGTGTGATTTACACGGCATCCTCTGCACCAAGCACGCTTGACATTCAAGTGACCACACCAGCATTTTCAGACTTACACAATGTGATTGCCACAGCCGCAGGTGGTTCAGGTAGTTACGAATACCAATTGGATGACGGACAATGGCAAAGCACTGGAGAATTCTTCGATTTACAACCAGGACA